>JAABUK010012652.1_pt1 | contig 10709 bp, 7 predicted proteins | sample 5559141 | NCBI WGS metagenome assembly JAABUK01 (sample SAMN10711869, study PRJNA513367) | rock metagenome | isolation source: Antarctica rocks | place: Antarctica: Victoria Land, Pudding Butte nord | collected 2016-01-03
ACTTGTAATCATCATTTTTGATGAATTCGATGATGATTTCTTTGTCTGGTTGCAGCTGCAGCAGCTTGAGCAGCAGACAAACAAACTTGCTGGGCTTGCGAGCGCCTCCATATGTGCCTCCTAGGGAGTTGATGTCAACAGCTTTGTCAACAACTGCCTCTGCTGTCAAGGCAAAGCAGTGCTCTTTCCAATAGGTCGAGTCGTATATTTTCATTCGCAATATCTTTTCGACCATATTCTGCAGCAAGAGACATGCAATGAAGCTGTGCAACACATGGCAGCCTGCAAGTTGCTCAGTGTCCATGAAGCGACAGTTGACCTGGGGATTGGTGCCATGAATTGTCCTGGCATCTGGATCCGTGCGGTTTGCCATCTCAAAACGCTCAAAAGACTACAGCAGCCTTTGCTGCGCAACTGCAGTGAACGCTCCCTATACGTGCGAGACACTGCGTGCTAGCAGTGGCTGGCAGCTTTTCTCTTCAGATCAAGCGAACTTTGTTGCCACTGGTGACCGCAGCCTTAGCATCAGCTTGCACTCATCACCGATCAGTAAAAGTACAATAGTATCGTCGTCATTGGCCTGACTTGCAGGAAAGCTGAGTTCCACTGTGCAGACGTAAACTGGGAACAGCCCTTGCTGATCAGGGAAACGCCCTGTCGTCAGCAGGCCGTTCTCCAAGTCAAACTTTGTACTCGAGCTTGAGCCACATACATGGGTGATCGCGCCAACTGCACGCGACTTGATGGCTGCGATCACAGGAATGAATCGCCGGATTTGCAGAAACAGAGGCAGTGAGCAGGTAGCTTTCCAGCCGTTCCACAGCGTTCCGGAACATTTCACGAGACGTGCACTTTCGAAGCGTATAAGGTCTCAGAGCCAACACGCCCGGCGTAGTTCTTCAGGGAGACACGTCAGTCACTGCTGCGCTGCCGCACCTCCAGACCCTGTGGTGGCCAGCATCAGCAGCAAGGTCACCACAAGTTAGTGTGCTGTTTCACTGTTGTGATTTGGTCTTCTGCCTTTCCTGTATCGTTTCTGACAGTGCTCATTTCACCAGCAAATTGGAAGTGGGAAGGATATAACATCCGAGTTCAGCAGTGTGGAAGTCGTGGGCCTCCCCTTGTGTGTGTGCACGGCTTTGGAGGAAATTGGTAATTATAGTATTTGCTGCATATGGCAGTCAGGCCTACATGGCCATGAATGGTGCATATGGTCCTATGCTGGCAGCTGCTGCGCACATGCACATGTGACTGTGACCAGCACAACAAATATGCCTTGTTACGTTTGCAGTGCGCATTGGCGTAAAAACCTGCCTGTTCTTGGTGGCGAGGCCAGAGTCTTTGCCATTGATCTTCTTGGATATGGTTACAGCGATAAGCCAGATCCGCGGTAGGTTCCTGTGCTGGACTTTCAAGTGATCACATAACAAATGTGGTTGCATGACCAGTCTTGATTGGTTCAGAACAGCTGCTAGTTTGCAGGCAGTATGAGGTCAATGAGCTTTACAATTTTGAGACCTGGGGTCGACAGTTGTCAGCATTCATAGAGGAAGTGGTTGGCGAGCCAGCCTTTCTCATCTGCAACTCTGTTGGAGGTAAATTTTACAGCATGGTAATGATGGTGGGCACTGCTGTATGCCGGTCATTGTTTCAAGAGGCCTAGTTGGAGTCGGTTTTTCTCATGTGATGTTTCTGCCTGGCAGGCATAGCTGGCCTGCAAGCTGCGGTGCAGAGCCCAAAGCTTGTGTTGGGTGTGCAGCTGCAGAACGTATCTCTCAGAATGCTGCATAAGAAACGGCAGTCTGCAATACAGCGGCCTTTTGTCAAAGCATTGCAAACTGTTTTGCGGACGACACCTCTTGGCAAAGTGTTTTTCAGCCAGATTGCCACTAAACGGGTGAGGCAGCTCACTTTTGGCATGTGTGCTTTGACCATGTTCATGAACTTCAAGGTCTGCGTTGCACATAGCACAGTCGCAATGCCAACCTTCTCACACTCAGGCTGTGGGTGCCTTCATTCATGATTATTAAGCATTGTCAGCACATTCACAGACACACCACCTGTGCTGACCAACCTGGTCTGCAGAGCTCTGCATGTTCCTTGTTTAGCAGTCCGGTATTGTTGAAGCACATTGAGCTGTAACATGGTGTCTGCAGGGTGTGAAGAATGTCCTATCTCAAGCATATGCAGATGCAACTCAGGTCACAGATGAACTTGTAGAATGCATACTGCAGCCAGGCTTGCAAGTGAGTCTGATGCAATATGCCAAGCACCACTGCCACACTGCCTCATTAGTGGACTTATGACAAGGCTTGACGCATCCGATGTCGTGCTGGTCTTATGTCTGTCCACAAAGTTCATACCTGCTGGTTGCATTTGCATGCCTCAAAGGTCATTTGCTATGCATGCGCTTTGTCCTATGGAAGAACTTGTTTAATGTGAAAGGCCACTAGCCAGGCTAAACAATCTACATTTGTGCTACTAGGAAGGGGCTGTAGATGTCTTTCTGGACTTCATCAGCTATTCTGGAGGACCACTCGCAGAGGACCTGTTGGAAGTCATCCAGCAGCCAGTCAGCATTCTTTGGGGTAAGTTGTCTATGAAGCGCCACTGACAAGAAGTAATGGCTGAAGTACCGCTTCTTACGTGGGGTTCTTGCCCTAGTCCACAGCTCAGTCTGTCAGAGGGACTCAGCGCATGTAAAAGCTGTGCCTGTTTGTCTCTCCCAGCATATGAGGGTGACACTGAGCAACCTGTGCAGTCAATCAGGCTGCTGTGACGCTCATTGCAATTGCAGCCACTGAACCATGACAGACCTTGTGCTGCATGGTGCTCTTTGACAAGGTGATTGCTCCCTTGCAGGAGCTGAAGACCCATGGGAGAAAGTGGAGTGGGGACGCAAGCTGCAGCATTACCCCACTGTCGAAGAGTTTGTCGCGTTTCCTGGTGAGACCAAACAAAGTGCCTGAGTTGCAAACTTTTGCAGTTGTGCTGCAATCGCCTCATACAAGGAGCAGGTGCCTTTCTGCAACACGTTGCTGTCCCTTTCTGGAGGGCTAGCTTATGCAACCTGCTTGATGTGTAGGCGTCGGTCATTGTCCAATGGATGAAGCCCCTGATCTCATAAATCCAGCTATTATGAAGTTTGTCAGGAGGCATATCACCAGCACTGTTCAGCCGTGAAACCATGAACAAAGGCTGGCCAGACTGGAAATACGCAGCCTCAGGTCTGATGGTGAGACAGTAGCGAGTGTGCAGATACTGAACGGCTTTGGTAAAAGGCATGTTGTTAGCACAGCCATTGCAGCTTTGTGCTTGCCAAGGCTTGCACCTATTGCTTACCATCACAACAGCACAGCTTTAAGACACATTTTCGGACTGAAGACACTGGTTGAGACTAGTTGAGTGCACATGTCACGCACCATACTACTGTATGTAATTTTTGTTTGGTGAAGTCAAGGGGCTTCGCCCACCTGGCCGCCCTAGGTCTAGTTTCAAGGATGTTGCGCTGCGTCATTGTCAAAACTGTCAAATTGGAAAACCTTACAGAGATGTGCAAGACAGACTGCTTTGGAGAGACAATGTTTGTCCAGCATGTACCTAGCTCATGATCATCATGAGCTGGAAAGCGCTTTTGTTATAATTTCAGGACATACCTGATAGCTATATAGGTTGACAGGCAAACAAGGAGCTACGCTTGCAGCCTACTCTGCTGGTCAGCCTGTGGTATGTCTGTACACAACTCTTGCAGAGACAGAAAAGCAACTGCAATGCTTTCAAATTAGCCACCCTAATGTGATCGAAACAACCTGATTATGTCTGTATATGAACATACTTGTTGACTGGCTCGAGCGTTGTCATCGTTCTTCTGGCTCTGCAGGAGTCGTTTTCAATGTGTATCAAGACGTCCAAAGCATAATTGAGGCCTTGCGCAGACTCATGCACACTCTCCATTTTTAATCATTTTTCAGTGACCGACATTTGGGCGACTCAGCCTGCGACTCGAAGGCTCCGGTCTGGGAGCAAGTGTTGGATCTGGCCAGCGCAGATATGCACAGTTTGGCAAGCAATTCGCTTCTGCAAGTCTTGTAAGCGTGTTCTGCAGACTAGTCGGCAGTGCAAGGATAGATAAGACCGCAAACTGTGCAGCTGTAATGGATGCGCAGTTGGAGGTGGTTGAAAACGACACCGACGGCGAGGCTGTGTCCTGTTACTCTGAAGGCGAATCATCAGAAGACGTCCTAGCTTCCTTCTGGAGGCAGTACAGCATCAAATACGCTCCAGTGTACACGTTCAAGGTGAAAAACAGGTAACCATGTTTGACTCCAGCCACCAGCGCAAAACCACTGGACGATGCAACGCTAGTGCAAATTGGCTGCCCATGTAGACTCTGCTTCGCGAGCGCACTCGGCTGGTCTCAGGGCGACATTTGACAGACACAACTTCAACTGATCTGACCTAGCATGCATTGCACATGCAGCTTTCAGAACTCAAGACTTCTCGGCCGGCAGCTTCCAGCCTTGACTTGCAGCTTGAGTTACACCTTAGGGCATCAGTCCAACTATGCTACTGCTGTGGTGAGTTTTGCAACGCTCGTCTATTGCTGATTGCTGGCGTGCTTTTGATCATAACTCAATATGCTGACCATAAATGTGACTGCACTTGAAAACGTTTGCAGGTTAAACCTACCCATGACAATAACCGGTGGATCAGGAAAATCAAAGTGTATCCTGATAAGCAAGAAGTGAAAGTGTACGGGAAGAGGTGGTCCTTGTGGGGCTGGTGCCATCTGCAACTTCGAGGGGAGTGGGATTGGAGCTCAGGGCGCAGATATCCGTTGCTTGAGTACTCGTGAGTCCTTCCTTCCCTGGTGTGGCCACCAGTCATAGCAGCAACTATGGTGAATGCTCATTTCACATGAAGCATTCATTCTGTCGCAGGGTGACCACAAAGTGGGAGAATGATGCTCACAACATGAGTAGCAAGTTCAACGTAGGTTAAATGGCCTACTTTGTAAACACTCTTGGTCTCTGCAACACACAGAGCATGTTTGTTCACATGCAGCTGTCTGTCTGTGCTTTGCTGTTGACAGTATGTTGCACTACGCAGATTCCTAGAGCGCCATCGCTTGTGCAGCTGCGCCCACACTGGAATGTCAAGAAGCACCTGCCCTCTATGTCAGGGTATGCTTCTGTAGCCATACAGCTACATGTCCTACGCATGCAGGTTGTCTTCTTGCAAATGTGGACCAGCACAATTCCCTACGTATGTCTTGTATGCATTCGATTAAGTCAATCAGCGCAAATGGAGTGTGTTCTGAGCTGATCAAGATGCCATAGCTTTTCAGCATATCACACTGCATAACACGCCATCAGAAGTATCAGGAGACTGTGTCTAGCCTTTGACTCGTGTGTTTGGAGAGCAGGCGGTTAGGTGGCGATGAGGGTGATGCAGTGACTGTCACACAGCCTTATTGCCATGCTAAGATACCTCGCATGGAACTGGTGCTTACACCTGGCAAGGCAAGCAACTGGAGATCTATATGGCCTCCTACCAAGTAAGCAAGGCTGTGCATATGTCCCTATGCCTACATATTCATGGCCATCCCACCTCAGTCATGTGGGTCAGTGCCCACATCCATTTCCTTGTTAGCAGGCTTGCATCAGCAAGATGCATGCTGTGACTATTGTCAAACTGGCTCATGTCATGTTGTCTGCAGCTGGTTTGGCAGCAAGAAAACGGCTGCCCAGAGGAAACTTCAATGGGAGGAAAGCTTGGATCACGACAGCCGGAAAGATCAATTTCTACGATCTTTAAGTGAAGATGACCGCCTAGCATATTATCAATCACACACATAAGTGCTGTTATACGTTGCTCAAAATCAATATTTGTGTCTGCCATTTGTACATCAACTACCTGTGTTTTTGCGACGTAGCAGGTATGTAGATGCTGTTGAGTCCAGCACACCATTGCAGGTCAAGCACAGGATGCACGAAGACTATTCACAAACTCTGTGACTCTGTGACTGCATTGTTGTCAGGCTTAGCTGACTCACCTGCAAAGCTCATCAGACCAGCATTGACTAGGAGCTAAGTCTCAAGGGTATTGTAGGGAAAGTTGCGTGCATGCGCGACAAATACTAAGGATGGTCGCATTGCTGCTTTCCAGCAATCAAGCATGTTGACCTAGCAACTCATTGACAGTGATGCTGTGAGTTGTCTTGGCGCGATCACCCACTTCAGCACAACGTAATTGCGCTCTCTCTGACAGCAACATTTGCTACCAGTCACAATGATGCTGTGGGTCAGGACTGCCAGTCATTTCTGGAGATGACTCTTACATTGCCAGTCAACTGAAAACGCACCAGCTGTTACAATAGTCACAACTGGCAGTCAGGCAGCACTGTGCTTCTTCTGTCATCAATGTGTTGGTGCACTTCACCGCACAATCACATGGCGATGTGCGACAGGCCCCACAGTGTTGCAATGTGCAATTGCATTGTACTGTGCTGCATGAAGTCATCACACCGAGAATGTGCAGCAAACGCACAGTGTGTGTGTCAATTCAGGTATAGCTTTGAGCTTTTGTGATACACAAACCAGCTCTTTGCGTGACCATGGCAGCCTGCATTTCTCCTTATTGTCAGAAGGATCCAGTCCTTGTTTGTACTGCTGAGTCTAAACAGCTCCGTCTGCTATCAGCATGCACAGCATCATGTTTGTGGCGGGTCTGGCTGCACTTTTATGCGCTGGTGCAGGTTGGCAAGTACAAGCCAGCACAGAGAGCTGCAACTGTAGCCTACAGAGGGGCCCGCTTCTTCGGTGTTGCCAGCATGTTTGGTCACAGCCTGACGAAGTACATGGTAGGCATCAGTTCTGTATCGTCTCAGGGCACGATTGCACTCCACGGAATGTTCGTATACACCGCGGCAATGCAGTCCTCACGATATGTTAAGCCTTTCAGATCTGCCTGCCAGTTTTAGACAGTGTTGGGACAGGCGAGCTTTGAAGCACCACACGGTGTGGTCCACACCTCTATGTCGATCGGCTTCGTACTTCTTCTCTGCGCGTATATTCCAGACCAACGACCTTTCATCGGACGAGGAGCCTGTGGCGCCGCATAGACAGTGGCGTTGACTGTCATGACCTTTGACCCATAATCGCAATCTGAATCAAATGCCCGTGTATAATGATGATCAGAGTAGGCATCATAGTACCGGTCTGGGTGGGTACACCCAGTACAGCATAGACGTATGCTGAAAGGGGAATACTGGGCGGGCTTGCCAGTAACAAGAATTGACGAAAGGCCATTCGTGCCAAGAAAGCAAGGGGAATGCGTTGAGGCCAAGTGGGTATGTTGGCCTCTGAGTGGACCCTTCAGAGATACGCTTAAGGGTGGTGCCTTGATTGGCTGAGGTGGCCCAGTCAGTATGAGGTCAAGGGGAAATTGACTGGGCTCATTGCCAGTTAAAACCCTGGATGATGGCAGATCTCTGAGACAGATGATGGCTGGGTTCCCCAGAGATACTTCACCAATATCAGAGACCTCCGGACGTGGGCCAATTGTTTGGCTCTTGCGTTCAAAAGTTTGACTTTACAGAAGCAGAAGGGGTTTGCTAGGGTTTGCCAGCTCCACAGTGTTTATTACAAGGCGGGAAAGCTGGACCATTCACAGTGTGAATTTCACACCAACGTTGGTCAGACGACATGTATATCGGCACTCAACTTTTCTGAAGTGGCCACCAGGACTTGCACTAAAGACAGGCCACAGGACACACAGCAGCCAAAGAGAATTGTGCTTTACACGACCACATCTCAAACATGACACTTGTTCTTTGGATTCAGGTTGACGAATCATGTTCAGTCAACGCATGCCAAGGCAAGAGGTGAGGAAGCTGACAAGAAACTTGCTCCATTACTGGACAATAGCATAGCTTGGGGTGGCTTTGTAGCCAGCAGGCGGAGACAGCTTGTCAATGGGTCCGAGGAGCGAGCGCTGATAAGAGACTGCCCTTTTCTGACACTGCATACAAATGTCAAGAACAACTGGCACAGTGGCTGGGATTTCCTTCCTGTAAATCGGTTATACGCATGTGTCAAGCCTGACTGCCCAGTGCTGGACATACCACTTCTATGTTGATTGCATCATTTCTCAGAACCTGATAAACAAAGCACTGATGTCCCAAAATGCTGGTCCACTCTGACCAGTCAAATCTCACTAAAGCTGAAGTGCAACAGGTAAAACAAGCCAGGCTGACGTGCTATGATCTGCTGGAGTCTGAAGAAAAGCTTCTACTTGAAGAGCCAGAACTGCTGTAGCTTCCGCTGCTGCTGCTGCTGCGGCTTCGGCCGCGCACTGGCCTTTGTGCTGGTTGTGGAGCAGCAGCTCGCCCCTGCAACCAAACAATGAACTTGAATCAGCACAATGGACACATTATGCTGGCTGCTCCATGCCTGAGCAGCCTGGTATAATACTTGGCTTCTCATCAAATTGACGCCGAAAGGCGTAGTCTTTTCTTTTCTTTTCTCGGCTGCTTTATGGAACATGTACGAAACTGAGCAGCAATGGGTGCTGACCTTGCCAGCAGGTGAGCGGGTGCGCCTGCGAGCTGGGCTCCTGCGTGTGGGTGTCCTGCGCCGCTGCCTGTCCCGGATAGGGGAGACAGCGCGGCGCCGGAGCGGGGAGCGAGGCAGGCGACCCCTTGGAGACACAGGCCTGCGACAGTGTCAGTCCTCGTTCAAAAATTGCTTTCTAATTTTGTCCTTGTTAAGGCTTGTCAGCAACAAAAGGTACCGGCAGATGTGCAACATGGCGGCTGGCAGATCAATGCTGTTGAGATGTGATCTGCCATCTGTTGCAGCATGAGTGATGACCAGGCTGGGTTATGAATGAAAATGCCTCTACAGTGCTAATGCAGGTTGTTCTGTCAGATGCCAGCCTGATTGTGTACACCAGCATGTGCCTCTGCAAGACCATTGCTACTCTGCATGAGCCTGTCATATGGCATAACACATATGAATGTTTGATACTGTCAAGCAAATACGCATTCCAAGCTGAGAAAAGGAAAAATACCTTCTGCTGCGTGGAGGGGATAATGGCCGGCGTTGTCGGTCATATCTAGAATCCCTGACGTCCCTCATGGGTGGAGACCGCCGTCTAAGTGGTGATGGTCTTCTGTTTCTGTAGTCATCCCTAGGAGCATCCCTGCCTCGGTATCCTCTGTCCCTGCCATCCTTCAGATCTGACTCTCTGCGTCCTATTGGAGAGACTGCCCGCGAGGAGGGCTTCTGCCTAGGTGGGGACTTTGGCTTACGAGGCACCAGCACAAAAGCCACACTGCAATGGGAAGCAAGCCTTGAGCATGCAGCTTACATAGGACTTGGCTCTAGATGCCTTGTTTTTGCTGCACCATGCACGATATGGTGTGAGCAAAGCAACATTGCCGACATGTTGCAAAGGTATGTAGCAATGCACAAGAGGTGAACATGGTCGTATGGGAGGGACTGATTGGCAGTGTGACCTAGGAGACTGTGATGGAGCAATGCAGGATGCATGCATGTTGCAGATTGAGCTAGCACTGCATGTTGCAGATCGAGCTAGGGCAACCCACCTCAGCTGATTTCCATCCAGCTGTCCACCGTCCATGAGCCTTTGGGCATCCTCTGCCTCAGAGCGCTTGCTGAACTCGACATAGGCAAACCCTCTTGGCAGATTGACTGCTTTGTCCATGGCAAGCTCTACGTGCTTCACTGTGCCAAAGGTCGAAAAGATCTCCTGAATATGCTCTGCCTGCACATTTCTTGTGAGGTGACCAACATGCAAGCGGCTGGTCTCGGCTTCAGGGGCCTTGTTCTCCTGCAGAAAAGTGGACAGCTATTGACAGCACTTCATGGCAGATAGCATATGACTGCTCTTTGCCAGTGTATTATTCAAGGCACAGGCTGCACGTTGCTGCGTTCTCACAGAGGCTGCATTGCATGATTTGCAGCGTGGGGGCAGGTTCTGCCAGAAGAGCTGCATGTGGCACCTTTGCTGGGGGAGAGGTCGCCTTGGCTGCAGGCTCTGCTTTGACAGCAGGTTCCTGACTGACTGCCTTTGCATCCTGCTTGGCCTCCTGCTTCAACTCTGGCTTAGGCTCAGTCCTTGAGTCTGATTTGGGCTCTGGCTTTGTATCTTGCTTTGCATCTTGCTTTGCATCACGCCCAGGGGGTGGAGGCAGAATACTTTCTGCTGGTGCAGTTTGTTTTGGACTGATTGCAGGTGTTGGACTACGTGACCGAGAGCTGCTTCTGCAGGCAAGCAAAAACTTTCGTATGTGTTCAGGAACCACTGCAAAACTTTGATTGGGTTTCTCAACACTCCCAGTTAAAGGTGCACGCATCAACGACTCACCCTGATGAGCTACTGCTGCTGCCAGAGCTGTTCGAAGAACTGCTTCCAGAGCCGCTAGAGGAAGAGCTGGAGGAGCTACCAGAGGCGGGCGATTTACTAGATGGTGCCATGACACCGGAGGTGTTTGTCGACCTCTGTTGATACCTTGTCGACGAGTGAGCGTTTCCAGGTGGATCCTAAGAGAGTGGCGACCAGGTCGATCACTATCACAAGTGATTTGCGGGCGGACGCTGGCTCCCGGCAGCGGCTGACGGTCTAAACATGCGAAGGTCAGCCTAAATACCGGTGCGTCGTTACGCGTAGAGTTGCTTAGTCTC
>JAABUK010012653.1_pt1 | contig 10709 bp, 10 predicted proteins | sample 5559141 | NCBI WGS metagenome assembly JAABUK01 (sample SAMN10711869, study PRJNA513367) | rock metagenome | isolation source: Antarctica rocks | place: Antarctica: Victoria Land, Pudding Butte nord | collected 2016-01-03
CCGCGAAGCCGAGCTCCCGGTAACGGCGGATCGCCTGCTCGAGGTCAGCCACCCCGATGACAGCGTGGTCGAAGCGCGTGATCATTGCTATCGCCCTCCTACGTGGGTCAGGCCCGGTGCGGCGGGGGCTAGTCTGCCCGGTAGACGCAGCGCGGCGATATGCCGTATCGCGAAGCCCGCGATCCCCCCCGCAACGAGACCCGAGCGACCCGGCTACCGATCGTGCTCGCTCGGGCCGGGGCCTCGACCGCAGGCGGCGCAGGGCCTCGCGGCCCTGACACGCCACGGTGCCGCGCCCGATTCGCCATCTGGTCCTTCTCGTCGTGTCGTCGCATCCCGCGGTCCACCGCTTCACCTCGCGGTCCGGGCAGGATTGCCTGCGACCGCGGCGCAGTCGCGCGGCGGTCGGCACCTCCCGCCCCCTACTCCTGCGCCACGTCGGGTAGCGCTTGCGCACCTGCGACGTGCCGGTAGCTGCTACCCCGCCGCAGCGGTCGCGACGCCGAGGTAGCGCTCGCGCACCTCGGCGCTCGCGGCTAGCTCCGCAGCCGGCCCCCCGGCCACGATCCGGCCGGTCTGGAGGATGTAGGCGCGGTCGGCGGCCGCCAGCGCCAAGCGCGCGTTCTGCTCGACGAGCAGGATCGTGACCCCCTCCCGGTGGAGCCGCTGTAGCAGGGCGAAGAGTTGCTGCACAATGGCCGGCGCGAGGCCGAGGCTCGGTTCATCCAGCAGTAACACGCTGGGCCGGGCCATCAACGCACGACCAATAGCAAGCATCTGCTGCTCGCCGCCGGAGAGGGTCCCGGCCGCCTGCTTGCCGCGTTCCTTGAGGATCGGAAAGAGGCCGTGGACATGGCCCAGATTTGCGCTCAGTTCGTGCCGCGGACGGCTGTAGGCGCCTAAGTAGAGGTTGTCGAGGACCGACAACTCGCCGAATACCCGGCGCCCCTCCGGCACCAGCACCAGACCTCGGCCCGGCAGCTCGTGCGCCCGGGCGGCGAGGATCGGCTCGCCGCGCAGGAACACCTCTCCGTTGGTGGCCGGGATCAGGCCCGCCAACGCCCGCAGGGTGCTACTCTTGCCGGCGCCATTCGCGCCGATCAGGGTGACCAGCTCGCCGTCGGCGACGTGGAATGATACGTCGCTGACGGCGCGAATGGCGCCATAGTCGACGGTCAGGCCGTCCACCGCGAGCATCGGCCGTGATCCCGTCATGCCGCCTCCCCTAGATAGGCCCGGATCACCTCGGGGTCTCGCGTTACCTCGCTCGGCGTGCCGCTCGCGAGTGTCGCGCCGTGATCCAGGACGATCACGCGCTGGCACAGGCGCATGATCACGTCCAGGTGATGCTCGATCAGGATGACGGCGAGATCATAACGCGCGCTTGTCTCGCGGAGAAACTCGGCCAAGGCCGCCGCCTCCGCATCGTTCATGCCGGCGGCCGGTTCGTCGAGGAGCAGGGCGCGCGGTTGCGTGGCCAGGGCGCGGACGATCTCGACCCGGCGCTGGTCACCGTATGCCAGGGTGCCGGCGGGACGATGCTGCACGGCCTCGAGCGCGAATAGCCGCAACAGTTCGTCGGCCGACGCACGCATCGCCCCCACAGCCCGGTGGTAGCGCGGTGTACGGAGCAGCGCATCGACCAGCGAAACCCCGAGTTTGGCCTGCGCCGCCACTTCCACGTTTTCGCGCACCGTTAAGTTGCGGAAGAGCCGGATATGCTGGAACGTGCGCACGAGCCCGAGACGGGCGATCCGGCTCGGCTGCGCCTGCGTGATCTCCGTCCCCGCGAACCGGACCTGCCCGCTGGTCGGGCGATGTATCCCGGAGATGAGGTTGATCACGGTACTCTTCCCCGCCCCATTCGGACCAATCAGCCCCACAATCTCACCGGGATGCAAGTCCATGGAGAAGTCCTCGACGGCGTGTACACCGGCGAAGACCTTCCGGAGATGTTGGACGGTGAGCAGCGCATCCGACATCGCTTGGCCACTCCTACGAAATCATCCTCGACCGGGCGAACCGCGCCGCGCGATCCCGGCCGCCGCGTCTTCACGCGCCGGTGGGCGCGCCGAAACTCGCCCCGCGCCCGGGGGTGGGGGAACCGCACCCTCAGGCAGAGTCCGGTTCCGCGCCTTCTCGGCGCGTCACCCCGGGGGCGGGCGCCCCGCCCGTGGTGGTTCCGGGGTCGGGGGCCGGGGGCGGAGATGAAGTGTCCGCGCCGACGTCTGCCGGCGTCGGTGCCGGAGGTTCGACGCGCCGGCCGCGTAACAGGCGCCCGAACGAATATCCGCCGCCCATCAGCCCCTCGGGGCGCAGCCGGATGGACAACATCAACAACGCGCCGTAGATGACCATCCGCAACGCGTCGAGGCCGCGGAGCGCTTCGGGCAAGAGGGTGAGCAAGATCGCGCCAACGATCGGGCCGGCGGTCGTGCCCATGCCGCCGATGGCGACCATCGCCAGCAGCGCGATCATCTGGCTGAACTTGAATGGCTCTACGCTGACAAAGGTGATGTAGTGGGCATACAGCGCACCGGCGACGCCGGCGATCAGCGCGGCGAAGGCGAACGCGCGCGTGCGCACCCCGGCCACGTCGATCCCCACGCTGGCGGCCGCCTGATCATCCTCGCGAGCCGCCATGAGGCTCAGCCCCAGCGGCGAATGCACCACGCGCCACACGGCCAAGGTCGCCAGGAGCAGCGACGCGAGCGCCAGGTAATAGTTGTCCCGCTGCGTCGCCGCAGTCCAGCCGAAGATGCTCGGCTGGGGGACGCCGGGGAGCCCACTCGCCCCGCGCGTCACGTCATCCCAGTTGTAGGCCACCTGCACCACCATCTGGCCAAACGCGAGCGTGGCCATGGCGAAGTAGTGGCCGCGCAACTGGAGGATCGGCCGCGCGAGTAGCCAGCCAACGAGGGCCGCCGCCGCCGCCGCCGCGACCACGGTCGCGAGGAACGGGAAATGCAGCCGTAACGCCAGGAGCGCCGCGACATACGCGCCGATACCGTAGAAGCCGGCGTGCCCGAGCGTGATCAAGCCGCCGTACCCGAAGACCAGGTTCAGGCTGACAGCGAGAATCGCGTTGAGGGTGGCGATGACCGCGATACGCTGGACGAAGGGGTCCTGGACGAGCAAGGGGAAAGCCGCGGCGAGCGCCACGAGCGCCCCGACGGCTAGGCCCGGCCTGCTCCGTACCCGCTCGGCCATGACTAGACCTTCTCCGGTATCGCACGCCCCAGGAGGCCCTGCGGCCGGAGGGCGAGGACCACAATCAGGAGGGCGAAGAGTAGCGTATCCGACCACCGCGGCGAAATATAGCTCTGTAGTAGCACCTCGCCTACCCCGAGCAGCAGCCCCCCGGCGACCGCGCCGGGCAGATTGCCGACGCCACCGATAATCGTGGCGGTATAGCCCTTGACCAGCGCCGGCACGCCCATGGTGGCATAGGTGACCCCATAGAGGCTGGCCACCAACACCCCGGCGGCGCCGGCCAAGGCCGAGCCGATCGCGAACGCGATCGCGGTCGTGCGGGCGGTATTGATGCCCATCAGACGGGCCGTCTCGGCGTCGATGGCCGTCGCACGCAGCGCCCGACCAAGTCGAGAGCGCAGCAGGACGAGTTGCAGGACGGCGAGCAGCACCAACGCCGTGCCAAAGATGATGACCTTCACCAGGGGCACGGCCGTGAGGCCCAGATCGACATTGCCGGGCTGCCAGGTGAGCGCAAACGGATGCAGTTCAGGCCCCCAGATATACGCCGCGAGGTATTGGAGCATGATCGAGAGGCCGATCGCGCTGATGATCGCCGCGATATGCGGCGCACGGGCGAGAGGCCGAAAGACGCTGCGCTCGACGACAACGCCCAGAATAGCGCCGAGCGCGAGGCCAAGCACGATCACCAGGGCAAACTGGAGCGGGCCACGCGGCGGGAGCGCAGGTAAGATGGCCAGGACGAGGAAGGCGACCACCATATAGACTTCGCCGTGCGCGAATTGGGCGACGCGCAGCACGCCGAAGATCAAGGCGAATCCGAGCGCGACCAGCGCGTAGACGCCGCCGATAGCGAGCCCACTAACGAGTAATTCGATCAGCACCAGGTCTTTATCTCCCCGCTACGGCGTCCAATGCTGGAATTGCCCATCCTTCACCACCAGGTAGGTCACGCCAGTGTAGATGACCTGACGATTCGCGTCGAACGTCAGCGCCCCGACGGCGGTGTCAAGATCGCTGAGTTCGGTGAGCTTGATGCGGATATCCTTGCGCGTTGCCCCCGCCTTCTGGGCCGCCGCGGCGATCGCTTGCGTCGCACTGTAGGCGTAGATGACGAAGGGGCTGGCGTCTTGCCCGTATTTCTGCCGGTACTCACCGGCGACCTGGTCCCAGCTAGCGCTCACCCCCGTGCGCGCGGTGGCCACCCCCTCGACGGCCTGGCCGCCGATCTGCGCGAATGCCGGCGAGGTGATGCCGCCCGACGCAAACCAGCGCGTCTGGACGCCCGCGGCCTTCGCCTGCTTAATCAGCAATGCGGCGTCGTTGTAGTAGCTGGACAAGTAGACCGCCTCGGCCCCGGAGTTCTTCAGCTTGACGATACTACTGGTGAAGTCCTTGGTATCCGGCTGATAGGGCTCGTCGAACACCACGGTCCCGCCATTCGCCTTGACCGCGTCGAGGAACGCACTGTGCTCGGACTTCCCGAAATCGGTGTTGAGGTAGAGCGTGGCGACCTTCTTCGTCCCCAGTTGCTGGACCATCAACTCGACCTGTTTGCGGACGGCGATATCGTTGGGGGGATTGACGCGGAAGGCCCACTCGTTCCCTTGCTGCGTAATCTTCGGATCGGAGGCGGAGATCACGAGCAACGGCACTTGGTTGGTCTTATAGATCGGCATGGCGGCATAGACGGTGCTGCTGGTGAAGTGGCCCATACTGGCGACGATGCTCGGGTCGGTGGCGATCTTCTGGGCGACATTGGCCGCTTCGGTCGTGTCGTTGCGATCGTCGAACGGCACGATCTTGATCTGCTTGCCGTTCACGCCGCCAGCGGCATTGATCTTGGCGGTGGCCATCTCGGCACCGCGACTAAAATCCTGCCCGTACTGCGCGGCATCGCCCGACATCGGACCGACGACGGCGACACGCAATTCGTTGCTCGCGCCGGCCGTCCCCAGGCCACAAGCGGAGAGAACCAGCGCAATGCTCAAGAGCAGCGGCACGCAACGCACGAACCGGACACGCATGAAACCAACCTCCCGGTGATCGCGCCACGAGAAGACGCAAAGACCCCATCGCATGCGCTGAGGGTTCCGAGACCATAAGAACCCCAGGTGCCGGTATAGGGGCCAATCCTCATCTGCCAGTTCAGCCTGCCGACTACAGCACCGGCCCGACCGCGGGCACCAGATGGTTGCGGGGCTTCTACGGACCGTTCCCGCCGCCCCGCGCGATAACCATGCGCCGTACGCTTGTCTAGCGCGCCCCATGTCGGCATCCGATGTGGGGCCGGCGACGAATATAAGTTATCTAATCATAATTGTCAACTTACTCTTACGGTTCGGTACGCACTTCGTTATCCACGGGAAGGGCATCTGCTTGACAGCCCTCGCCAGGACCTTGGCTCTGCGCCATTTCTGATGCTACCGGGGACACCTCGCCTACATGTTACTGTGTTGTGGGCGGGGGCTGACTCAACACCTCGCTGTGCGGTGACACTTGGTTGTGAGCTGTCGCCCCCGCCCTGTAGCGGCACCGGCGGCAGACTAGACGGGAGCGTGGGCTACCCCCCATGTAGACGTGTCGCCGCGGCGTGCCCCGATTCGCGAGGCGAGCACGCAGGGGGACGGCATGTACATCGGAGTAGACACGCATAAGCAGACGCATGTCCTGCTAGCGATCGACGAGGAGGGGCGAACCGGCGGTAGTCGCACCCTCGCCAACACGCCCGAAGGGTGGGCCACCGCGCTCCAATGGGCACGAGAACAACAACAACAACACCGCTGGGGCGTCGAGAACAGCGGGTCCTTGGGCAAGGGCTTCGCCCAGTTCCTGCTGGCGCAGGGCGAGACAGACGTGCGTGAGGTGGTCCCCCATCGCACCGCGCAATATCGCCGGCGTGGGCGCACGCAGGACAAGACGGATACGGCGGACGCCCTGGCCATGGCACGACTGCTGCGCGCTGAAGGCGAGCTGCTGCCAGCGGTCCAGGCCGACGACGCCAGCACGGAACTGCGCTTGCTGAGCGACCACCGGGATAATCTTGTGGTCGACCGCACCCGCCTCATCAACCAGCTCCACGCCCAGATGCTCCAGCTCGACCCGCGCTACGCCGAATGCAGCGGCCCACTCACCGGCGCGACGGGGGTCCGCTACTGCCGCGACCTCTGCCTGCCCGAGGGCAACGGCATCGAGCAGACGCGCCTGCTCGTCGTACGGCAGCTCGCCACCAGGCTCCTCCAGCTCGACGCGGACATCAGCGCGGCCACCAAGGCGTTGGAGCAACGCGTCAAGGCAACCGCGACCCCGCTCCTGCAGTGCCGCGGGGTCGGCGCGGTCGTCGCCGCGCGCCTCCTCGGTGAGCTCGGCTGCACCCCGCGCGTCCACTCGGCCGCCGCGCTGGCCGCCCTCGCCGGCATCGCCCCGCTCGCGGTAGCCTCGGGCGGGCGGCATGGGCACCGCGTCAATCCCGGTGGCAACCGCAAGCTGAACCGCGCCATCCACATCGTTGCGCTGACCCAGCGACGCTGCGAGCCGCTGGCGCAGGCCTACTACGAGAAGAAGCGCGCCGAGGGCAAGACCGGCCGCGCGGCAATGCGCTGCCTCAAGCGCCGCCTGGTTGACGTGCTCTTCCGCCTGTGGCAGCCCCGTGGTCAGGCGCTCCCGGCGGCCCCTCCTGCGCTCGCAGCATAAGTTGCTCGCCAGCCGCGCTGGGGACTTGACACGGGAGGCTCATACCATGCTGGGTCTTGCCGATTATCTGGTGATCCGGGCGAGCTTGCCCTGAAAAGTGGGGCGTGAGTACCTCGAAATCCGCCCCATCGGGTCGCTGCGACTCCTTTCGGGCCGATTTCGACGGTGTCGTCCCTATCGCACACCGGCGATCACCAGATGATCGGGAGAGCCCACATCATAAGGCGAGGTGTGGCCCATGAAGAGCAGCATTTGTTGTTGCAGGATCTGGTCCCTGGCAGTGATGTGTCCGTATCGGCGGGCTGACCACAATTCCGACCCGGCCGGGAATCGCCGACGACGCTGGCGGGGCGGTGCGACCGAGGAAAGCCCCCGGCCGCGCCAGATAGATGCCCCGGTGAAGGCTTAGTTCGTCCGACGGCGGCGGATCGTGACCGACACCAGCCCAAGTCCCACGGCGAACGCGAAGCCGCCGAGAACGCCCACCAGCCGACGCGCGAGCGCGAACGGCGCATGCGACGGCTCAAGAGCCCAGGGCATGCGCAGCGGTTCCTCGCCGCCTCTGGCCCCATCGCCAGCCACTGCCGCCCACGCCGCCACCGCCGCGCCGCCGCCGCCTATCGCGAGACCAGAGCCGCACGCTTCGCCACCCGGCGGGCGGTGACCGGCACCACGGCCATGGCCTGACCGGCGAGCCTCCGGTTCACACCCCGCCTCCGAGCACCGGCGACCCACCCCACCTGACTTTACTTGACAATGCCCCGGCGGCACCGACCGCAACGAAAAGCGGGATAGCCGAGGGCGGTGCGTCGTGGCTGTTCTGCGGTCACGGTTGCGGCACAGTGGGGGCAGGGCACGGGCGACTCCTTCACGTGGCGGTCAACACTGCCACGCTACCAGAAGGCGACCACTCCTCTCAACCCTCGTCTGATTCCTGACGGATCCGGTCGACAGTCGCGCGGCTGAAACATATCCTAATCCCACGGGATGCCTCCTCTCCTGCTGAATGGTTGCGACCCATTCGCAATAGAGTATGGCATCCCGCCCTACGTGTCAGCCACATTCCAAGCCTTTGCCCGTAGGACTATAGCGCGTCTTCCTGTCGTCGCCAGGAGCGGGCCCGGACACCGGATCGTGTCCGCACCGGTCGCCGCGTGTGGTACCGTCTACTTGGCGCGCGTATGGATCGGGGCCGCGCCGGTCCTCGCCACCGCGGCAAGGTGTGCGGGCAGCGGTCTTTTGCGGGCCGGTGCCGCCCCCGCCTCGTCCCCCTGGTCGGGGACCGGCCCCGCGACCCGCGGCCCCGGGCGATAGCCATCCGCGCGCTTTGCCGATGGCACCACCGTGATCCCGGCGAGGGCATTGCGGTAGCGCAGCGACAGCGAGCCGACGGGGCATAGCACAACGCCTGGGCCGCCCGATCAAGAGCAGAGATAGGAGGAACAGATGGAGCACCACACTCGCCTCACCGTCCCGCTGGGGTCCCTCACGGGAGACAAGCGGGAAGCACTACCGACCAAACGGCTGGCCACGCCGCGCGAACGGAAGCCCGCATGGCTCCAGGTCGCGCGCGTGCACCACGGCGCGGGCTACCGCGAACTGAAGGGGATCGTGCGCGACCACGCGCTGCACACCGTCTGCGAGGAGGCGCGCTGCCCCAACATCTACGAATGCTGGAACGCGCGCACCGCCACCTTCATGATCCTCGGCGACACCTGCACGCGCGCCTGCCGCTTCTGCGCGATCAAGACCGGGCGCCCCACGCATCTCGATCGTGAGGAGCCGAAGCGTGTCGCCGCCGCGGTGCAGACGATGGGGCTGCACTATGCGGTCATCACCTCGGTCAACCGGGACGAACTGGCCGACGGCGGGGCGAGCATGTTCGCCGCGACGATTCAGGAGATCCGCGCGCTCCTGCCCGATTGCGGGATCGAGGTGCTGATCCCCGACTTCCGTGGCGACCTGGACGCGCTTCAGACGGTGCTCGCCGCGCGCCCGGATATCCTCAACCACAATGTCGAGACGGTGCCGCGCCTCTATCGCAGCATCCAGCCCTGGGACTCGCACGCGGTCAGCCTCGAATTGCTGCGCCGGGCGAAGGAGCGCGATCCCGACGTCCTGACGAAGTCCGGGGTGATGGTCGGGCTGGGGGAGCGCCACGATGAGTTGGTGGGGGTGCTGCGAGAATTAGCGGAGGTCGGCCTCGATATTCTCACCATCGGCCAGTATCTCCCGCCGACGCAGCGGCACGCCCCGCTCGATCGCTACTACACGCCGGAAGAATTCGTGGCACTCAAACACGTCGGTGAGGCGCTCGGCATCCGGCACGTCGAAGCGGGTCCGCTGGTGCGGTCCTCCTATCACGCCAAGGACCAGCATGAGCAGCTGCGCCGGAAGGACCGGCGCGCGGCTGTGGAGCGGTGACACCGTGGTTATACCAGCGTTAACGCCGCCCGCCTCCCCGACGGTGCCCCCCGCGCCCGAAGAAGGGGTGCTCACGGCCTGCCACTTGCCGCAGCCGCAGCCGTACCTGCCGTTGTGGGCGTGGCAACAGCAACTGGCTGCCGCCCGCGCCACTGGCGACCTCGGCGACCTCCTCCTGCTCCTGGAGCACGAGCATGTCTACACGCTCGGTCGCCGGGGCGACGCGGCACACCTGCTCGCCGATGAGGCCACCCTGACTCGGCTGGGTGCCACCTGCCACCGCGTCGATCGCGGCGGCGATATCACCTACCACGGACCGGGCCAGCTTGTCGGCTACCCGATCGTCCGCTTGCGCGGGGCCGGGCGCGGGGTCCGGGCCTACGTCGAGGCGCTGGAAACGGCGCTGATCGCGGTCGCCACCGCGTTCGGGATCGCGGCGACGGTGCTACCCGGTCGGCCTGGGGTCTGGGTCGGTCGGCAGAAGCTGGCCGCGCTCGGCATCGCGGTCAGTCACGGCGTCGCCTATCACGGTTTCGCGCTCAACGTCGCCCCCGACCTCGTTTACTTCGCCCGGATCATCCCCTGTGGGATCGCCGACGCGGGCGTTACGTCGCTCGCGGCCTTGCTCGGGCGGCCAGTCACCATCGCAGAGGTCGCCCCGATCTGCGCGCGCGCGGTCGCCACAGCGTGCGGCCTACCGCTGCGGTGGGTGGAGGCGGACGCGCTGGCTCGTTCGCCCGGCAGCCGTCGGGGCGCATAGGGTGGCAGGTTGCTGACGCCGACCGCGCGCCTGCATGACCACGGCACATGGCGGCTCCTTTCGCCGGTGGCGCTCGATGCGGCGCCGTTGCTGGGGCGGCTCCAGGCCGTGCTGGAGTCGGTGGGCGCGGGGGTGGCCCCGCCCACGGTTTGCTGCGAACGCTGGCGGTCGCCCGCGCTCATCCTCGGGGCAGGCCAGCCAGCGGCTGATGTTGACCTCGCGGCCTGTCGGACCCGGGGTATCCCGGTCGTACGCCGCCTCGCGGGGGGCACCGCCGTCTATGCGACGCCCGACTACGTGAGCTTTGCTATCGTGGCTCCCGGCGCGCACCCCCTCGTCGGCGGCGCGCCCATGGTGACCTATCGACGCCTGGGCGAGGCGGTCGTCGCGGCCTGCGCGGCGCTCCGCGGATCCACCCGCCTGATCTGCCCCGTAGCAGCACGCGCACGCCCGACCCCGGTGGCCTTGCGCCCGTGCTGCTACGGGGGCTTCTCCCCTATGAAGTGCTGGTCGGCACCCGCAAACTGATCGGCGTGGCGCAGGTGCGGCGTTTCGGCGCGGTGGCCTATGTCGGTGGGCTGTACCGCACCCTTATCCCGGCTGAGCAGAGTGTCTGCCT
>JAABUK010012654.1_pt1 | contig 10709 bp, 6 predicted proteins | sample 5559141 | NCBI WGS metagenome assembly JAABUK01 (sample SAMN10711869, study PRJNA513367) | rock metagenome | isolation source: Antarctica rocks | place: Antarctica: Victoria Land, Pudding Butte nord | collected 2016-01-03
TGTTCCGGCTGTCACCGAGTTCGTTGACATCGCGGGGCTTGTCGCGGGAGCGTCCAAAGGCGAAGGTTTGGGCAACCAGTTTCTGGCCAATATCCGCGAAACCGACGCCATTGCGCACGTCGTTCGCTGCTTTGAAAACGAAGATGTCGTTCACGTCGCGGGACACGTCGATCCGGTTTCCGATATTCAGGTCATCGACACCGAACTCGCTTTGGCTGATCTCGCCAGTGTTGAGAAAGTGTTGACGCGCACACAAAAGCTGGCCAAAACCGGCGATAAAGCCGCGGCGCAGGTCGCGCCAATTCTCAGTCGAGTACTCGATTCTCTGAATGATGGGCGTCCGGTGCGCGCCATGCAATTGTCGAAAGACGAACTCGAACTGCTTCGTCCGTATGCGCTGCTGACAGCCAAACCCGTGATGTATGTCGCCAACGTCGCGGACGCCGATCCTACGCAAAATCCGCATTTCCAAGCCGTTGTCGAATATGCGAAGAGCGAAGGCGCGCCTGTCGTCGCAGTTTGCGCGAGTTTGGAAGTCGAGATCGTGGACTTGAGCGACGAAGAAAAAATCGAGTTCCTCAGCGATATGAAAATGGACGAACCGGGCTTGAATCGTGTTGTTCGCGCGGGATATTCTTTGCTCGGTTTGCAAACTTATTTCACGGCGGGCGAAAAAGAAGTGCGCGCCTGGACAACTGAAATTGGCGTGACCGGCCCACAAGCCGCTGGCGTCATTCACACCGATTTCGAGCGCGGCTTCATTCGCGCCGAAGTGATAGCCTTCAACGATTACATCGAATTGGGTGGCGAAGCGGGCGCCAAAAAAGCCGGCAAACTGCGCGTCGAAGGCAAAGAATACATCGTCCAAAACGGCGACGTAATGCACTTCCGCTTCAGCGTGTAAGATTTTTGTAGGGGCGGGGTTTCCCCGCCCCTACAGAATCCAACCATAACGAACGGCGCCCTTCGAGTTTCGAGTACTCGAAAGGCGCTTTTGCTTGCCTTTATTTCCGCTTTTTATTTGGATTTATAGCTTTGATGCGCTTTGTGCGCTTTCCACCACGCTTGCCACTGCGCGACGTAAGTTTTGTCGTCGGCATTTTTCTCATCGTAATCCGTGTTATGCGGAATATCGCTAATGTTCGACAGTGCGTAAAACGCGAGGGTTCGCACTTCGCGTGACGTGTCGGTTTGGAAGGCCTGTAAAATCTGCGGAAAGTAGCGCGCGGACAGATCGGGACGAATCGGTAAGCCAAGTTCGGGAAAAGGAGAACGGTCGATGGGGCTCAACGCGCTTTTTGCAAAACCAGCGATGATCGCTACGCGTTCGCGTTCGTCGCTGGAACGAAATAAGCGTTTCGTGAATTTGCGCGCACGTCGCGTATCGGTGCGCGACACAACGTAGATGATGAAATCGGTGCGAAGCGTGTCATGATCTTTCGGATTGCCGGTCGGCAATTCTTCGATCAATCGAACGGTGTCGTGCGGCGTTTTGCGAGACAGCGCGTGCAGCATTGCCTCGCTTTCCTGGTCGTCTTTCGAGTACTTGATAACGCGCTTTGTCGCTGCGGTCAACTGAGTCGAAGAAAGTGCGCCGCCGAAGGAACTCAAGCGATAGATTACCGAACGTTTCTCATAATATCCCTGTTTAAAGAAATTAGGAGCGTTCAGAAATCTTAGTAACTGGGCGGCGATTTCTTTGGTCTTGTAACCGTTCAAAGTTTTTTGAGCTTCGCTCCACGGGCTTCCCAATTCGTCGATTTTCCACAAGGTCGGCTGAGGCTTCATAAACTCGCTGACCAACAATTCACGCTGCGATTGGTCGCCAATGCGCGACAGAGCGACAATGGCATTTGAGCGCAGTGCGCCTTCGATTTTCTCGTCGCGCGCCACTTTCAAAAGCGCGCTCTGCATTTTTCGCAACGTCTCAAGAGAAAAGCGCGCGCCATTTGGCGGGTTCACCGTAAGGTGATACAACAAGATTCCAGCCGCTTTCTTCTGAGACGGTTGCGACATCAGCGCGGCGCCATCGAGTACTCGATTTCAGTTCGACGCATCAAGGCCGCTGTCGTCGTAAGGGTACATCGCTTCCACTGTCATTTCCAAAGATTGCGCGAGTGGCAACGTCTTCAAGTTGAACGCCAGTTTTTCGTCCAGCATCCGGTTGTAATTGGAAACGGTTTCCGCCGTCGTTTTAGCGCTGCTTTGATTATCGGCATCGACCAAAAGTTGCAAAACGGTTTGGCGGGCGCTCGGCACGATAATCGTGTTTTTGCCGTTGATAGCACGTAGCAATTCAGCCTTCACTGGTGCCATGTTTTTGAAAGCGCGCAAGCCCAGTTCCGCTTCATTTCGCACATTCACCCAACCATCGTTGAGCGCGCGCACCAAAAGCGGAATCGCGCGTTCATCCAGCATAAAGCGCAAACTTTGAACGACTTGAAGGCGCGTCTGACGGTTAGTTTGGTCAATCTCGCGGTCTTCGATTGCGACTACGTCTTTGGCCAAAGTGAGCCGCGATCTCCGCTTCGCTTCATCGGGCGCCGTTATCTCGATTTGAATCGGCTCGCTTTCGACAGTCAGAGATGAACCGGAACTTGGATCATCGCCGGTATGCACAATGTTTGACTGCGCTTCGAGAAAATAGATTCCGGGTTTGTCGAAGGCGAGCCATTGATTGGCAACCACTTTTTGCTCGAATGGCTGCATCTGCGACAATTCGGCACCAGAAAGTGGGCCTCCCAACCCGGGGCCCATCAGAAAAAATGCAGGATCGCGCACAGCTTCTTCATTGGCCCAGGCTCTAAAATTGTAATCGGCAACGCGCCCGCTGCGGTCGAAATCGACAACTTTCACCACCAACTTTCCCTCGCCGCTCCATGTGTAGCGCATTGTCACTTCAATCGGCTCGCCCAGTGCATATTTCGGCTGCGCGAGGAGTTCAAGATGCAATTTGCTGGAAGTATTTACAATGCGCGACGAATCCAGAGCGATCAGATTGTCAATGCCGCGCGGCAAAGCAATTTCCGTCTCAGTTTTTGCAGAGGCACTCGCTCCAAGCAACATCGCGCCCAACGCAACCATCGAGAACCGACGAGAAAAAGCGTTCATAGTTAATTGTTACTGCGCCCGCAGCCATTGCGCGATGCGGCGGTGATATTTGAAGCGCAGCGGGCTGTCGCGGCTGGGATAAACGCGATTGTTCAAGATGATGCACACACTTCGAGTACTCGATTCGATGTGCGATGGCTCAATCCACAACGTTGGGCCGGTAAATCCGGCGTGACCAGATGTGCCATGCGGCGCGCGCAAACCCATCCAACTCGAAACGTTCAGGTGCCAGCCCAAGCCTTGATCGTAATGTTCGGCGCGCACGGTTTGCGTCAAAGCGGCTTTCACATCGTCTGAATGAATGATTTGCTGATCGTTCCAGACGCCGTCTTGCAGCCACAATTGCGCAAACTTCGATAAGTCTTGTGCAGTCGAAAACATTCCCGAATTGCCGGATGCGCTTCCCTGCTCGTTCATCCAAACGCGCGCCGCTTCATCGTGCGCCACGCCGTGCCACGCCTGGCCGGTTTCAACGTCGATTTCGCAGGGCGCGATTTCGTCAATCGAGTACTCGATGAGCGGGCGAAACGTCGTGCGCGTCATTTGTAGCGGACGAATCAAGCGGTTTTCAATCCAATTGTCCAGCGTTCCGCCCGTCCATTTTTCGACCAGACGGCCAAGCAGAAAATAGTTGGTGCAACTATATTTCACACTGTTTCCAACGTTGTCGCGCAACGGCGCATCAGCAATTTGCGTTATCCACGTTTCGTTTGGCGATTTATGCAACGATTGAACTTCGATTCCCAGACCAGAAGTGTGATTGAGCAGTTGGCGCACTGTGACTGCGCGCGCATTCGAGTACTCGAATTCGGGCAGAAAACGCGCGATCTTTTTGTCCATCGAAACATCGTTTTCGCGCGCCGCAACTAATGTCGCAGTCGCCGTAAACAGTTTGGAAATGCTGGCGATGTCGTACAACGTTTGCGTCGTGGCTTCGCGCGAAATCGCGTCGCCGTAAGCCGTCGTGCCAAACGCTTGATGTAACTTCACATCGCCGTCGCGCGACAAATGCACCACGCCGCCCGGAAATGCGTGTTCTTCGATGGCAGCTTCAAAAGTGTGCTGCGGATGTTCAATTGCGTGCATCGAGTACTCGATTTGTGGGGTTTCTCTTAACCAACCGCGCGCGTAAGCAAGCGGGCTTTGATGACTTAAAGAAGCCCGCTTGCTTAGGCGCGCGGTTGGTTAAGAAGAAATTCATAAATCGAGTACTCGATGCACCAAATCGAACATCCCAAACACACTTTTGAAGCCGCCATCGCCGAACACGCATTTCCGGGCGGCGTGGTTTTTCTGTCGCGCGACGGCGATTTGAAACTGCATCAAGCGTTTGGCACGACGGCTTACGGCGACGCGATTTCGCGCGAAGCCACGACGCAAACACTTTACGACATCGCCAGCATTTCCAAGCTGTTTACCGCAGCGGCGACATTGGTTGCGGCGCGCGAAAACGATGTTTCGATTGACGAAAAGATCGCGCGTTTTCTGCCCGCATTCGAGTACTCGAAGGCGCGCGAAGTCACAGTGCGGCAACTGCTCAATCACACTTCTGGTCTGGGAATCGAAGTTCAATCGTTGCACCAATCGCCAGGCGAAACGTGGATAACGCAAATTGCTGATGCGCCGTTGCGCGACAAGGTTGGAAACAGCGTGAAATATAGTTGCACCAACTATTTTCTGCTTGGCCGTCTGGTCGAAAAATGGACGGGCGGAACGCTGGACAAGTGGATTGAGAACCGTTTGGTTCGTCCTCTGCAAATGACGCGCACGACGTTTCGCCCGCTCATCGAGTACTCGATTGACGAAATCGCGCCCTGCGAAATCGACGCGGAAACGGGCGAAGCCTGGCGAGGAATCGCGCACGATGAAGCGGCGCGCGTTTGGATGCACGAGCAGGGAAGCGCATCCGGCAATTCGGGAATGTTTTCGACAGCCGAAGATTTATCGAAATTCGCGCAATTGTGGCTGCAAGACGGCGCATGGAATGGCGCGCAAATCATTGATTCCGATGATGTCAAAGCCGCTTTGACGCAAACCGTGCGCGCCGAGCATTACGATCAAGGTTTGGGCTGGCACTTGAATGTTTCGAGTTGGATGGGTTTGCGCGCGCCGCATGGCACATCTGGTCACGCCGGATTTACCGGCCCAACGTTGTGGATCGAGCCATCGCACATCGAATCGAGTACTCGAAGCGTTTGCATCATCTTGAATAATCGCGTTTATCCCAGCCGCGACAGCCCGCTGCGCTTCAAATATCATCGTCGCATCGCCGAATGGCTGCGCGCAAGCTGAGAGAGTGCGTACAAAATGCCGTTCTCCGCTCTTCTTGCCAGGGAGAAGGGCTATTTACCAGGCGTGCGGGTTCTATGCGGTTGGTGTCATTGTTCGCATTCTACACTTCCGATTCGCGCCCCATGCGATATTTGATGTCGTCATTCACGATAAAATCCAATTCCTCGTCCGTGAATCCGAGATGCGACGCCAACACGCGGTCGATCTCGTCGATGATGGATTTGAATTTTGAGTGACTTTATTTCTGTCTGTTCTCAAATTGTGTCGCAACGCTTCAATCAGTTTGTGTTCGATGTTGTCAAAGATTCTGGGCATAAATCGAGTACTCGATAAGTGGAAGTTGCCCCTAATTCTACCGCGCTCACGTAGGGGCGGGGTCTCCCCGCCCGTTGTTGCGCAAAACGGATTCGTTTGAGAATCAAGCAAATCTGGCGCGAGGAGTGGGCGGGGAGACCCCGCCCCTACGGGAACTCGTTTATACTCAACGCGCAATTTTCTGGAGACGAACACAACACAATGAGTTTGAAATGCGGCATCGTCGGTTTGCCAAACGTCGGCAAGTCGACACTTTTTAACGCCTTAACCAAAGCCGGAATCGCAGCGGAAAATTATCCGTTTTGCACCATCGAACCCAATGTCGGCATTGTCGAAGTGCCGGACAAGCGACTCGAGCAACTGGCCGAAATCGTTCATCCGCAGCGCACGGTTGCGGCTGTCACCGAGTTCGTCGATATTGCGGGACTTGTCGCGGGCGCGTCCAAAGGCGAAGGTTTGGGCAACCAATTTTTAGCCAACATCCGCGAAACCGACGCCATCGCGCACGTCGTCCGCTGCTTTGAAAACGAAGATGTCGTTCACGTCGCGGGTCACGTCGATCCGGTTTCCGATATTCAAGTTATCGACACCGAACTGGCTCTGGCCGATCTTGCATCTGTGGAAAAAGTCTTGACGCGCACGCAAAAAATGGCCAAAACCGGCGATAAAGTAGCGGCTCAAGTCGCGCCGATCTTGGAACGAGTACTCGACTCGCTCAACGATGGCCGTCCCGTTCGCGCCATGCAATTATCAAAAGACGAGTTGGAATTGCTGCAACCCTACGCGTTGCTGACCGCCAAGCCTGTGATGTATGTCGCCAACGTGGCGGACGCCGACCCATCGCAAAACCCGCATTTTCAAGCGGTGGTGGAATACGCGAAAAGCGAAGGTTCGCCGGTCGTGCCGGTTTGCGCGGCATTGGAAGTTGAGATCGTCGATTTGAGCGACGAAGAGAAAATCGAGTTTTTGAGCGACATGAAGATGGACGAACCGGGCTTGAATCGCGTCGTTCGCGCGGGATATTCTTTGCTCGGTTTGCAGACTTATTTCACGGCGGGCGAAAAAGAAGTGCGCGCCTGGACGACCGAAATCGGCGCGACCGGGCCGCAAGCCGCCGGCGTCATTCACACCGATTTCGAGCGCGGCTTCATACGCGCCGAAGTGATAGCCTTTGAGGATTACATCGAATTGGGCGGCGAAGCGGGCGCCAAAAAAGCCGGCAAGTTGCGAGTTGAAGGCAAGGAATACATCGTCCAAAACGGCGACGTAATGCACTTTCGCTTCAGCGTGTAGAACTTTCCCTGTTTTGATGGCGATAAAAGGAAGCGCGCGCTTCTTTCACCACGCGCGCGGCTTCTTCGGGTGTATCGGCCAATGCGGTCAGATGTCCCATTTTGCGGCTCGGGCGCGCTTCGGCTTTGCCATATAAATGCAGCTTGACGTTGGGAAATTTTAACGCCGCTTGCCAATCGGGAATCGAGTACTCGTTGTTTGCATCGAACCATAAATCGCCCAGCAGATTGCTCATTGCGGCGGGCCGCAGCAATTGCGTCGAACCCAGCGGCAGGCCGCAAACGGCGCGCAACTGCTGCTCGAATTGGCTCGTGATGCAGACATCGAAACTGAAATGGCCGCTGTTGTGCGGTCGCGGCGCTAGTTCGTTGATGATCAAGCCGCCGCGACCTGTCAGGAAAAACTCGACGCACAACACGCCGACGACATCGAGTTCGTTCAAGACGGACTGAGTGATTTCAATCGCTTCGGCTGCGACGCACGGGTCCACAAGCGCGGGCGCAATCGTCAAATCCAAAATGCCGCTGATGTGCTGGTTTTCGACAACGCCGTAATGCGCGAAACTGCCATCGGTTCCGCGGCAGGCGACAACCGAAACCTCGCGCTCGAAAGCGATGCGTTTTTCCAGCACGCCATCTTGTCCGTCCAGTTCGGCAAAGGCGCTTTGAGCTTGCTCGATTCCATGGATGGACGTTTGGCCTTTGCCGTCGTAGCCGAAACCGGCCGTCTTCAAAATGGCGGGCGCGCCGATGGATCCGAGAGCTTCAATCAGGTCATCGAGTACTCGAATGTGCGCAAAAGGCGCGACGGGAAAGCCGTGTTTGAGCAGCCATTGTTTTTCGCGCAAGCGGTGCTGCGTGATGTGCAAAACTTCGCCGCGCGGACGAACCGGCGCCATTTCTTCGGCGGCTCGAACGGTTGCAAACGGCACGTTTTCAAACTCGAAAGTCACGACATCGACGCCGCGCGCGAAATGGCGAACCGCATCCAAATCTTCATAGGCGGCTTCGACTTCCAGGTCGGCGATTTGGCCGGTCGGCGTGTCGCTGTCGGGGCTGAAAGTGTGAACGCGATAACCCATGCGGCGGCTCGCAATCGCAAACATTCGACCAAGCTGTCCGCTGCCCAAAACGCCCACCGTCGCGCCTGGAAGAATCGGTTGGTCGCGCGTGGCTTTACGGTGCGCGATTTTGTTGTGCGAAGGTTCGTTGTGCGAAGGTTTGTTGTGCGCTGGCGTGTTCACGAATCGTTCTCCGATGATTGGGCAATCGGCAACTGCGAATCGAGTACTCGATTGGTTTGACTGGTGCGAAAATCGCGCAGTTTTTGGCGCAGTTGCGGGCGTGAATTGGAGAGAATCGCAACCGCTAAAAGCGCGGCGTTGGTCGCGCCCGCGCTTCCAATGGCCAATGTTCCGACTGGAATGCCCGAAGGCATTTGCACAATCGAGAGCAGCGAATCTTGGCCGCGCAAAATGCGGCTTTCGACTGGCACGCCCAAAACCGGCAGCAGCGTTTGCGCCGCGCACATCCCGGGCAAATGCGCCGCGCCGCCCGCGCCCGCGATGATGATTTCCAGGCCGCGACTTTCCGCCGCTTGCGCATATTGGGCTAAAAGGAGTGGCGTGCGATGAGCCGACACGACGCGGCATTCGTGCGCGATGTCGAACTGCTTGAGGATGTCGTGCGCGTGCTTCATGGTGTCCCAATCGGACGTGCTGCCCATGATGACGCCGACCAGCGGTTGGTTTTCTGAGAGATTCATCGAGGCAATTTTAACCTAAAGTGGCGAAAGCGTATAATTGTTGGAGTTGAGCGCCAGGAGAGTGCGCCTACGCCGTGCCTTAGCGAAGCCGCGTGTGGAAGCGAGCGCGTTCGAGCTACTCGATTTGCCGTGCAACAAGCATCAATAGTTAGCCCAAGTTGCCACTTGTGCCCAGCGACTGAAGTCGCGGCTGGAAGGCACGTTGCGCCACATAGTCCGCCTGCGCGGACTATTTTCTGGCGCGTTGCTTGGAGTGGGCATTGCTTGGAGTGGGCATTCCAGTCCGCGCAGGCGGATCTGCCCAAAGGGCACCCGAGCCGCGACTTCAGTCGCTGGCCACAAATTCAGCAACTTGGGTTATTTACGAGACCGCCCATAGAATGGTCTGATTTCTTTCCATGATTATTTCAAAACACCGCGCTTTTCGAGTACTCGTTTTCGTGCTGTGCGCCTCGCTTGCTGCTCTTGAAGTGCAGGCCGCGCCAACAACGACGCCAACGCCAAACGTGCCGATGTCGCTGCCGCCTTTTCCCATCGATACGCTGCCGCACATTCCCTCGCCATTGACGAACCCGACGACGACACCTTCGACGCCGACGGTCACTGCGCCCGCGACTGTCATCGCGCCAACGGCTTCTCCAATTCCTTTGCGCAACAACGGCGCGCCGGCAGCTTTGCCGCCCGCGACATTGGCGCGTTTAAACCTGCTGTTATCGTCGCCCGAAGTGGCGGATGCGCACATCGGTGTTTGCATTCAGGCGTTGGGAAGCGCGAGCAGCGCGGACAGTTTTCCATCGAAAGCGTATGTGAGTAGCGCTCAGCCGATTTTATTCAGCAGCGATGGCGACAAGCGCTTTCTGCCGGCCTCGAATATGAAATTGTTTACGGCGGCGCTGGCCTTGAAAGTTCTGGGGCCGGAAAAAACCTTTGCGACGCGCGTTTTCGCGGCCTCGAGTACTCGATCCGGCCAAGGCGATAAGAACGATAAAGGCGCGACGTTATACATCGTCGGCGGCGGCGATCCGTCTTTGACGATTGACGACTTGCGGCAGATGGCGCGCGATGTTCGCAAAAGCGGCATCACGAAAGTCGATAAAGTTGTGGCCGACACGAGTTTGTTCCAGTCCGAAACGATGGGCGGGCGCTATCCTGACGGCTGGACTTTGGACGATTCGATTTGGTATTACGGCGCCGAAGTGAGCGCTCTCGCGCTGGAGCGCAACCAGGTCGATGTGACGATCACGGGGACGCGCAGTGGTCGCGCCGCCAAAGTCGAGGTCGATCCCGTTTTGCCCGGCTTTGCGCTGGGCACCGACATCATCGCGCAAGTGCAAACCGGTCCGCGCTCGCTCAGCAAACAAAGCGAAAGCGACTTGATTCAATGGGATCGCGCCGATGCAAACAATGGTTTAGGGCCGAAATTGTATGTTCGCGGTCAGGTCGCGCCGCGCCAGGTCATTAGTGATGGACTGGCGATTCCCAATGTCGCGCGCGTCGTGGCCTTGACTTTCGCACAACAGTTGCGCGCGCAGGACATTTCGGTGGGTGGCAATGCCGAAGTCGGAATTCGTCCGCCTGAGGCCAACAAAACCGTCGCGCAACACGATTCGCAGCCGCTTCGAGTACTCGTTAGTCGATTCCTGAAAAAATCGGACAACTTGTATGGCGAAATGTTTCTGCGCGGCGTGGGCGCGACCGTTGATTCGGATGCGAGTTCGGGCGGCAACACCAGCGACGAAAGTTCGGGCGCGGGCGTCGCCAGCACGGGAACGGCGGCTCGCGCGCATCGCCTGCTGCTCGACTGGCTCCGTCAAATCGCTGTGCCAACCGGCGGCCTGCGCTTGTCCGATGGCTCGGGCCTGAGCCGCTACAACCTGCTGACGCCGCACGCGATTGTCTCACTTTTGGCGGCCACCGAAAAGCTCAAGGGCAGC
>JAABUK010012655.1_pt1 | contig 10709 bp, 16 predicted proteins | sample 5559141 | NCBI WGS metagenome assembly JAABUK01 (sample SAMN10711869, study PRJNA513367) | rock metagenome | isolation source: Antarctica rocks | place: Antarctica: Victoria Land, Pudding Butte nord | collected 2016-01-03
CCATGCCTGCACCAGTACCTGCTCCACCGTCCAGTGCTGCCATGTGCCAATCCTGCTGTCGTGTGATGAACCCTACTGATTGACGAGCTTAGCTTCCATTCGCTCTGCGATGCGCAGGCAGACGTGCAGCGGGCGGCGAATCTGGCGGGGCAGTGGGGGACCGTGTGCATCGGCGACATGCTGCACTTCCAAGTCATAAACGGCCGCCTGTACGTGCGCTTCCTGACAGGCAACGCAAACGGCACCGGCATCCACAATGGCCACTCCAACGGCTGGTTCCCCGGCGGCCATGATGGTGGTGCGCAGGAGAAAATTGAAGCCTGCCTTGTAGCAGAGTCCCTGTTTTCAGGTTTTTGAGGCCGGTGCGCGGAGACGCTGTCTTGAAAGAACCAGATTCAGAACCCCGTTTGCAACAGAGTCGCTTTTACTTCTCCACACTTCAGGGCCTGATGATGGCACGTGGCAGAAGCCATTGAGGGGTTCGGTGCTGCCCCCAGTGCTGAAGAGGACTTCTCCCCCTGCTGCTGGCGCCAGCGCATTCCAGCGTACAGTATCCTTTGCTGGATGCCGACTCGTGGACACCATGTGCGCAGGCGTTACGGCGGCCAAGGGACGGGTGCCGTACCTCATCTTCATGCTGCTGGACGTCTTGCGAGCATTCCCCGGTCAGGTGCGCCGGAGAATGACTGGTGCGGCAGGCTTCCGACTGTACCTGCTGGAGTCGGACCAACCACGACGTGCCCGACACCATCTTCCAGTCCCGGTTCTCCCTGGGTCGCCAGACTTTGCCCCGATATATTGTGAACCATCTGCAGGGCCGAACGTGTCAGCAGGCATCCCCATGTTCAAGCACCCCTGCGTCAAGGCCCACTACGATGTGCTGGGACTTCCAACATGTGCAATTTTCGATCGCCTGACTTTCTCCGGCCTTACGTCTCTGCAACTGTCTGCAGGTGCCGGACGTATTGGCGAAATTCCGCATGCCACACAGTCCTTTGCGTCAGGAGCGGCTGCAATGCCCGTGCACCTACTTCACGTCTTTATCTACTCTGTTCAGCTTGTCTCCTGCCCGAATATTCCCTGTGAACTTCTGCAGGTTCCGGACGTGTCGGCGGTCGTCCAGGCCTCAGACTTCCCCTGCGTCAAGGCCGCCCGAGACACCCCCGACACCGAGTTCCGCTCCGCCTGGCAGCAGCTGCCACCGGAGCATTTCGACGGGCGGCCCATTCCCGTGTTTGGCTACAATCGGCGGGATGGATTTATGGACCTGCTGTTCCCCGATTTCACCTACTTCGGCCACGAGTACAGCCAGATCACGGGTGCGGCGTTAAAAATGTGTTCAGATGTTAGGATCTTCCAGGAAGCCCATCTTCACTTGCGGAGCGTTCACGCCTGCGCATATGCCGCAGCTCGTTTGCTGCCTGTGCATCTCCATCGCTTCCTGCTTCCACCTCCAGAGGTCCTTCGCTGCCTGAAGCTGGCGGCAAAGGAGCGGCAGACGCATGCTGAGCAGCCCGCCCCATGCTGATTCACACCTGCGAGCATCCCTGCTGCATCTGGTCAGGGCTTGATTACAGCTGGACTTCACCTGATCCCCGACGAGCCGCGTGGTCAACGACCTGCTGCAGCGCGCAGCACGCACTGCAGCAGATGTGACAAGCTTTGAGTTGGGATTCCGTTACGATGTTGATATGTCTGAGCGCAGACCCACAAGGACTCATGCTCAACGGCCTGCCGCAGCAGCTGGACGCTATAACTGCGACGCACGCCTTTACTCCCCTGGAGCGCCGCTTGCCCAAGGTCATGTGGCGCGGCCGCGCCACCGAGCGGCGCGATGAGATCAGGTGCTGGATTCCACTGCCCATCAGCATGTATGAGTGTGTGTCTATGCAGCTCTGTTTGGGCGTCTTGTTGAACCACGCCACGCCGATCCGGTGTGCCGCTTATGCACGGCGCAGTGCAATCTGGCAAGGGCGTTTGTGTAGAATGAGGCAAAGCAGTTGTTGTGGTGTTCACAGTTGCACCGCACTGTCCACTGCCGCTACGGCGTCCCGCACAGGCCAGCATCTGCGATGCTGCTGCCGCCGGAACAGCCGCCTCCAGCCGGACCCAGACCTGAGCTTCCTGTGATTGTGGCTGATGTCCTGCCGCTCGGGGCTGCAGGATCTGAAACGCACTCTGAACGCAGTCATGTATTCGACGGCGCAGGCGGAAGCTGCTGGCATGCCCCGCGCAGCTAAAAGTGGCAGGGCAGGAAGCTGCCGGGGAGTTGTTCGACCTGGAGACGCCGGAAGCAACCAATGCGACCCCTAATATCAGGCTGGAATCCACCGGCCTGTTTAGGTGCGCCCCTGCTGCCTCCGACCTGCCTACCTGCATGCAGCGCCTGTGCGAGCCGTCACTTGCGGTTCAACACATCGTAGCCTGGGAGGCTCTGTGATCAAACATGGACTGTAGCTGCGCAGGCAGCATCGGGACACTCAGCTGCCTGCACACCTGTTCGCCGCTCATGCACGCTGCACAAATGTCCACACTTTTCGTCTGCGTCTATATTTTGATATCTGTATTTTCCATATCTGCACAGGTACAATGTGTACATCGATGCAGGCGCCTATTCCTCCAACATGAAGCAGAAGCTGGCCGCTGGGTCGCCGCTGGTGGTGGTCATGCACAGGTGCGTGTCCGGCACGCAGCTACCCACCCTGACTGGATGCTCCAGAATATTTCATTGTTTTGAGCATGCCGCCTGGGCACATACCATCTCATAGACTGGGTATGCTATCGTATGCTGGTAGCTGGAATGAAGCGTCTGTCATATCTCTGGGGACACTGATGCACTTCGCATCATGTGTGTTCCAATGATAGCGCCCGGTATTACGAGAGGTTCACACAGGCGCTGCAGGAGCAGTCGCACCTCAATTAGTGGACTCTCCAACTGAAAATGGATTGGATTCACAATTAGCACCTGATGTTCAGGTATCAGGAGTGGTACACTCGGGCGCTGCGCAATGGCTACACCCATGTCTCGGTGCCCGACGACGACAGCTTGTGCAACGACACCTGGGCCAAGGTGTGCTACTGTTCGTCAGCACTTGCATACACATGGTTTTCGAAGTGGTGCTCGCCTCGGTTGATGTTCACGCTCTCGCTCCGCTTGCTGCAGGTTCAGCTCATGGAGGAAATGGTACGGGAGCAGGCCGCCGCCATCAAGGCAGCCAAGCATCCGCCACCCTGGCTGCAGGTGCGGTGCCTCAGGAGCCTGCTGGCCCTGCCAGGGTCTGCAGGCCCACAAGGCTGTGCTGTGCTCCCAAGCCTGCCCCATGCAGATGCCAAAGCCTCAGCCTAGCACTGATGCAGTCCAATCATGTAATCAAACCCTGCAGGCGCACGCTGAGGACTGGAACCGCCACCCCTGGGGAGCCAGCAGCGGCGGCGACGACGACACCTTCAGGCAGCTGCGTGACTGGACACTCGCACAGGTGGCACACGTTGTCTATCTGCCCTTTGGATACATTCGTGCAGATGCAGGAGGCTTTGTGATGCGCCCATGGCAACCTGCTCGAGTCATGGCTCTGCTGCCCGGCATGGCAGAGTATCGCTTGCTTGCTCGAATACCATAGTGCGGCTGCCGATAAGGGCAGCGGCGCTGTTTCGCTCGCGAGTGTAATTTGCGCTCTGCTGACGCTGCCCCTTGTCGTGCGATGAATGCAGCGCGGCATCGCTGTCGGGGGAGTGAATGCATACCAGGACAGCTACTTCTATGTGGCGCCGCCGCAGCCGCCGGCAAACTCCAGCGGTGGCGGCAACACCGGCGACGAGGTCGGCGGCGCCGCGAACGACAACAGCGGCAGCAACAGCAGTGCAGAGGCCGGCGGCATCGCGAACGGCGGCTTGGCGGCTGACAACGGCGGTGCGACCAGCGCTGGCGGCGGCGGCGGCAGCAGGCTTGCGGCGCTGCTGGCAGGCGCGGCGCGCGGCGTACGGAGCGAGGCACCCGAGGCGAGGGCCGCGCGGAAGCGGGAAGCTGCCGCCCAGCGACAGGTGAGAGGAGTGAGGAGCTGGCACAGGGAGGGGCGCTGATAGCAAGTCGCACGGCTAGCTGCTGTGAGCCTGTTGCTTTCAAGATGACACCTGCTTCCACACGCTTGCGTAAACCGGCCTCCAAAGTTTGGTGAAAGAAGGCTGCGCTGTGATCATGTCAGCACAGTTGTGTTATGCTCAAATGTCACGCCTTCTTTGTGCAGTACGAGTCACAAACCTGGAATGATCGATGTACACGTTGTGCGGCCATCGCAGGCGCTGATGGCGGCGCGGGGCCGGCTGGCGGCGCAGCGCGCTTTCGAGGTTCAGCGTGCAGAAGCGGAGGCGGCGCGGGCGGCATGGGACAAGGAGCAGAAGCGGCTGCGGAAAGCGGTGCCGCAGAAGCTGTGGCGCCGCGCTAAGGGCGCCTGGGGCTCGGAGCTGCTGCCGTGGGAGGTCGGCGCCTTCGGCCAGCTGGTAGGGTTTTGGACACGGCTTCTTTTCTTTTCCTGAAATTGACGACCGCTGCAGAGGCATCGCGCCTGGTTCGCCATGGGAACTGGCACATCGGCGCATCTGGACCGCTTGATAGCCTTTCTGACCTCCTGTCGAGGTTGCATCGCTTTCCTACTCTGGGCAGTAGGCAAGAGCAAGACAGTCGTTATGTCAAGCACTCGCAACCATGTGCAGCCCTGCTGCCACGCGGCGTGTTAGTCTGTTTTGATGCTCGGGGCCATTCCGGACAGGTCATTAAACTCAAACTGTGATCTTTCCTTCACAAAACCCTTCTTCCCGGCTGCAGTTTGTGCGCGACCGGCTGCGGCTGCGGGACGTGCGGCTGTACATCAGGGACCTGCTGGGCGAGTACGCGAAACTGCAAAAGTTCACGCCGCAGATCGCGCCGCTGGCGCGCTGTATGGACTGGCAGCGCATGCTGCACGAGTTCGCCTGGCCGCACTACAGCCAGGTGTGGCAGACTGCATGGTGGATGGCTTGAAAGTCAGGCCTGCGTCTCTCCGACTCTAAGAGGGCAGCACGACCTCAAGACGGTTTGCTACGCACCAATCAAAAGTGCCGTCAAGGCAGCTCAATGTGTCCGTGTGTGCCGCCTGACGCCGGAGGCGGCGCTTGGCTGCTGCGCATCTGTGCTGGTGCAGCATCCGGCTTAAGAACCCCCAGGATGTCACGTCCTTCCCATCCCACATTCCTGCTGTACAGGATGTGGACCAGATGCTGCGCTTCTACCCATATCTGCGGGGCCCCTTCAACTACGACTGCGCCGATGACCCCTGGGAGGCGGGCAAGGCGCCCTACAGCCCCGGCCATGACGCCGACGGCGACCAGTATAAAACCGACGAAAGGTCAGCACACCCATTGTCGCCCAACGGGTTTGTAATTTATTTATACCTATATCCTTACCTGGCAAGGACCTCCGATGGATTGATTCGCATGCAGGTGGCGGCAGCGGCCTGATATGCCAGATGGCGGATGTGCTGGAGCGAACGCATATTGTGCCAGCTGCTTACATTTCGTCCAGTCCCAACACTCCGCAATGTGTGACTTAGCTACTGCGCGCCTCTCGCTGCATACTGTGTCGCGCAGTATTGCATGCCGCTTTTCAACATGCCGCCGCGATCTTGCTTTGCACCTCGTCCTGTGCAAGGCAGCAGCATTCCGTGCAGCCCCCTGCGACGAGGAAGGCAACTTCTCAGCCGTTGTTGCTGTCTAGCATCGCCTTCCAACAATTGAAGCTCCCGACGGGATCCGTGGGCACCCTCAAGTTGTTTCATACAGTATTGTCTCAGAAGTCTTCGCAATTGACCTCCAGGTGGCAGGAGCAGTATCACGGCGAGCTGATGCGCCAAATGGCGGAGGTGCTCCTGAGGGCGGACCAGAAGTATGCGTAGATCTGAAGCCACAGGTCAGCCACCCCCCAAAGATGTACACGTGTCCCCACCTCCCGCCGCTGCCTGGCTTCCGGCTGGTGCTCTGGGCTGGCCGCAGCTGCGCCCCCATGCCTGCCATGTGAAGCTAGGGCGGAGAAGAACGGCATGCCCAGTAAAAGAGTGGAGGCGGCCCCGGGCGCGGGGACACGACAGGCGCACGCGGCCTCACACACTCGGGTGGCTCCGGGTGTGCAGTCTGCTGCCTGAGCCTGCATCAAACGGGCGGTCGTACTACACGGCGAGAACTGACAGTTCCATATCCTGGCATTGCTGTGCTCGCGAGAAGGTGCCGGAAGCATGCTTCGATCTTGCATCCTGCTGTACTTTGCCACCGTGCTGAGTCTTTGTGACACGGCTATTTGTGCAGGCAAAGTATTCCCCTGCCGGCGGCCTAACAATGCCTCCCAGCATTGGCGTCTGCCGTTCATCTGAGGCGGCTGCCGCTGTGTCCTCAGCAGCGATGGCGGCACAGGCAGTAGCCCCCGCCGGGGCTCGCCGTGCGGCTGCAGTTGCGCCACTGCTGGTGCGATTATCACAGCAGCAGCGGCGGCGGCGGCGGCAACGCACAATGGCGCGGCGGGGGCTGGCTGGCTGAAGTGAAGGAAGGCGAAGTGGGCACATACCGGCGTGGTGCGAGGCAAGTCCAGCAAGGCGATGGCTGAGAAGGCACAAATCGATCTGGCGGGCAGACCTCAGTTGAGTAGGAGAGAATGCACACGGGCCAGCTGCCTGTTGGCTCCCTGCCGGCTCCTGTTTCATTTTCCAACCCCTTCACATTTTGCTGTCGGGAAACATTCATGATCTGTTTTGTGGGATTTTCAGCTGATGCGCAATTGTGCATGCAAGCACTGTTGCAAACCAAGGTGATGTTGTTGCAAGACACGGAGACCGTTGATGCTGGGCACAAACGGCCACCTCACGCGTGATAGCCGTGTACACCCGCTCACAACCTGAACCTTTCACCGGCGAATCGCTGCTTACGACCTCACAACCAGACTTTTGTGCTCATCTCCATATCGTCATACCTCATCGCGGCCGCCAAAAAGTGCCCACCCACCCGCTGCAGAATCGCTCCATCGGCCACCTCCTTTGGCGGCCGGGGCGGTAATGCCTGTGCCTGCTTTTATGACTCCTCCCGCGGCGCCGGCCACCCTGCACCAGCCCGCTGCAATGCCAGCGGCCGCTGCGACGCCGGTGGCTGCTTCAACCATGACGCCGAGCTGGGCAGTGAAGGCGTTTGGCCAGGGTCCGGCCCTGGCAATTGCGGCTCCCGTGCCCCTGCAGCTCGAGGTCTCATGGTATATGTCGAATGGGCGCATAACGAGAAATGCCTATGGCACGGCGCTGCGCCAACGGACCGAAATATGACGATGAAGACGGCGCTGGCAAGTTACTGGGTATGGCAGGCTGGGCGCTGGGACTGCCGCTGAGGGAGCCATTTGGGATTCCACTGGACGAGCATAGCAAGGTCGATAGAAATAATCTACAGAAAAGTGCCTGCTCACGTGACGAACGAGGACGCCGGCCGCTGCCATTGCCGCTTGTCGCCTGCTGTCTTCGCCGCAGCGCCGCCGCCGCCGTTCTGCCGTCGCCGCGGCCGCTTCCAGCACCACCTAGCTGCCCCACTCCAGCCCTTCCGACATCAGCCGCCAGGCTGCCACCCACTCTGTGTAGACAGCCTCTGCGCAGCTGCACGCCTTGCAGAAGTTGTGCTCTGGCAGTCGCAGGAGGTGGCCAGAAGGCAGCAAAGCCATGCCGCATGCTAGGCCGGGCCATGACCGATTTGGTCGCCTCCGCCTCGCTGCAGGCGCCCAGTTGCATGATCCCGCGGAAGTTGGCATGCGGCACGACGTCGCTGGTGGTCAAAATTGCCGGCTCCGCCAGCACCATTCGGCTGACGTCTTCCGGCCTCCAGCCGCTCCCGGCGCATCAGCTCAGCAGCCACGCCTCGCTGCCGCCGGCAAGCGCCTGAGGGTAGCGTCACAGCATGGCCACCAGCAAGTCACGGCTGAGGCTCATCGGGTCGTGGCTGAGGCCCAGGCCGCTCTGCATGCCTTTGAAGCGCTGCCACAGGACGCCGCCCGGCGTGCCCAGCACCTCCGGCTGGTGCACCATCAACTTCACACGCGCGTTTCGCGGCATGCGCAGGTGTATTCGCAGGAGGCGGGCGGTGCTGGCGACCTGCGCCGGCTCGCATGCCGGGGATTGCGGCCAGCCGCGCAGCATGGCCGCCACGTGCTTGTTCCAGGCGCTGAACTCGCAGTCCAGAATGTGCACAGCAACAGCCACTTTAACGGTTCACTCTAATCCACCTCGCTGCTTTTCTGTATCTCTAGATTGTTTGAGTGCCACGCAAATCAAAATCCGCCGACAGGCACCAGGACGTCACACACAAACAGGAGTTTGCAGCTGCATGCACATGTCCACAATGCCTTGCGTCTGTTTGCCTTTCCAGGCCCTTGCGTTGCAGGTTCATGACGCTACTGTACTTCTCACTGCATGATCCAGAGGACGCCGACCCTGATGCGATGGTAGGCAGCTCATCGAGACGCCACACCTCATTTCGTGCTTTCCTTCTCAAGCGGGCCGTCGATGCGCCGCTCCCGCCTGCCTCATGGCGCAGGCGCTGCGGCGCGCGCAACCGCCGTGCCCACGATGATGTCTGGCACCAGCACCTGCAGGTGGTGAACACCCGTCATAATTTCTTCGGTGGCTTCATGCTCCATCTGCAGTCCGTCGTTCAACTCGTGCTGCTCGATTCTGCCTCTGCGCTCATGCGCGCATCAAGACGCGATTTGCCATTACAGCACAGAGATGTGGGCCTGACCGCATCAATGATGTGAACGATGCCGTTGCAGGCGACGATCTCAGAGCCGACTAGCTTTGCCGGCTGCCCCACTTCTGGCACAATGGCCAGGCTGGTGCCGTTCGTTTCCACCTGCGCCGCCGTCGCAGACACGATTGATATCTGGAAACATTGGAGGTGTGATAATGAGCTCGAAGTATTGGCCTGAGGCTAATGCTCTTCTGAGAATCATGTCATATGCTGCAAATAGCCTCCCTGGTCCGGCTTTGTGCATGCTCTCAATGTGGCGGTCGCAGCCAGGAGAAGGCCCCAGTGCAGAATGATCATTGTGAAACGGTGTCAACTGAAAATGGGCACAGCTTTTCGCACGGCAAGTGCTTGGCGGTATGATATGTGACACGATCGCCTCACCTCCAGGAAGTGGCCTGCGAGCGCCGTCGGGACGCGCTGCGTGGGTGTGAGGGCTGCCAGCTGCGCCGTGCGCAGCGGCACGCCAGCGATGTGGTACGCTGCAATCTGCGGCGCAGTGACAACAAGGCGTCATGCAGGCTGCCGGCTGGCAATCTGGCTGTGAACTGCTGGGCTCGGAATCTGATCGTCTTTGCAGAACTGACTGCGCCGCATCTCCGCTCTTCCTTCAGCACAATGGCATTGCAGCAGCACATCAGAGCATGATTTGTACATATCAGAACTTGAATTGAGAAGAGTCTCACATTTGACAGCAGCATCGGGTCCGACGACAGCAGCTCCTCCTGCGTGATGTTCAGCCGCTGCAGGAATACTGTGACGGCGGCATTCGTTGGCGTGAAGACGGCGCCATCAAGCCGGCTGTCGCTCAATGCGGGCGCCAGCCCACTTGCCTGCGTGGCATGCGCGCAATTGAAGTTGATGTCAATTGCGGCACAAGCAAGCTGCCCAGCCCCAGCTGCGACGGTGCAGCTGGGGCTGGGCAGGCATGAAACTATCCTCAGGCCTGCACAATCTGTTTCAAACTAACCTCATTGGTTTCAGAAAACATCATAACCTCACCAGGATCAGCTGCCCGAAAAGCCAGCACCAGTCCGAGTGCCGAGCTGCAGTTTGCCAGCGGCGCCGGCGCCTCGGCTGGCGCATCTGACGCTGCAGAGTCTCCAAACAGGCTGGCCAATGCGGGTGGGTCCTTGATCGCCTGCGCCAGCGGCGCAAAAGCCACTGATGCGGGAGACAGCGACGCACCAGCAAACGGGTGCAGCCGCAGTGGGGACGACGCCACGGCAGCGCATCCTGAATTCAGCACCAGCAGAGCAATGGCTCTTCAAGTATGACTATGGGAACACTTCGGGTAGATTGGTTCCGGATGTCCTCACCTGAGCCACATGCATGGCATGCATGGGGTATGTGCATGTCGGCGGTTGTATGTACAGCTGGACTTGTATATGCATTGAAATTGCTTACATCTGCATCAATCTTGCTTGTGTCCGATAATTTTCGAGAGCCGGGTGAGCTGTGACATTTGGCGCCACAAGAATCGAGGCAAAGCCTTTCATCAGGCGAGCAGTTCATCCGAGGGAGGAAGCTCGCTCACTGCTCGCCGTGCTTATCAACATGAGACCAGCGATGGCGACCAGCGCCACTCGCAGACGGCGCCCAGCCATCGTCGTCTGCTCACTCGGCCGCCGTCGGGCGGAAATCATTTGCTGATGACGACCGCGCCGCCGACGGCAGGGTCGCGCTTGCATTCCGCCAGTAATTTAAGCCGCGGTCGTGCGATCAGAAGGCTGCCGCCTCCTCAGACACCTGTTGCGTGCTTCATTTCGTCGGAGATCGTGGTTTTGGTTCGACGGCCCGATGAGGTCACAGATCGTCAGATCCAATAGAGCGGTTTCTGAAGCGAGCGATCCACAATGCTCTTGCACAAATATCACCATACGGGCGAACGCACATATCCTAGCCTAAGT
>JAABUK010012656.1_pt1 | contig 10709 bp, 12 predicted proteins | sample 5559141 | NCBI WGS metagenome assembly JAABUK01 (sample SAMN10711869, study PRJNA513367) | rock metagenome | isolation source: Antarctica rocks | place: Antarctica: Victoria Land, Pudding Butte nord | collected 2016-01-03
GCTACGTTTCGTAGCTTTTGGACGGTTTGTTTTTTGTTGCTTCATATCTCAAAATTCCGACCGTCCTTCTTATTTTCTCCCATCTCCACTGTTATTTCTTTGCTATATTCATGCAACAAAGCCATTTAAAGGTATCAAAAACAAACGGTGAATACTCTTATATAAAGCTTGTGAAGTTGTAATGGCTTAATAGATTATACGGAATATATCCTGTAAAATTGTTGATCAAATTCAACCGGACCTTTTTAAAAAGGCCCGGTTGAATTTGATCAACAATTTAATGACTTCTGTATTCCTGCTCCTTAAAAGTTAGTAATGATATGGCTGCTCTAACAAGCTTAACTAAATCGCAAGGCTACTTTATTAACAGGAATTTCCTAATTTTTCTAGTATAATGTTAACCTTAAATTGTCGCATTTGCTATCAGCCGTCAGCTATCAGCAATCAGGAGGAAATACATTACATAGTAGCGTCCGATACTTGAAAGCTGACGGCTGATAGCAATATTTACAAACATTTTAATATTGGTATGACATTAGTTTAAGAGATTCGAACCTGGGATGAATCAATTTACCATTTACTGAATCCGTTTTAATTTCTCTTGAATAGTTACCAAATAATTGTCTTTGACCTCTTCAGACAAAAACGACTGCTCTACAAATTTTGCAAGCTGCTCTCGTTTTGCTGGAAATACATCCATGATCCTAATGGCCCTTTTTTCTACAATATCTAGTCGCCTGGCAAGTTCCATAAAATTCACCCTGCCATAATAACCGTGAATTGAATAGAACTCAGAATCAATATCACCTTTATATAAATCCAAGGCGGTATCACTTTCAAGAGGGGTATGGATGACAGTACTTATTAAATCATAGGCAGGTGTTAATTGATATTCCCCGTTATCATTTCTGATCAGTGAAAAATTTTTTAAATGGGCATCCCCGTTTGAAATGATATAATTAAATAAGATTAGTTTAAAGAACCGCTCTAATGCAGGCATAGCAGCAGCGACAAACCTTTTGATCAACAGGCCAACTTCTTCATAGGTTCCAGTATATTTGAAATGTTCCCCATGGGTATCTTTTGTACGGCTTGTTAATTGGGCAAAGTCTTCCTGCATAAATTTGCTACCATCAGGTCTTACATCAAAGCGTTTCGTTATGTAAGCAGGGGATCCGTCTTTAAATTGAATAAACGCATTATTGGCAGTATTTATACCAAATAGTTGTTCGGCGATCTGCATAGTCAGGTGCTCGTTTTCAGGGACGTCCTCAGGCGTTACCAGTTGTTTTGTTGGAGGAACAGGTTTTAATATATATTGGCCGCCTTTCTCACAAAGCTCAAGCTGTTTGTTTTGAAGGCATAGTGAATATTTCAATTGTACTCCTGAGATGGACAAATGTTTCGTATGTTTCTGGAATGAAGCAATATTAGCTGAGGTAGGAGCATCTAGGGAAAGGATGTCCGGAATCTTAGCTTTGTCAAACAATTTTTTCCGGCAGGATAAACAGTATCCTTCCTGTACTTCCTTATAACATCCTTTACATTTCATGCTTTAACTTGTTTAACAGTGATAGCGCCAATAGTATCATCCCCAGCACTCTGTAGTAAGCGGGTGAAATGATCGTTTTCATCGATCTTCAATAACCTGCATTGTATATCTTTATTCACTCCTTCAGACAAAAGTCCATAAAAGAATGAAAACAGTTTATCTGAATAATGTACTTGCCGCGTTTTTGGCAGTGTTAAACTTATAGGCGGAATTTCCGTCCTTTGAAAATAAAGATCGTCATAACGAAATATATATTTCCCATTAGCATCTTTTTCAAGATAACCAGCCAGAATGCTATTATTATACACAATTCCTTTCATTCATCTGTTTTTCTTACTTGAACCAATATTTCCAATCCAAGGACATTTAATATTTTCTGGAGTATGTCAAGGGAAGGATTACCCTTGCCGTTTTCAATGGAATAAATGGTTTTGGATGTAACACCTGTCATTTCCGACAAGTCCTCCTGGCGTAATGAAAGGCTGTCCCGTCTTCTTTTAATCAAACGTCCAATATCTTGAGTATTCATCAGAAATATATTGCCGATTTTTAACAAAAGTAAGGTTTAATTGAAAAAAAGATTAAAATCGGAAATATATTGCTGATTATATATAGTTGAAATAATACCTGCCAATTGAACATTGACATTCAATGGAGGCTATTCAGGGATTAAGAATTGAACCACAGGCACGGAGACACGTAGGAACACAAAGTTCTATTTACTATAGTAATTAAAACAACTTATTTTTGTTCCGTGTCTCAGTGGTTCAATTGCCGAATAAGTTATTTTCGGTGAAACATTGCCCGCGGGTAATACTATGACTGATAGTTAAGATCAAAATAAAGCTCATAGAGAATGCCGTCGTTAATGATTCTAAAGATTGGCCCACTTTTCTGATTTATTCAAAACTTCTACATCCTTAATCCATTCAGCAAGCTCTTTTTCATAAGCCTGCTGTGTTTTTATAATCCTTAATGTGTGTGGTGAACCTTTACGAATCGTTTCCATCCTAAGATCAATCGTTACGCTTTTAATGGCGTGTTCCATGTTATTGCGGTCAGCCTGACCTTTTTGATAATCGAATATCTGTTGAGAGGGGGATTGTAAAAAAGAGCTCAAAACCTCCCATACTTTGCTGTAGTAACCGGTTATAGTGGGCACAGGTCTTGACCAGTTAACCGGTGGCTGGGGTTTGTTCTCTATCCTGCTCGTTAAATCTTCTATACATACTTCCATGATCTGGTGACACAGGATATTTTTTTTATCTGATTCTATAATGACAGTCACCAAAACATCATTAACGAAGGTTCGGTTAAGTTCCCTAGTGAATGCCTCGCTGGTTTTTTTGAACCAGGTCTTATCTTCGGGGGATACGAGGCGGGTAAGGCGTAACGTTTCGCGTAATATATCTTTTACTGTTTCTTTCACACTTAGTTCAGCCAGATTTAAAACATGCAGGTAGGCGTGGATCTGTGTCAACTGAGCCATCACGAATGCGCTAAGTGCTTTTTTGCTGGCCGTTAAATGATTCAGGACCGTAAGGAGATGCTTAAACACTTTGGGCTTACCCATTTTCCCCGCGGCGGCAAAAATCTCAATAAAATACGCGGCAGGATATTTCTCCAGTAATTTCCCCCAGCTTTCGGCAGTTATCCCGCTAAAGTGGCTTTCTAACACCTTCCCGGATTTTTGGAATAGGTATTTTTCATCATTGAGGTTAATTAACCATTCTGCCAATGAATCAAAATTCAACTCTTTTCCGCCTTCATTTTCATTAAAGACAGTCTCGGTCAGCTTCTTAATTAATTCGATGTCTGTTATTTTAAGTTTACTCCATTGCTGGTTGTAATAAGCTATCCATTCCAGCTTGTTACTTGTGGGCAAATCAATTAGCATATCATAATGGTACTTACGTGGCCACAAAAAAACGGCTCCGTAGTGATACCAATATTCCATTTCCATACCTGCATTACCAGTATATTCCGTGGCGTTTTTTTCAAGAGGCTCGTCTTGATTCAGCTTTGATACCGAAATAAGGTCTTCTTCTTCAAATTGCAAGTCACGCAAGGGAGGCACACCTTCGGCCATCCAATGCTCCACTTCCATACGCTCATCAAACACCTCACCCATGGCACCGTTTTCTATTGATTGGTCATCGTTAAAATCATCATCATCCCATCTTCTGCGGCGCGGCCGGTACTTCCTGCTATTGTTATCCTCAATCAACTCGCCTATCTTGTAACAGGTAATGAGCCCTAATTTAGCATAAAAGGACGCTCTTTCTGCGGCGAGCAGCAGCACTTCGGCTTTTGGCCGGTCGTTTAGTTTAAGTGCTTCCATCGTGAAATTAGAGGGAGTGTATTGATGCCCGAGCAAGACTATTTTAGGTATATTCCTGTCTTCCTCAGCGGTTGTAAAGATAGTGGCGAGCCGGTCTGCAATATTTTCCACCTGGTGGAGTTCAATTCTTTCCGCGCCTTCTTTCTGAACCAGGTTATATACTAAACATACTCTGTAACCGGAACGGATAGGCTTAATTTCATGTTCGCAATCGGCGTAGAATGCCGCAAACGAAAGCTGGTACTCATTTGCCGGTTGGGAAAAATCTATAGCATGGGTAGTTCCATTAAAACTCACTAATAACTCGCCCCCTTCGTGCCTGGAGGGCAATCCAATAATCAGCGTTCCAAATATTCCAGGCTCTTTTTCGGAATCTTTGTGAGGAAGAAAAAAATCTCCTTTTTCATAAATCAGCAATTTATAAAGATTAGCTGAGACAGAACGATCTTCGACTCCAAGGCTGGGCTTAATCTTTTTAACCACCTTTTCGATGAATTTATCCCAACTTTTATTGGTGAATGCTATTTGGGCTGCATCAATCTCCCATGCGCTTCTAACCGTTAAATCCAGCACCGTTTCGCTTCCTTTGCCAAAGGAGGCTTTACGGGCCTGCTTTATCATTTTTTTCACTTGCTCTGTATTTACTGGAAAACTGATTTGTCCCACATCCTGCAGTTCCATTCCGGGAAAAATAAATGGTTGGATACCCGAACTTACAAAGGTGCCGCTACCTTTAATTTGCGCCAGAACATCAAGCAATTGCTCTTTAAATTCCTCCATAAAAATATCTTATATCCCTGTTAAATGCGGCTAAGTTAAGTATTCTCATTCGTTCTACAGTTAATGACAGAAACTCAGGGAAAATAAATGTAGACGTGTCGTTACGCTATCTGTTTTTTAGCTTTTAGGTAATTTAAAGCTTTTCTAATAAATAAAGCTATAAGACTATTGTAAATATATTTTCGCTTATAATTTTTATTTGAAACACTCACTATAATCATGAGCGAATCTTAAGCAGTAAAAAATTAATTGCTTTTGTACGTATATTTTAAAAACATACGTATTATTCAAAATAAAAAATTTCATTATGACTACTAAGCTTACTTTAAGTATAAAAGAGGAAACTATAGAACGTGCCAGGCGAATATCGAGAAAAAGAGGGAAAAGCATAAGTAAGATGTTTGAAGAATACTTAAATTCTATTCCTGAAAAAGATATTACAGAAGAAACAGCGGTTGATAAAATTAAAAAGATAATGAAAGGAAAAATTACCGACCCGAATTTAAATTTGAAAAAAACCAAGGAAGCACACTTAACCAATAAATATGGCGTATAAAGTATTTATTGCTACAAATATTTTTATTGATGCCTATCTGGAACGCACAGGAAATTGGAAAGATGCTGAAATGATATTGCAGTATGGTGCTATGGAACAAATAACACTGTTTACATCAGCTGTCAACATTGTAAGTATAATGCATGTGATTGGAAAGCAACAATTAAATAAAGCTGAAATAATTAATTTAATAGAGCTTACCCTCACTTATACTCAATTAGTTAATACCTCCAATGCAGCTTTCAGACAGGCATTAAGAGCAGGCTTTACTGATTTGGAAGATGCAGTCCAATATTTTACGGCACTTGAGGTTAAAGGCATTGATTATTTTGTTACTTCCAATATCAAAGATTTAAAAAAAGCAACTGTTCAATTACCAGTTGTTACGCCTAAACAATTTTTATCTAAGATAAAAAAACCAAAACCTAAAAGAGCATGAAAATCTTTAGCCGGGCTGCGCTCCCTTAGCCAGGGCCAACAACTCCGAAGAAGACCCATGTAAGATAAAGATTACTTACTATATTAATACTGTTAATTATTAAGGAAGAATTATCTATTCAAAAAAAATCTCTTTTCAGAGATAATTTAAGGCCCCGGTGATGATCGCAGGATTGTAATGCGCCTTCATCAATTATCAGGAAAATAAATATCTTTCTTAAATTCACTGTATCCAAAAAAGAATTTACTGCTTGTCCGGTTATTGTATCCTCATTCGTCAATAAGAAAATTATTTATAAATTTAAATCAACTGTTATGGAAAAGTTCATGTTTGTTTTTCATGGAGGAATTAAACAAGACGCCTCTCCACAGGACATGCAAACCAACATGGGCAAGTGGATGTCGTGGGTAGAAAAACTTCAAAAAGAAGGAAAGTATGCTTCAGGAGAAGCTTTGTTACACGGCGGGAAATTAGTAAGTGGAAAAACTACAGTAACTGATGGCCTTACACAGAGGGTAAGGAGCTTGTTGGTGGTTATTTTGTAATCAACGCCAACAGCATGAAGGAAGCTGTGGATGAATGCCAATATTACCCAGACTATGAATATGGCGGACAGGTACAGGTACGCCAGGTGATGAAGTTTGATATGTAAAACAAGCTATTATGCAAGAGCGCTTCAATGAGATAGTAGATCATCTTTTCCGGCATGAGTCGGGAAAGATGATTGCTGTTTTATCTACTTTTGGGCTTTCAAAATCTTCAAACAGCACAGGACATCGCACAGGATACCCTGCTGCAGGCGCTGCATACATGGAGCTATAAAGGCGCGCCTGATAACCCGGCAGCATGGCTATATCGTGTAGCTAAAAATAAAGCGATTGATTATTGGCGGAGAGAAAAAATTTTCCGTGGTGTTCGTTTACAACATGCATATTTACTCCAGTCTGAGTACACGCTTAATCCAACTGTTCATTTATTACAGCTATCGGAGAGATCTGTTTCGACCTTCACCGTAAGGAAGATGCGCAACATCATTACCGGAAAGCCTTGTCGTTAACAAGATCACTCGCCGAACAACAGTTGTTGCAGGACAAAATAAAGTCCTGCACAGATGATTTCGCTGCTTTTTCATAACCGTAACAAGTCTAATGTAACCTTAAATTGTCGCTTTTGCTATTAGCCATCAGCTATCAGGAGGAAACTCAATACACATTTATCTGCTGACTGCTGATAGCTGATGGCTGATAGCAGAACGCGTAGATTTAGAGTTAACATAACACCAGCCGCAATTTGCGGCCGGCTTAATAAGTAAAAGGCATTAATTCTTCTCAGCCAGTTCCTTTAGTTTATCCAAAGCTTTGGGCCAGGTATCCTTAAAATAACCTTCAAATTCCTGTGGGATTTCCGCGCCTCCCATAACAACCCATAACTCCGTTGCTCCATTTACAGTACGGAGGGTATAGTTTTCAAAAGAGCCTGCCCATTGCCTGGCTTCTTCACTGTCCAGGTCTTCAACGCCATTTTTAACATTGCCCAGGTGCTTTATGGACATAAATTCATTAGTGATATTCTCAGCTATAGAAGAGACCATACCCGAATTATTTCCATCAAGAAACAAGACCTTGCTTCCTTTCTTCCAATCTGTTTCTGCCCTTGACCCCGAAGCGAATGCAGCGGTCCATTCAGGGTAAGTAGCATTATCCCAAAGTATATTCCATACTTTTTCCTTCGGAGCGTTAATTGTTATTTTGAATTCCATGATGTATGTTTTTTGGTACAAAACAAAGTTGCAATACTTTTCAAACAGATAGGAGGCTTAATCATGACAATTTACAAGGGCAAATGCGACAGATAACTACTAAAAGCTCTTGTATAGATTGTTTAATTTTTCCCTATATCTGAACACTGATGATGTGATCTTACGCTGAAAATTTGAATGCTGGATTCACGAATTACTCTGTGTTATAATGAGAATAACACGATACATTTGACTTAATAATAATATAGCTTATGATAGAACGACAGGTTTATCGAATGCCGAAGCTGGTTCAATTAAATATTTAAAACGGGTACTGGTGGATAAACTGGACGGGTAAGAAAGAGGCGAGACATTTCTTATAGCATAATAGATATTTAACTTTACAAAAAATCACGAAAATTATGAAAGCATTTTTAGGGATGGGTCTGCTAGGATCAAATTTCGTTAGGGCAATGCTGCAAAAAGGAGAAACAGTACAGGTTTGGAACCGTACACCAGCTAAAGCAACAGCGTTAGTAGCGTATGGAGCAAAAGCTTTCGGAAATGCAAATGAAGCGGTACAGAATGCAGGTATTATTCATGTTACCCTTAAGGATGACGCTACTGTAAATGAAGTACTGGAAAATGCAAGCAAAGGACTTAAAGATGGCGCTATCATCATAGACCATACTACAACTTCTGCAAAAGGAGCTATCCAAAGAGTAGCGGACTGGAAAAGTAAAGGATTTACATATTTGCATGCTCCGGTTTTTATGGGCCCGCAAAACGCCTTGGAAAGCACTGGTTATATGCTGGTTTCAGGTGACCAGTCTGTAATTGAGAAGGTGCAGCCAGAGCTGTCGAAAATGACCGGAAAGCTCATAAACTTTGGTCCCCAGGAAGGTAAAGCGGCAGGGATAAAACTGACAGGCAATTTGTTTTTGTTAAGTCTTACAGCCGGACTTTCCGATGCCCTTGCGCTTGCTAAAGCTCATGGTATTAAAGCTGATGAAGTGCTTAATCTATTTAATAACTGGAATCCTGGTGCAATGGTTCCTGCTAGGTTAAAGAAGATCGCAGAAGGTAAATTCAGTGAGGCTTCCTGGGAACTGAATATGGCGCGAAAAGATGCGGGTCTCATGATCAATGCAGCAAAAGAAGCCGGAACCAGCTTAGCCATTATACCTGCTATCGCAGCTGTAATGGATCAATGGATATCTAAAGGACACGGTAATGACGACTGGAGTGTTATAGCAAAGGACAGTATCTAATGGTTTTATGAGGACAAGTTATAATGCCGGCAAGTAAGGTGGTAGTTAAGCTTTTAAATCAATCCTTGTCAAACTTTCTTTTTATATACGTCAAAACTTCCAGCAGATTCTGTTCATCCGATGATTGGACATTTGTTTCGGAGCCAACATGTTTGTGATGAGGATGAGTTGTTATATTTGGATAATGAGCAGCATTATCCCAACGAATTATTAAAGAGCCATCACCTTTTTGCCAATGATAAGAGTAATCAAGTAATACAGTTTGAATAATAATTTCTCATAGAAAAATTACAGAACTATCTTTTAAACAACTTTTACTTTTGTCTTTGTAAGATCGCTTCGGGTTTCATGAACCAATATCTCAAATGATACAATGCAATTGGAAAATTGTGCAAGAGTAGATAACATTAACTAAGACGTGCTAATCTTTTCTGTAAAATGTTTAATTGTTTTAGTTCAGCATTCCATTCAGAGCTGTCTTCTTCCTTCTCAAAAATCGGTTGTTGTAACTGGTTGAAGTTTTTGCAAAATTGGCATAGTCAATTCCGTATTTCTTTTCAAACTGCTCAATATTCTTTATACAAATATTTATTTCCTGTAACAACTTTTCCCTTGCCTGTTCCAATGCAAAATCTTCTAATGAATTATAACCCATTTGTTGCACCGTTTCGTGTAAAGCAAGTGATCGTTCAGTAATAAGCATACATATATAATTACAGTTAAAGCTACAAAACTATGGAGATTAAAATCGGTATTTTTTGCCAGGCAGGGAAGTTACAATGCCACTCCAAGAGGTTCATTTATTCCCTGACAGGAATTTTAGGGTTATGAGTGGCAGAATAAAATTAATCAGCTGTAAGTACCTGCATGCGAATATAACCGCGCTCTTTTCCCTGCTATTTTTTCTTACTTTTCAAGACTTCCTTATAAGCAGTATCTAAAGCATCAAGCATAAGCTGGCTGTCAACCCGGGCAAGTTGAAAGGTTGTCCAGCCCTGCAAACCCCATTTATTATCGACAGGATAAATTGCTTCTTTATCAATTAGACAATAGACTGATTGATCAGCAGGTGAAAATCTTACATTAGCAGTTTCACTTTCTTCGTGCAGTGTTGCAAATATTCTTTTATTAACTACTTTAAATGCAGTTCTTTCAAAATGCGGTGAAGCTATAGTGTGTGGAAATGAGAGAGCAAGTTCGTTGAATTGATCGCACGTCATGGTTATTTCCTCCGTTGCTTATGTCCTTTGCACAACAAATTAATAATAATTGACAACAGCACTGCGTCCGGCAATATTGTTTTATGAGTTCTAATTTAAACAAGCCTTTTTTAAATTGCATTTCAAGGGATGCTGTATAAATGAGTGACCCTAAAATAAATTCAGCGCTGCTCATTAAGTTTATACGTAGCGCTCGACAAGTACGTGTTAACTTCCTTCTTATTAAAATATCCTCATGTTTTTAACTTCCTTTTACCAGCTTTAAAATTTTGCCTGGAATACCGTTAACGATTATTCTAACCAGATAAAGTCTTGGCATCATTTGCCTGTTACCCCAATTGAGGTTGACAGATGAATTGCCTACAGGCAGCATTCCTAATTTTTGAACGTATAAAAGCTTGCCGGCAAAATCATACAATCCAACACTAAATGTATTACTAACAGCCTGGTTATATATATCTATTGTAAGTCTATCATAAAAAGGATTTGGGTAGATTTTATTTAATTGTGAAACTGCATTCAATGAATCTGGTAATATGACACCAAAATTGTTTTGGTTCCAAGAAGTCATCGAAGAAGCCGCAGTTGTGTTGCTGAACGCTGTATTGGGAATAAGCTGGCGGGGAATGCCAGGCCCTGTCCAATAAACCTGCATTTGTTGTCCGCCTTCTTTTTGGAAGAATGTGATGGCTACCGGGTAGCCTCCAGCCGCCGCAATGTTTACTGTTCCCGTAGCCGGGATGGCTGCATGTAAGCCATCGTTGTTCACCGTTGCGCTAACGGCAGGATTGTAAAGGGAGTTAAAGTACAAC
>JAABUK010012657.1_pt1 | contig 10708 bp, 9 predicted proteins | sample 5559141 | NCBI WGS metagenome assembly JAABUK01 (sample SAMN10711869, study PRJNA513367) | rock metagenome | isolation source: Antarctica rocks | place: Antarctica: Victoria Land, Pudding Butte nord | collected 2016-01-03
CATCTTCTTCTGTATTCTTAATATTCAGTTATAGCTATCTTTAAAGATCAAGCACTATTCAATTCTGACTTTCGCTGATTGACTCATCTAGACACAATTTTGACAACATGAACTTGCAACTTTGCAAGCAGACATTCAACATTCTTTCAGAGCGAAGATCTGTGAAAAGATCATCAAAGAATAACATTTTAACTAACATTTTAAAATCTGATGCTTTCATGATTGATGTTTCATTTGAATCAACTAATGCATTAAAGATTATTGTGATCAACTTAATTGATGTTTTATCTGAATCAACTGATGCATTGAAGACTATTGCAATCAACTTGAATGCATTTAATTCTAAAGTTACGTCACATACATCAGATGAGCGCGAAGTTCACGTGAATGTTCAAATCACTCAAAAAGTCTTTGCATTAAGCATGTTTAAATCAGCAGCTTAAACATTTCTGCATGTAGTCATCTTAAAGAGAAAAAGAGACAGCAAAGATCAACAATTGAAAGAATGCACATTTAAAATCTTGCAAGCTATGATAATTTGATTCATCACAAAGAAAGTTGATGACGATGAGAGTGATTTTGACACAAGCATGTCATAAGCATTATTTGACATCGATGAATCTGATTCTTCTAAAGCAATAAAAATCTTCACATTGAACATTTATAAAGACGCAGTGCAAAACTCAGTTTGAAGAAAACTTTGAAAAAAAGTGATTAACGCAGAACTTGTGATGCTAGTCGTCAATGAAATCTGACAAGAAAAAGTATCGCTCAAAAAGATCAACATCATGATAAGCAAATGAATCTTCAAGTTAAAAATGCACGTCAATGATTTTCTTGACAAACTGAAGACAAGATTGATAGTCAGAGATTTCTTTCAAATTCATGAAGTTAGTAAAATACTTTGACTCAAACTATGTTTCAGACAGACTAAATTGCAAGTCAATTTTCATCTACATTTACATACTTAATGAAGAATCAGTCTTCTGAATGAGTTGAAAGCAAAAGTTCGTTGTCACATCAATCATCAAGACAGAGTACATGACTTTATTAATCTGCATCAAGAAAAATCTATATATCAGTCAAGTGCTTAAAAACATGAATCTGACAAAGTATCTGAATATCAATCACAGTTACGTTAATATTTTTGAGAAGATTACTCATCAATCTGTCTCATTCACACAATTCAAGAGAGATAATCAAGCATCTCTTATGCTGATTAAGAATGCTCATATTCACGAAAGATTAAAACACATTGACATTACTTATCATCATATTCAAAATCTGCACAAGAAGAATCAAATTTCAGTGAACTTCATTTCTAGTCAAGATATGATAGCAGATGAATTGATCAAGTCACTATCTTGACAGAACTTCAAAAGATTCATTGAACAATTGAGATTGAAAAGCAGTGAAAGCTGAGAAACTTGCAAGCATTGAGTAAGAATGTTGAGAAGTGCAATGACAGACTTGTTTCTAGCAACTTATTACAATAACTCTGAATTCAGTCTGAATTCAGTCAGACTTGTTTCTAGCAACTCTTTCTAAACTAGCATCAGAAATAAAGTCTTGCATCATGATTTTATCATGCGTGACAGTATATAAATAGAGCAGTCTGTGACTTCTTTCTACAATCAAGAAAGATTTCATCAGATGTGATACTGTTCACTCTACTCTTTCAATATACAACATGATTATTATTTCTTTTACTATTTGAACTTTGTTCTTGATTTTATCTTTGATGTTGCAATCAATTTTGCAATCAATTTTGCAATTAATTTTGCAATTAATTTCGCGACTTGTATTTCAATATTTATACTAACATTGTGATATATAGAAAAGCAGAGAGCGATCAGTATCATCAAGTCTTCTTCAGAAATTATCATATCTTTCAAGATTGCAAATTGATATCAAAGTGCTTTCAAGAATCATTCATTACATCTGAGAAAACTTTATGACGTGTAGTATGATTAAGAAGAAAGACAATTAAGAACAAGTCATGCAAGTGAATTATGTTATTAGATCAGACTGAGAATTGATCAACAAATTTTGACTACAACAAGTATGAATGAACATCAAATATTTCACATAAATTGACATATGAAATCTGAAAAGTAATATTCAAAATTAAAAAGCTCAGTAATCTTTTTGATTCTTTTAATACTCATATCTTAGAAATTGAGTGTTTCTAAATCAATGATCTAGCTAGTTTTAAAGTCACAAACTGATAAATAGAATCATTTATTGCATGCAGCATCACAGCATACTTTCATGTAATGAATAAATAGCAAAAGTGAACAGAAAAATTAAACATTCTTTTTGCGTAATTTTGTGCAACAATTAACAATTATTTTGTACTTCAGTTCATCTTTGTATAATTATTTCATTGTATTTGTAATAAGCTTCTTAGTCAATCATAACGTTTGAAATCTATTAAAATGTGCTAGTTTTTAGAATAATTAACAGTTAATTTAAAAGATAAGAATCAATTAGTCACAAGTCAACAATGATGCACAATTTGCATTGATTTTCAAACTTTAAGCTTAATGATGCTTGAAAAATCAAACTTGTTTTTAATTCTTTTTGCAACTCTCTTAGTAATTCTTTTTGCAATTCTTTTTGCAATCTCTTTTTCGTTTAACTTATTTATCATGTCATTTTCTTGAAACAGAACATTGAAATTGCAAGCAAGTATGAACAGTTTATTCAGTTTTATAAATATATCTTCAAAGAAGCTTGATAACAATGAGCATGATAATGCTTAATCTTCTTCTTTTAACATTACTTTTGTCATGCTTATTGAACTGCAGTCATTACATGATGAATAATATGTGCTATATGATCATGAGCAAGAATATCAACATATATTTCTGAATTGATGAAAGCAAACTCAATATGCAATGCAAGTAGAATGAAAAGTATCAGACTATCATCATTCAAAGTGAATCTCACAAACATAAACAGATGAAATATGAAATAACTTTTATCAGACAGCTTTAGTTGAAAGTAAAAGACTCAAACTCATTTGTCATTTATATTCACATGTTTATGAGCATTTTAACAATAGAAGCATTAATAACAGCATCATGAAACATCATCTGAATAGCAAAGATTATGATAGATGCACAAACTTAGCAATTAAGATCATGAACGTTTAAAACATTCATAACTTTGTTAAAGTTAAAGCTTTGATAAGTTGCTTTTTAGCTGCAGATTGCAAAATAAATTGCAAAATAAATTGCAAAAAAGATTGCAAAAGATTAACAAATCACAGCATTGTGCTTTTCATCAAGAATATACTTCAGAAATCTTTGCATTACAACTTTAAAAGACTTTCGTCACTTTAAATATTTCTCATGTCATTATTGACAATGTTTAATTTCAACAAGCATTTGAAATGACATGATTGAGCATTACTCTGTTGCACAAAATCAAACTTATGATTTCTCTCAAGAATCAAGCGACTGTTGTTTAAGTCAACATACTTAAGAATTTATTAACAAATTCTAAAATCTTCATTAATTTAGACGAATAAAGTAGTTTTAATAAATTATCTTTTCTAGTCATCATGAAATTTTACTACATTGAGTTCTGAGAGTATTGAAAAGTCTTGTTGAGCTTTGAACAAATTAAAGACAAGCATATCAAAAGCAATCTAAGCAGTATTACTGAATGAATATTGAAAGAACTTGATATTCAAGATTGAATTATGACTGTAATCACAGACAATGTCAGCAATAATGATGTCATGATGATTGCATTAAATGAGACTTTGCAAACATTCTCAACTATTTCACATTTATCATGTTTAACATATGTAATTCAGTTAGCTGTTAAACAGTTATTTAAATCACTGATGTTAAGTCTTAAGAATGAGAATGAGAAAAAGTATTGAATATTCAAGATTAGTCTTCAAAGCATATTTATACAAGAGAGTTTATCTTAAACATTGTTCAAGATAAATAATAATTTTTATTTATCATGTTAGTTTGCTTTGCTATTATTTTTGCAATCGATTTTGCAATCGATTTTGCAATCAATTTTGCAATTGCAATTGAAAATACAAAGTACACTTTTATTCATGATATTATAGTAATCTTTAATTAAATTCAAAAGCTTTCTGTTTATATGAACAAAAGTTCTTAAAGAATAAAGAACTTTCACAAGTTTCAACGCAATTTCAAACTTCATCTCAAGATGATACAAGATGTTAAAACTCACTGAAATTTCATCTGTCTCATGCTTTTGAGAGCACTTCATCTTTAAATCTTTATCAAGAGTTATATTTTGTTACGAGTGTATCAAGACTGAAAAAGACTGAAGCTTTAATCAATTTGCAAAGTATGTTAGTGAGTATTCTGCGTATTGATTAAAGCTAGTCAATGTTTCTAGCTCAGATTTAACTCAGTCTTTATTTTCTTTTCTTAACATTTTTTTGTTCAACATCACATCTGCAATTTGTAAAAAGTGACAGAGACAGATTTTAGCACTTTTAGTAATCAATATTTCAAATATTCATTTAATTTCATGTCTCAGATTTGCGTCACTTTTAGCTGATGCATATTCATAAAAGCATCAATATTTTCAACATCTTTAACATCTTTAGCATTCTTATGAGCGCAGTATACGTCTTTATCATTTGATTTAATAAACACAACTATTTTGACATTTGTAACATTGATATGTAGTTGCAACGTTGAATAATTAATGATTGATTTGACGATTTAAATAATAGTTATTTAATATATGCGTTGAGAAAGTCAATGAGAAAGTCAATGAGAAAGTCAATGAGAAAGTTAATGAGAAAGTTAATGAATAAACTAGAGAGATAGAAAGTCATGTAGAATGATTGATAGAATTGTGTTTGAAGCTTGATAGAGAACAAATTTGATTCTTGATTGCAAAGCAATTCAAAGCTTGGTGAAAAGTGATGTAGAGAATCATGAAGAAAGTCATGTAGAAAGTCATGCAGAGAGTCATGTAGTAAAAAGATCAGTAAATGACTTGATCAAAAGATCAGCAGAAAGCTTACTAGTAGAAAGATCAATAGAAAGATTGATTGAAAAATCAGTAGAAAGCTCACTAGATGACTTGATTGAAAGATCAGTAGAAAGATCAGCGAAAATGCTTGATAGAGAAACATGAAGAGTGCTTGATAGAAAGTCATGAAGAATGCTTGATAAAGAGTCATGTAAAAAGTCATGTAGAAAGCATTGTTTGATTCAAATTATGCACTCAATCGACGCGTATTTTGAAGCATGTAGAATGTTTCATAGAGTGTTTGATAAAAAGCTCAGTCAATAGCTCAATAAATAGCTCAGTAGAAAGATCAATAGAAAGATTGATAAAAAGATTGATAGAAAGATTGATAGAAAGCTCACTAGATGACTCGATCAAAAAATCAGTAGAAAACTCACTAAATGACTTGATCAAAAGCTCAATAGAAAGCTCATTAGTAAAAAGATCAATAGAAAGATTGATTGAAAAATCAGTAGAAAGATCAGTGAAAAGCTCAGTAGAAAGCATTGTTTGAAACATTGTTTGACTTATATTATGCGCTTAGTTAATGCGTCTTTTAAAGCATGTTTTAAAGTGATAAACTCACTACTAAATGAATGAGTAGATAGCTGAGTTGATAGTTGAGTTGATAGTTGAACATGTTGATATTTTGATTGTTGTTGTTCTGAAAAGTAGAAACTATAAAGAAAAAAAAAAGATGAAAACTTTGAACTTTCTAGCATCAGCGTAGATAGAAAGTCATATAAAAAGCATTGTTTGAAGCATTGTTTGATGTGTTTTGTGCGCTTGATCAACGCATTTGATAAAGAGTTTGATAGAAAGTAGAATGATGAATAAATGAGCAAGTAGATAAATGAGTAGAATGAAGAGTAGATAAGCGAGTAGAATGAAGAGTAAATGAGCGAGTAAATGAGCGAGTAAATGAGCAAGTAAATGAGCGAGTAAATAAGTGAGTAAGTGAGCGAGCATGTAGATGAGTGAGTAGATGAGCGAGTAGAATGATGAGCATGTAAAGTGATGAGCATGTAAATGAGCGAGTAAATGAGCAAGTAAATGAGTGAGTAAAGTGATGAGCATGTAGAGTGATGAGCATGTAAATGAGCGAGTAAATAAGCGAGTAAATGAGTAAGTAAATGAGCGAGTAAATGAGTGCTTAAAGTGAGCGAGTAAATAAGCGAGTAAATGAGTAAGTAAATAAGTGAGTAAATGAGTGAGTAAAGTGAGCAAGTAGATGAGTGAGTAGATGAGCGAGTAAATGAGCGAGTAGAATGATGAGCATGTAGATAAATATTTTAGCTGAATTAGCTGAATTAGCTGAGTTAGTTGAATTTAGTTCAATGCATATGAACAAATGCAGATTATATTGACAAAAGCAAGATTCAGTGCAGTAACATATGAATAAATGCAGATTTTATTAATAAAAGCAGAACTCAATTCAGTAAAATCAGCTAAAATTTCAATTTTATTCAGCTTTAAGCAACAAATGTCACTTTAGCTAAACTTTAAAATTTAGTTCACTTTACAAACTGTCGATGTATCTTTCTTTCTACATCACATTCTACTTATGTCACAAACACATTTTCTTCAAGCTTAGCACAGTCTCTGAATATTACTTAAATAGAAGCTTTTGTACTCATTTTCTTCTGTATTCTTAATATTCAGTTATAGCTATTTCTAAAGATCAAGCATTATTCAATTCTGACTTTCGCTGATTAATTCATTTAGACACGATTCTGACATTATATTAAGAATTCATTAATCACATGATACTGATCTCATTACTCATTCAACATACTTGTACAGACAGAATGAGTTTAAAGAAATTCATTTATCTGATAATTGATGCAATTGAAAGATTAAACAACACTAGAAAGTTTGATAAAATCAACAACAAGATTGTTTGAATCACTAAACAACTTATTGCTCACTAAGTATACAAAGTTCACTTGATCAAGAGAATCAATTCATTCTTGTGAAATAGATGAGTGAAAATAAGCTGTTTAATTCAATTAAGAGAATCAATGATAAAAAATCTTCGTGAATTGCTTAAGAATCACTCAAAAACTTACAAATCAAAAATATCTTTCTAATCAACAACATTCTTTTCTGAAGATTAAACACTTGATCATACATCTTCATTAATACTGTTGAGCATCATCATTCGCTTGATCTCATTCTTTCTTCAAATTTCATCATGTTAAAACATTCATTTATTGAAGAATGTTTCAAAGAATTTCAAAGTCGCTTTTCTCAAATCTTTGAGACTGATTCATCAAAATTCTCTAGTGCTGAATCATTCATCAATGAACATGATGAGTCATTCACTGAAACAGTAATACTCTCTGTTTCTATCAAAAACTAAAAAACTCGATGCATGATTCTTGACAGAGAAACAAATTGACTCAACAAGCTGAGTAATTAACGAGACAACGAAATCAAAGAGTTGAAGACTAAACTTCAAACTAAAGAAATCACTTCTTCTGATTTCATCTACTTTGAGCATTTTAGATCTCAGAAAATATCTGATTCTTTCTAATTTACTGACGAAAAGAATTTTACTTAAGAAAACTGATACGACAAAATTTAGAATAAACTAGAGATCAACGTTGATCTCTTTTCAAATAAATGAGTCAAACTGAGCTATGTACATTTCAGATTATTCAATGACGCAGCTGATGTCACTTAATCTAGACGTGAACATGACTGTGTCAATTTCTATAAGATCATCGATGATCTTTTGAAAGAATTAACTGAGTTATTCAATGATTCAGATAAGAAAGTCAACTTTCATAGAAAATACTACAACTTGATTTAAGAATCAAAGAAGTTCAACGAGTTTTACACTCAGTTTCAACAATTATCTTTCTATCTGAAGTATCACGAAAAGCAACTGATCATTGATCTAAAAGATAAAATAAATTCTCGTCTTCAATTCATTTGAATAAATCAATTAGTTCAATCTGATTCTCTTAAAGAAATTCATTTCTATCTGATTCATTTGAATAATAATCAGCGAGTCATTCAAGAAATCAAGAACAAAGTTAATCTCATCAAATATGTCAATGATCTGTCAAAGATCATCTTTCATAAAGCTGTTGTTACTCAGTCAGTTGATCATTCAAAATCTGATCATTTAAAGCTGCGTGACGCGATTTTAACTAACGTCAAAGAAGCAGATGTTCTAGTTGAAATCTGTTTCATATGTCATAAATTAGATCATAGCTCTAAAGAGTGCTTTAATTGATTTACTAGAATTAATGCAGTGAACAATGAATATAATTGTTTTGAATTCAATTTTGATTTGAATTTCAATTTAAAAAACTAGTCATCTTTTTAAAAGTCATCAAAGAAATAAAGATTATATCTTTGTGCAAACTAGATGAAATTCTATTAGAAGAGAATTACTTTGAAAAGTCGTTTTTAATTGACATCTTTCTCAACTCTCAGAATCAATCTTTTAGTTTTCATTCTCTGATAGACAGTGATTCAGTCACTCATACGCTCATACATGCTAATCTAGTCAATAAAGTATGCAAGAAACTAGAAATTCAATCTATATCATTGACAAAAGAGAAGTTAATAAGAGACTATGATGAAAAGATATTTAAGAAAATCATCACTCATAAAATTTTATTCAATCTCATCATTGAAAGTCATAAGAAATTAACTGTATCAATGCTGATAGCTGATATTGATCATCATGAAGTCATATTGAGTAAGCTTTGAATGAATAAAAACGAAATATTATTGAATATGCAAAACAACATCATTGTTTTTTCGAATCAATTGAATACTTCTATTTCGATTTTTTCAATTCTTCTCAATTCAAAGCACTTAAGTTGATCGCGATCAACTTCATCTTCTTCAATCACTCAGACTAAGACTTCTATGATGCTCAAACGACTCATTTCAATCACTGCTCAAAAAGAGTCATTCTCGATTCAAAGCATAAATGCAGCTTCGTTCAAAACATTGTTGAATTGTTCAAAGAAGAATCAGACTGAAGTCTTTGCTTTATTCATGACAGACATCAATAGAAAAATCGCGTACAATACTCAGTGCAATTTGAACGCTTTAAACGTCTCTTCAATCAATGAAACGACTCAGAATTTGAAAGATATTAAAGCGAAGCTGTCATCAAAATATCATGAGTTTCTAGATGTTTTTGATCGAGCTCAATCAAATAAACTATTCTCTCATTGCTTCTACAATCATAAAATCGAGCTCATCAATGATTCAACATTCTTTCACTGTCGAGTCTATCAAATGTTCTCTGTCAAACTTCTGAAGATAAAGAAGTACTTAAACGAGAATCTGTTAAAGAGATTCATCACTTCTAGTCAGACCTTCTATTTCTTTCTCGTTCTATTCATTCTCAAAGCAAATGAAGATCTTCGATTCTGCATGAACTATCAAAAGCTAAATGTCATTTTCAAAAGAAATAGATATTCTCTATCGTTGATAAACAAGATCATTGATAAAATAATGAGTTGCAAGCATCTGACTAAATTGAACATCATATTAGCGTTCAACAAACTTCAAATGCATCTCAATAACGAGAATTACATCACTTTTATCACTGCTTTAGAAGCATATAAATACAAGATGCTATCATTTGAACTGACTAATGAATCGACCTTCTTTCAGCAATATATGAATGATGTTCTATGAAACTTTCTGAACGACTTTTGTCAAGTCTATCTAGATGACATTCTCATCTATAGCAAAATGAGAAAGAAACATAGAAATCACGTCAAACTAGTATTGAGTCGACTACGCGAAGCTGAACTGCAGATGAATATTCAAAAGTGCAAATTCAATGTAGAAGAGACTGTCTTTCTAGAAGTCATCATATCAGAACTAGATCTTTGTATGAATCTCAGCAAAGTGACAGTCATAGTCAGCTGAATCACTTCGATCAATTTAAAAGAAATTCAGAGCTTCGTGAAATTTGTTAACTTCTATCATCGTTTCATTAGAAACTTCTCGAAGCTAGTCAAACCGTTCACTCAACTGACAAGAAAGAACACATCTTTTGTTTGAAACAAGATCTGTGTTCAAGTCTTTGACAATCTAAAGAAACAAGTCAGCTCAATCTCAGTACTTCGTCACTTCAATCTCAAATGACAAGCTATTCTGAAGATTGATGCTTCAAACTATGTAAAAGGTGAAATACTATCTCAGTACAATGACGAGAGAGTTCTTCATTCAATGATCTTCTACAGTAAAAGCATGATTCTCGCTGAAATCAATTATCACATCTATGACAAGAAATTGCTAGTCATTATTCGATGCTTTGAACACTGACGACTCGAGCTGAAGTGCATTGAACTACTCATTCAGATATTCATCGATCATCAAGCTTTGAAGATCTTCATGAAAAATAAACAGTTGAGTCGACAACAAGTCAACTATCTGAACATTCTGTCGAAGTTCAACTTTCAGATCATCTTTAAGTCAGGCAAAATGAATACTAAAGTCAATGCTTTAACTCAAATGTCTTTAGTGAACGTCTCTGAATCAGCTCAACAACTTGAAGATCGTTTTCAGACTATTCTGACTTTCGATAGAGTTGATGTTCTACTCGTTGAATCGAAAGCAAATCTCTATCAGCGAGTGTGTATGATCAATCAAATGAATGAGCTCTGCGACGAATATAGACAAGCTATGAACGAGAACAAGCTCAAAT
>JAABUK010012658.1_pt1 | contig 10707 bp, 11 predicted proteins | sample 5559141 | NCBI WGS metagenome assembly JAABUK01 (sample SAMN10711869, study PRJNA513367) | rock metagenome | isolation source: Antarctica rocks | place: Antarctica: Victoria Land, Pudding Butte nord | collected 2016-01-03
ACCCGAGGCCGCGAGCAGAACGCGGCCGTTGCCCCGCCCTTCACCCAGATCTCCGGCGTGAGCGCCGACGGGCGCTACGTCGTGTTCGACTCGGATGCCACGAATCTCGTCCGCGGCGACCGCAACGAGCACACCGACGTCTTCCGCCGCGACATCGTCACCCGCCGCACCATCCTGCTCTCGCGCAGCGCGGGCGGCGAGGGGAGCAACGACAGCTTCGCGCCGGCGACCTCGGCCGACGGCGCCCGGACCGTCTTCGAGTCGTTCGCCGACAACCTCGCCGAGCCCTGGGCGCCGGTCGAGAACGTGTTCGCCCGCGACGTCGCCACCCCGGACCCGCTGACCGTCGACGTCACCCCCGCGGGACGCGCCCGAGGCCCTGAGCCCGATGCGCAGCTCCTCCAGCAGCCGGCGATCTCCCGCGACGGCCGCGTCGTCGTCTTCGCCTCCGGCGCCCACGACCTCGTGGCCGGAGACCACAATGGCGCCAACGACCTCTTCATGCGGGTGATCACGCCGCCCACCACGACGCTCACCCGGGCTCCCGCCGCTAGGGGCCGGGATCGGCGGCCGGTGATCGAGTTCCACGGCGACGACCCCTTGGCCCGGTTCGGTCGCTGCCGGCTCGACGGGCGGCGCCTCCCGTGCCCCGCCGGCCGCCCGTTCCGCCTGTCCCAGCTCTCCCGGCGCGGCCATGTCCTGCGCGTCGCCGCGGGGGGGCCGGGGATGCTCTTCGACCCCGTGGGCGTCGTCATCCGCTTCCGCGTCGACTGACTGAGACGAAGCGGGGCGGACGGGCGGGCGCGCGGCGATCGAGACGACGATCGCTTCGGCGGGCGGGTCGAGTTACAGGCCACAGACCTCGGCGGCTTGGGCGTCGAAGTCCGGTCCCAGCTCGCTCATCACCCAGTACTCGGTCAGGTGCGGACGCACGTCGGCGTCGCGCAGGATCGCGTGCGCTTGGGACTCAGCTCAGACATCCCGACCCGCTCAACCAGCTCGCGATGGGTCCAGCGCTCACGCCTGACCCCTTCGGGTGTGTCGGGCGGACGGGTGCGGCGGACGGTCTCGGCCGACCGGCCGACCCGCTCGGCGATCACCCCGGCCGGCCGGCCCTCCCCGGCCAGCAGCACGATCCGCGCACGCCCGGCCAGACGCCGCTCGACCCCCTGAGGCAATTCGCCCGCAAACATCAACCCTCCTGCAAACCAGCACAACTTGCCGGAGGGACGGGCTCCTAGGGCCGGAAGAGGGCGGCGGCGGCGACCGGCACGCCGGCGTAGGTCTGGCCGCCGACCACCAGCGCCCGGCCGTCGCCGAGCAGCACCGCCATCCGTCGCCCGGCGGCGGGCAGCAGGCGCCCGGCGGGAATCCAGCGCCGGAAGCGCGGGAGGTAGAGCTCGCCCCGGTCAACGCCACCGTGGTCGTTGATCCCGCCGGCCACGAGCACCCGTCCGCTGCGCAGGCGCAGCGCGACGTGGAACCCGCGCGCGTAGCGGAGCGAGCCGGTCCGCGTCCAGCGATTTCGCCGCGCGTCATACAGCTCCGCGCCCGACAGGAAGCCGGGCGCCCGGTCCCCGCCGCCGGCCACGAGCACGCGCCCGTCGGACAGCAGCGTCGCCGTGTGGTTGGCCAGCGGGGCGGGCAGCCGGGCGGCGGACCGCCACCGGTTCCTCACGGGATCGTAGACCTCCGCGCTCGCGAGCAGGCGGCTCCCGCCGCCGACGACCTGCTGGCCGCCCACGACCAGGACGCGCCCGTCGCGCAGAAGCGTGGCCGTGTGGTGGAAGCGCGGCGTCCGCATGCGCGCCACGCGCGACCAGCGGTTGGTCGCGGGGTCGTAGATCTCGGCGCTGCGCAGCCCGGGCCCGGAGCGGTTCAGGCCACCCACCACGAGCACACGCCCGTCGCGCAGCAGCGTGGCCGTGTGGTTGTCGCGGCGCAGCGAGAGCCTGCCCGCGGGGACCCAGGTCCGCGTCTGGGGGAAGTAGCGCTCGGCGGTGTTGAGGTATCCGACCGTGAGGTTGTCGCCGCCCACCAGGAGCACGGAGCCGTCGGCCAGCAGCGTGGCGGTGTGGGCGAAGCGCGGCGAGACCAGCGGCGGGGCGCCCGACCAGCGCCCGCGCGCCGGGTCGTAGACCTCGGCGCTGGTCAGCGGGCTGAAGCCGAAGCCACCGGCCGCGAGCACCCGGCCGTCCCGCAGCAGTGTCGCCGTGCCGAGATAGCGCGCGGTACGGAGCTTCCCGGTCGCGCGCCAGGGGCCGCGGGCCAGCGCGGCCGGCGCGAGCACGAGCGCGAGCGCGAGCGCGAGCGCCCAGCAGCCACGCCACCGCCGCCGGCCGTGCGGCGAACTCGCGAGGGACGCTCGCCCGGAGCTCACCGGACCACCCGGAAGGCGAGGATCGTGCGGAGGCGCTCGGCGAAGAAGTGGCTCACGTTGCCGGCGCGGTCCGTCGCACGGACGCGGACCCCGTAGGTGCCGTCCGGAAGCCGCGGTCGTCCCGGGACCCGGAAGCGCCAGTGGGTGCGGCCGACGCGTGTCACGGCGAAGAAGTAGGGCGCGTAGCAGGGCGTGAGCACCAGCCCGCGCCGCGGGGCGTACCACACGCACCGGCCTCCGGCGCCGATCACGGGCCGCCCCCGGGTCGCGCGCAGCTGGATCGCCAGTTCGACGCGCCGCACGCCCCCGCGGTCACGCGCCTGTCCGCGGAGCAGCAGCCCGGAGCGCGCCCGCTGGCCCGGTCGCGGGGAGTCGATCCGCACGCTGGGCGCCAGCCCGTCACGGACGCGGATCGTGACGCGGGTGGACGTCGCCCGCGCTCCCTTGGCGCCGACCACCGTGACCCGGGCCCGATAGGTCCCTGGACGCCGATAGCCGTGCAGCGCCAGAGGCTGGTAGGTGAAGTTCGTCATCCCGTCGCCGTACTCGAACACGTAGGCCGAGATCCCCTCGCCCTTCGAGCGCGAGGCGTCGAGCAGAACGCCGTGGCCCTGGCGCGGGCTGCGATCCGACACGCGGAGCTTGGCGGCGAGGGCGGCCCGGGCCCCGGCGGCCGGCGCGAGCGCCAGAGCGGTCACCGCAAGTGCGGCGATCACCACGAGTTGTCCCCTCCGACCGCGCACCGTGAGGGCGAGAATACGCACGTCGACCAGAACACGCGCCACCTCCCGAGGTTGCTGTCGGGCCGACGTCAGTTTCACGCTCGCCCACCCTGCACGCTTCCGGTTCCGTCAGCCGGCCGCCGCGGCGACCCTCGCCGGGCTCCCAGTGGCGCACCCGTCCTGGACCGCTCAGCCTTGCGCGCCCGCTTGGCGGCCTGGTAGTCGGCCAGCGCCGCGGAGGAGTCGACGTCACCGAGGGTCGGGTGCGACGGCACGAGATCGCGCGCGGCCTCCACGCCGAAGCGCTTGGCGAGCACCGCCCCCAGCGCCTTGATCTTCATCTCGCCGAAGCCCGGCAGGGCGGCCAGGTTCGCGCCCAGCGCGGTCGCGTCCTCCGCGTCGATCCACACGCGCGCGGCGTCGCCGTCGTAGCGGTCGCGGACGTGGACGGCCAGGTCGTGCACCCGCCCGGCCATCGCGCCGGGGTACCGGTGGATCGCCGGCTGCGCGCGGAACACCGGCTCCAACTCGGCCGACGCCAGCGTCTCCGCGTCGAAGCCCCCGAGCCGCTCGCGCAGCGCGAGCGGCCCCAGAAACGCCTTCTGCACCGTGACCTGCTGATCGAGCACGAACCCGACGAGCAGCGCCAGCGGATCCGCGGCCACCAGCGCATTCGCCTCATCGGAGTCCGTGAAGAACAACCTCTCCGGCACCACCCGATCCTAGGCCTATGACGCGCCGCTGCGGCTCGTCGAGCAGAGCCCGTACGCCGCGCTGCTCGTCTCGCTCCACGCGACGAACATCCACACCCGCTACGGGTCGCCGGAGGGCGCCGAGGCGCTGCTCGCCCGCCAGCGCGAGATCCAGGACGACCTGCTCACCCGCACCGGCACCGGGCGGTCCACCGCCGAGCACCACGCCGACCTGCTCTTCGCCCTCGACGCCCTCTCCCTCACGCTCTGCCACGACTGGCGCGCGCGCGTCCTACCCCCCGTCGCCGGGGTCGAGCACCACCTCGCACCTTGCCACGACCACACCTGGACGCTCGACCCCTGGCCCCTCGACACCGACGAGCTCGAGGTCAACCTGGCCGCCCGCCGCCTCACCGAGCACTTCCAGACCGAAGAAGGGTGGTGCCCGGTCGGCGAGCTCCGGGTGGTCGGCGACGTCGGTCGCCGCCCCGAGCGCCGGCTCGTGGCGGGCGACGAGGACGTCGTCCTTCATCCGGTGATGGTCGCGGTTACCCGTTCATCACAACCGCGGAGGCGCGAGCCTCCAGGCTCTACGCCATGGACTCCTCGCTACCCCGGCCCTGGCGCCGCGCGCTCGTCGCCCTCGTCATCCTGCTGCTGGCCGCACCCCCCGCTGCCGGCGCCGCCGGCCGGCCCGAGCTCCCCCTCGGGTCGCCCTCGCTGCGCGAGGTCCGCACGACGGAGATCCTCGCCCCCGGCATCACGTACACGAGGATCGCGCGGGGTAGACCCTCGCGGCGCGACGGATGGACGGTGGACGTCGCCGTCGTCCCCGAGCGCGAGGCCGCGCGGAACCTGGTTCGGCGCCTGCGCGCCGCGGGGTTCCACGCCAAGCGCGAGCGGCTGGAGCGACCGCCGGACGACCCCACACGGGGGCCACTCGGGTACCGCGTGCGCTCGGGCCTCTTCGCGACCCAGGCCGAGGCCGACAGCCGGGTCGGCGCCCTGCGAGCGGCGGGATTCACCCCCCGTGGCTCCGTGTACACCGCCGAGGACGGCGAGCGGACGAGCGGACCGTGGGTCGTCCACGTCCTGCGCATCGATCCGCGCGCCTTCCGGGGGCGTGTCGCGCCGGTGCTCGCCAACGACCTCGTGGTCGACCGCGAGACGCTCTCCTCCCTCTCGGCGCGCTACCAGGCGCTCGCCGGGGTCAACGGCGGCTACTTCGTGATCGGGCAAGCTGACGGCACACCGGGTGATCTCGCGGGCAGCTCGATCCTCGACGGCCGCGTGATCTCGGAGGCGGTCGACGGCCGCACGGACCTCGTGCTCGGTCCCGGCGCGCCGTGGGTCACCGCCCTCTCCGACGCCCAATCCGTCGCATCCTCGGACGGCGCCACCCGGGTCCTGGACGGCGAGAACCGCAAGCCGGGGCTCATCCGTGCCTGCGGCGGGACCGGCGGCGATGCCCCCACCGAGCGCCCGCTGCACGACATCACGTGCACCGACCCGAGCGAGCTCATCCGCTTCACCCCCGACTTCGGCCCGCGCACCGAGGACGGGGCGGGCGTCGAGGCGGTGCTCGATCCGACCGGAGTGGTCACCGCCGTGCGCGAGCCCCGAGGCGGCCCGGTCCCCGGCGGCGGGAGCGTCCTCGCGGGCACGGGCGACGGCGCCGACTGGCTGCGCGCCCACGCGCAGCCGGGGCGTCGCATCGCGCTGCGCACGGCGCTGCGCACGGAACGCGGCCGGCTCGCGCTGACGCCGGGGCTCGGGGTGGTCAACGGCGGCCCGCGCCTGCTGCGCGGCCGTCACCCCGACATCACCGCCGAGGCCGAGGGCTTCGACCATCCGGGAGACCCCGGCTTCTACTACGCCTTCGGCTTGCGGCGCAACCCCCGCACGATGGCGGGCGTGACGCGGAACGGTCGGCTCCTGCTCGTGGCGGTCGACGGGCGCGCGCCCGGCTACTCCGCGGGCCTGGACTTCGAGGAGGAGGCGGGTGTGATGAGGGCGCTGGGCGCCAGCGACGCCGTGAACCTCGACGGCGGCGGCTCCACCACCATGACCGTGCGCGGCACGCGGGTAACGCGCCCCTCCGACTCCACCGGGGAGCGCCCCGTCGGCGACGCGATCCTGGCCCTGCCCGCGCCATGACGCCATAACCGCAGCGACCCCGGTCGCGAGGGCCCCGGGTGTCACCCGGGGCGATGCCCTCACGCTGTGCCACCGACCCCGGAGACGTGGGCATGATGTCCAGATGGATGCCACGGTCGTGTTGGGTCGGCAGGGCCGACTCGTCATCCCGGCGAACGTGCGTGCCGCGTTGGGGCTCCCTCCCGGCGTGCTGAGCCGACCGGTGCGCGCTGACCGCCCCCCTGCGAAGCGTGCGAATCGGGTGCGCGCGCGCGGCCCGGTGGCCGACCTGGTGAGCGAGCATCGTCGCTGACGGCGATGCCGATCGTTGTATCTCGACAGCAGCGCCTTCGTCAAGCTTGTCGTCGAGGAGGACGGCAGCGACCTCGCCGCCGCACTCTGGGACGGCTGCGACGCCGCGGTGTCCAGCCGACTCGCCTACCCGGAGGTGCGCGCGGCGCTATGCCGGGCGTGCTCATCGCCTGGACCCCGCCGATCGTCGTCGTGCCGAGGCGACATGGGAGGACTTCTGGGCGGCGACCAGAACCGTCGAGTGCAACTGGCGCCTGTGACGTAGCTCGCCAGGGGGATCCGCGGCGGGACCAACCTCCAACCAACACGCAAAGAAGCCGAAGCTCAGCCCGAGTCCGCTTAGGGCTCCCGGGGTGACCCGACCGGGCCGGCTCCCGCCAGCCCGGCCAGACCCGAATCGGTTAGGAGGAAGCCGGAGGCTCGTCCGGCACGTCGAGCTCCGCCAGGCTCCTCGGCGAACCCGGTCGCGCCCCCGCCGTCCCCCGCGCCGATCCGCTCGAGGTCCGACAGGTCGCCCTCCAGCGAGGACCCGAAGCCCATCCCCTCACCATCGGTCAACCCGAGCTCCGCGGCCAGGTCATCCCCGTCGAGCAGATCGCCGTCGATCCCTCGCGGCAGCGGCTCGTTGGACTCGATCTCGATCCGCCGGTAGCGCTTCAGACCCGTCGCCGCCGGGATCAGCTTCCCGATGATCACGTTCTCCTTGAGGCCGTGCAACGAGTCCCTCTTGCCCTCCAGCGCCGCGTCGGTCAGCACCTTCGTCGTCTCCTGGAACGACGCCGCCGACAGGAACGAGTCCATGTTCAAAGACGCCTTCGTGATCCCGAGGATGATCTCCTCGAACTGGGCCTGCTCGCCGCCCTCCGCACCGACCCGGCCCGAGCCGTCGGCCGGCCGCCCGAGCAGCGACCGTACCGAGATCGACCTCAAGGTCCGCGCCGCGCTCGGCGGCCGGGGCGCCAGGCCGTGACCGGTGCCGCCCCCATCGCCCCCGAGATCCTCGAGTTCTTCTACGCGTGCGGCGTGCCCGTACTCGAGGGCTACGGGATGACCGAGACCGCGACCGTGGCCACCTACTCGACCGTCGAGAACTTCCGCTTCGGGACGGGTGGGGCGCGCGCTGCCCGGCTGCGCGCTGCGGATCACCGACGACGGCGAGGCCCTCATCAATCGTCGACGGGTGCTGCACACCGGCGAACTCGAGGCGCTCGACGGGTGGCTGGTGTCGTCCAGCGCGTGGGGCGATCATACTGTAGGTGCCCACCGCCGCCGAACCTGGTTGCCGCGCGACGATCCGTGTGACAACATCGGTATGCTTGTCTGTATGCGCACTACTATCAATCTGCCCGACGCGCTCGCCGATGCGGCAAAGCACCGGGCCGCGGAAGAAGGGCGGACCTTCACGAGCGTCGTCGAGGAGGGCCTGCGAACGGTGCTCGAAGCACGCCCCGAGCGCCAGCCGACGCCAGAGCTGCCCGCTTACGGCGACCCATCGGGGAGATTCCTTGTCGATCCCTCCGACCGCGCGGCGCTGTGGGAGGCGCTCGACGCCGACGAAGCCCGGTGATCCTCCCGGACGTCAATGTCCTCGTCTACGCCTTCCGGCGTGAAGCCGTCGACCACGACCGCTACGCGAGCTGGCTGTCGGGCGCGCTCGCCCGCTCGGAGCTGGCGCTGGTCGAGACCGTTCTCCTCGGGATGATCCGGATCGTCACCAGTCCGAGGATCATGGCCGAGCCGGCGCCGACACCGCTCGCGCTGCGGTTCGTCGACGCGCTGCTCGCCGCCCCGCAGGCTCGCCGGCTGGCGCCGACCGCAGCCACCTGGGAGCGGCTCCGCACCATCGCCGTGCGCGACGAGCGTGTGCGCGGTCCGCTCGTCCCTGACGCCTGGCTGGCGGCACTTGCCCTGTCACACGGCTGCCGTCTGGCGACCGCGGACCGCGGGTTCGCGCGCTTCGACGGCCTCGACTGGTTCGTGCCGGTCGAACCGATCGCGGACCGCTGACGCTCAGGTCTCCCGGGGCGACCGGACCGGACCGGCCGTCGGCCGGCCCGGTCGATGCCTAGCCGTTCAGGACTTGGGAGGCTCGTCCGGCGCGTCGAGCTCCGCCAGCTCCTCGGCAAAGCCCGTCGCGCCCCCACCGTCCCCCGCGCCGATCCGCTCCAGGTCCGACAGGTCGCCCTCGAGCGTCGGTGGCGCACGCGTACAGCGATTGCGGGGGGCGCTGGCGGTCTACCGCGGCCCGAATGAGGCGGCGGAGCTGTTCTCGGGCACGACCCTCGCCCAGGCACCTTCGACCGCCCCGTGGCGCGAGCGCGCGGCCGCTATCTGGCGCTGCTGCGCAGCCTCGTCCGGGTGGGCGACCACAACCGGCCGGGGGCGCGGCTTGCACCGCCACGACTGCCCGCCGCCCAAGGCACGAGCCGTCGAGCGGGCACTGGGCACCCGGCCGCACCACCCCACGCTGCGCGCCGCCGCCCGCGCGCTCGGCATCTCGCCGATCGTGCTGCGCGGGCGACTGCGCCTGGGTCAGGCACTCCACGCGCTCGGGGACCACCGGCACGCCAGCTGCTGATCGGCGCCAGTGCTCAGAACCCCGCCCGCCGGAGGCCGCGACCAGCCGACCGAGCAGCGCTCACTCCCGCACGTGACAGATGACCTCGACGTTGTTGCCGTCGGGGTCGAGCACGAAGGCGGCGTGGTAGCCCGGGTGGTAGTGCGGGCGCTCCCCCGGCGCGCCGTTGTCGCGATGACCCGCCGCGGTGAGCGTGCGATGGAACGCCCCGACCGTGCCCCGGTCACGCGCGAGGTGCACGTGCTCGGTCGCCGCACCCTCGAGCAGCGTGAATGACCCCGCACCGCCCCGAAAGCGGGTTCGGCCCGGCTCCGCCGGGACCCGGGCGAACCCCGCGTGCGGCGCAGCCGTTTCGTAGAACCGGGTCGACGCCTCGAGATCCCGCGCTCGGACCCACAGGTGATCGATGGCGCCGTCCGCCCGCACCCGCTGGTGATGCACCGCCTCGGCGCTGTTGCCGTCCGGGTCGAGCAGGAAGCCGCCGTAGTAGTCCTCCCGGTACTCGGGGCGCGGCCCGGGCGCGCCGTCGTCGCGGTAGCCGGCCTCGACTCCCGCCCGCCAGAACGCATCGACGTGAGCCCGCGACGGGGCGGGGAAGCCCACGTGCAGTCCGCGCGTCACGCCCTCCCCCTCCCCGCCGGCATGAGCGAGAGCTCGCCCCACTCGACGAGGTCCGCCCCGGAGTAGCTCACCTCGATCCCGAGCGTCGTCAGCACCCGGCGGTAGAACCGCTCCGACGCGCCCCGCTCGCCCACCCGCAGCGTGACGTGATCGAACACGCGGGCAGAATGGCACGGTTCAGAGCGACGGAGCGGTCGTCAGCGAGCCTTGGACCACTCGGCCTTGTGCGCCCGCTTGGCGGCCTGGTAGTCGGCCAGCGCCGCGGAGGAGTCGACGTCACCGAGGGTCGGGTGCGACGGCACGAGATCGCGCGCGGCCTCCACGCCGAAGCGCTTGGCGAGCACCGCCCCCAGCGCCTTGATCTTCATCTCGCCGAAGCCCGGCAGGGCGGCCAGGTTCGCGCCCAGCGCGGTCGCGTCCTCCGCGTCGATCCACACGCGCGCGGCGTCGCCGTCGTAGCGGTCGCGGACGTGGACGGCCAGGTCGTGCACCCGCCCGGCCATCGCGCCGGGGTACCGGTGGATCGCCGGCTGCGCGCGGAACACCGGCTCCAACTCGGCCGACGCCAGCGTCTCCGCGTCGAAGCCCCCGAGCCGCTCGCGCAGCGCGAGCGGCCCCAGAAACGCCTTCTGCACCGTGACCTGCTGATCGAGCACGAACCCGACGAGCAGCGCCAGCGGATCCGCGGCCACCAGCGCATTCGCCTCATCGGAGTCCGTGAAGAACAACCTCTCCGGCACCACCCGATCCTAGACACCTGCAGGCGGCGGCCTTTCCGGGAGAGCCCGCCAACCTTCGCGGACCGCGAGCGGCGCGCATACTCCTCCCATGGCCGACGAGCGTGACTGGACTTCCCCCGTTTTGGTGGACAGGGGTTGATTAGGCATTGATGGTCTCGGCTGTTGCCGTGGTGTTCATTCTCTCACTCGCCACGAGCCGCGTAGCGGCGAGCTCCGTTCCGGGGTCGCTGCGAGTGCCGTTCTCGTAGTCGACGGGCGAGAGCATCCCGAGCGTCGAGTGGCGCCGCCGACGGTTATAGAAGACCTCGATGAAGTCGAAGATCTCGCTGCGGAGCTCTGCTTTCTCGGGCCAGGAGCGGCGGTTGACGAGTTCCTTTTTCAAGGTGGCGAAGAAGCTCTCGGCCAGGGTCTGTCCGGTGAAGTGTGTGTGGTCGTGGTGATCGATCAACGACTGGCTGCGCTGGCGGTCGAGACGGGAGCCCCGGAGGGGCGAGCGTCTTGGCCGCCGGCGCGGGCGGCCGAGAAG
>JAABUK010012659.1_pt1 | contig 10707 bp, 13 predicted proteins | sample 5559141 | NCBI WGS metagenome assembly JAABUK01 (sample SAMN10711869, study PRJNA513367) | rock metagenome | isolation source: Antarctica rocks | place: Antarctica: Victoria Land, Pudding Butte nord | collected 2016-01-03
CAAACCTACCGAGACAACCAAGAGCAAGATCTGCACAAACTCAGGCTGCTTCTGGAAAGAGAGTGTGCTGCTCAGGTGAGTGCCATCACATGTGCAAATACTTGTCTCACACTGTGTATAGGCTGTCCGCATTGGCACATGCAGTAGCGGCATGCATGAACATCAGCTGGTCTAAATGCAAAAGTGACTGCCTGCTTTCTGTTGGTGGATACCAAGGCTTGCCGGGCAGACTTAAACAGGTGTTACCCACAAGGTGCTGCTGGGCCGTATGCATAACTCAGATACGATGCAGTGCTTGCAGTCTCCTGCACAACAACATAATATTCATGCAGACAAATGATATCCCATGCCTGCGGGCTTGTTTCCAGGCAGCATGCATTCCATTCAGAAAGGCCAGCATAAAATCCTGAAGCAGGGGCAAATGCAAAGCAATGTGCTTGACTTGAACACACAGAAGATTGTGAATTTGTAAACCACTGCACAGAAAACCCTGCAAAAGTCTGAAAGTTGACAATCCTAACTATTTGCAAACGCTATAGTTGCCTTGGTGCTTCTGCAGGCGCGCCAGTCCCCAGCCTGTACCCCTCTCAGAGGCCCCAGCATCTGCATACCTCCCTCAAGGAGGGGCAGCTCCATGACCCACCCTCCGCCCAGCTACTTGGACCCCAACAATGTGCTCACAGCCTGGGGCTCCAGTGCTGCTCAATTAGGCTTGCAAGTCAACACCCCCGCAATCATTGCCACCAATCCCCACTTTACATGTATATGAGTACAGGAAGGCCGTCAAACAACAGCATCTGCTTTTTGTTTCATTCACCTCCTGTCTTGGCACAAGTCCTGCCTTGAAATAACTGGGTAGACTGCTTGCGATACTCTGCTGTGCAAGCTTTGCATCAGTGTGCCAGGTCAAAGTCAAGCTCCTTGTACAGTCATCACGCATCACCAGTGCAGATTGAGTAAGATATGATATGTGAGCAGACTGCCTTGCGCTGGTCGCTTTGCTCCATCTTGAACACATGGCTAGTTGCAGGAGGATATAGGCGCCTTATATGCTGCCAGAGACCCTGAAGAGTATGGCAGGGCCAGGCTGAGCCATGTGGCTGACACCTGGAAGGGCAAGCTGGATCCAGCAGAGTACCTCAACCCTGGCCGTCATGGAGAATGGACAACAGCCTCAGGTGCTCGACCTGCTCACAACCCAGGTGCTGCACAGTATCCTGCTGCGGTGTTGAACAGTTGCGCTCATTAGCGGTTAAGGCTCCTGGGGTTGTCATGAGGAATCACCACATACCATTATCATCTCGACCACCCAGTGGCAGGATTTGTGATTGGACTGCAGAAATATTTCATGCGGTACTGCAGCAGTGTGGCAGTGTATTACAGTGTATTACGGCGTGACGTGGCCCATACAGCACGTGTGTCTTGTCAGGATATAGCTCTGCAACCAAGCTCATTGTGCTAACAATCATTCTACGTGCGAGCTTTGGTCTGTGCCTAATAGCACTAAGCCAGTTACCTGTATAAGCGTCACCCTGTAACAGGTACATACATCATCTCAGTATGCCATATGCTTCATAGCCAGTGTTGTTTTGTTGCAGGTGTGGGTTGTACAGCAGGGCCAACCTGGGGTGTCAGCAGCAGTTTACCAGGTGCTGAGCAGATCACAGACCCTAGGATTCGCGAGGCCATCAGGAACCAGCAACTGCGATGAAGTGGCTTGCATTTCTGCATGCATTTTTTTGAATGTCATCCTATGCCTCTTCTTCAGCAATGAGCGGGTACCAACCTTACTTGTCTGGCTTGTAAATCAGCGCTCCGAGCCTGCTGCAGCTGATGTTTGTTCAAGCTTAACGAAGCTAATTTCTGATAACGCGTTTAAGCAGCCAAGACCGTTTCTTGCGCGCAGCATGGCTCGATTCGACTCTGAAGCTGCCATCAAGGACGCACTAAACAGCCTCTCACCTCAGGACGCTTGGGGTGACCAAGCGTCTACCTCGAGGATGTTTGCTGACGGTGTCAGGTCCCTTACAAATGTAGCTGACGCCAGTCTGGAACTTCTGCTAAGCTACGACATACCACGAGGACAAGTTGGTACTTTGAAGCGTGAAGCTGGGCAAGCTGGTAGTAGAGGTGAACGTCGCAGCAACAGCCTTTGTGTTGGTGTCTTGCTTCGATAAGCTGGTCTTTCTTTGGAATAAGTGCGCCACCTGAAAAGTGGCATTGCTACGTACCCAGCTACAAGCCAATATGGCGTTTGAGAAGTTAATGCAGCTTCTCAGCTTTCTCTGTGGCTTGAGGGTTTGCTTTCGATCAATACATATGCAGCTGCCTGCATCGTCACAAAGCAATTGAGATGCGGCCTCTCAGCCTTTTCTGTGGCTTCAGGGCTTTGTCATTGGCCTGGGAATTCAGTGCATATTCTTGTCTTGAAAGCAGCATAGCTTGAGCAAGGTCAAAGTAGCTGCTCAGCCTAGTTTTGGGCTTATCTAGACTGCAGTGCATACTCATGTTGACTGAGCAAGGCTTAGAAATGCAGGCAAGCATGCGAGAGATGATGACGATGTGGCAGAGCCCCCCTTGAAAAAGACCAGGACAGGTGCGTGGTCAGAAAGGCATCACGATCTGGATGAAAACACAGTCTGCTGTGTCATTTCTTATGCTTGTCTCAAAGCATGGCATCTGTGTAAAGTGTCCATTGGCTGCACCACTGTGTGAAAGTGTTGTTGCCAGAAAGCAATCATGCGGTCTCTGCTGTTCAAGAGTGATAGTACCAAGCTGGTGCCTCCTCATGCATGTCCTGGTAACTGTTTGCCCTGTGTAACCATCATGCCGTGACCAAAGCTTTCAGCGAAGCGTTTTGATTGCAGATGCTGCTGCACACCGTGAACAGCTTACCAGGCTAGGCAAAGCTAAGCTGCTGTCACCCTCCTCGTATGGCAAACCCACAGGAGACGAGAGCTGGAGTGCACCCAAAATGCAGAGTTTACAAAAAGCCATGTGCCACCACCGCCCAGCTCGCACTTCAGAGGAACAACCGACCCCAGTTGTCCTGTTTGACCCCATTCTCGCACAACTTGCTCAGGATTGTGAGTTTGCCAAGCCAAGCAAAGCCGATTGCCAGTTTGCTGCAAAAGTTTCAGAGGCCATGTCAGAGACCTTTGTCAACGAGACCATTCGAAGGGATGCTTTCTGGGCTTTGCTGCGAGAAGAGTTTTGCGTGACCCTACAGCAGGCGAAGTATGGTGAATGGACGGATGGTTCATGGAAACATCTTGGGGGCATGTTGGTCAACATTGTGGTCAAGAATGAAATAGGCTCTGGCGGAGGGGCCGCCCATGTTCAGAACGCTGCGTATGCTGCTGCGCATGCCTTTCAAGATGACATTAACCGGAAGATTTCAGGGTGCCCAACCCTGCTCATAGAGCTAGCTGGTCCAAACATGAGCTTTTCTGGGGCTGTGTTTGCTGATCGTGCCATCTATGATCAGCTGACACCCATGGTATCCCTTCTGTGGCAGCCTCACAGTCCACTGATGTTGCAGGCTGCACGCTGTTTCACAGCTTTGCGAGCAGCATTGCTCAGTCTGCGTTCTTTCTATGACATCCTTTATGAAGAGGCACAAGCGAAGCAGCCATTGCAGCGATAGCTGTTGTATCCGTATCCAGCAGCATACACTGACCTCCATAACACACAAGTACAGCTGACATACACTGGCAAGCTTGGCAGGCTTTGTTTCAAAGGGGTAGTAGGTCACCTGGGTTGTGAAACACCTGTCTTTGTGAAGTTCTGCCAGTCGTACCATAGAGAAGCACATGATCTCTTGGCTTCCAAAGGCTTTGCGCCAACAGTGTTGGGTTTGAAAGCCTTGCCAGGTGGCTGGTTTATGGTGATCATGCAATTTGCTGATGGGTGCCAATGGGATGACTCTGTCAGCAAGCCAGCTAAGGCATTGCAAGATGCCGTCCGAGTGCTGCATGAGGCTGGGTTTGTGCATGGTGATTTGCGCTCCAATAACATTCTAGTTGTGCAAGATGGTGTTCACATCGTAGACTTTGAGTGGGCAGGAATTGCAGACCAAGCTAAATACCCATTTTTCATGAATCACACTGACTTGAAATGGCCTGCTGGTGCCAGTGATGGATTGCCCATCACAAAGGGACATGACTTGTCTTGGTTGCAGTCATTAGTGCAAGCGTAGCTGGTCTCGTTGCCAATTGGTGTATGCTTTGAGACTACAGATCTGACCTTAGAATGGTACGACAGAAGGATGATGAGTTTGCTTGCAAGCACGTATATCACACATCACCTCATGTTATGCTTAATTGTCTCAAGCGTTGTCGATACTGAATGACGAATCGAACTTCAGCGTAATACCTGCAACCATAGGCAATAATCTCAGCAATGTTGGTGTTTTCATTTTCTAAAGTGTTTGGAAAAACTTCTATCAGGGTAAAAATGTTCCAGCATAAGAACTACAGTACTCCTGAGTAATAGTAACTCTGACAGTAAGCATTATTATGGTCCAATGCATGCTGACTTGTCATATTCTTTATAGCACACGCAAGGCGACCCATAAATGCCATAACTGCTGAGTTCCCCAATGGCACATGATGCCGCAGGCCTAGGATCTGAGAAAAGCTCAACCTGCGCAATTACCAGGGACAGCACTGCGGGGGGTGAGGGGGGGTACAGGAGGGGGTAATACAAACCGCTATCTGCATCTGTTCAAAGCGAGCTGGTTGCAACCATTTGGGCACGAGATCAGACTCTTGACCAAGCTATGTTCATGTAGGCATGTCCACAGAGTACGAATCAACCTGGTCTGATCTGAGCCAGCTTCCTACTGACCTGTTGGTAGAAGCACTGACAGAGACTGCTCCAAACCAGGAGACACATCTGTGCTGGGCCAGCTTCCGACTTGTATGTCGTGACTGGCGCCACACGTCAAGTATGGAAACACAACAAAAGCAGCAGATTAAGTGATTTTGCATCAGCTGCAGTGGTAGTCTCGTTTCTGCAGGCACAGTGATCAAACAACTGAACCTATCTGAAAGATGCGGGGATGTCGAGCTTGGCCGGCTGTTGAAGCTGTTTCCAAGAGTCTCCAGCTTGAAAGTCAGATTACACAGTCAAATCACGGGCGAAGGCTTGGCAGAAGCGCTTCGCCTTCCCCGCATACGCTGTTTGGGACTGTCTGAAGTCGAGCGTGATCTTTGCAGCTTGAGGCACGTCACGCATTCTCGTCATTTGCATGAGCTGACCTTGGACATGCTTGATCGTGAGCCTGTCCCGTTCCCGACGCTGGACTGGGGTGGCATCACGAGTCTGAGACGGCTGACAGTGTACTCTGATACTCCGTTTGAGGTGGTGAAGGACCTGCCTTTGCTAGAGCACCTCGAGTCTGACCACTGCAGCGTCAATCCCACATGCCTGCAGTACCTTGTGAGTCTGACCAGTCTTAGACTACACTTGCAAGAAGACCTTCAGCTGGGAATGGAGGAACGTGAAGAAGAAAATGCAGTATTCCTCAGGACTCTTGCTAGTCTCCAGAAGCTGCAGAACTTGCAATTGGTCGCTGCGCCAACCAAGCTCAGCTTGATGTGCGTCAGCAAGCTGACCAGTCTGACATGTCTGCAAATCACGCCGCGTGAGGCCAGAGAGCCTATCTGTCCACTGCTTTCCTTGACAAATCTCTGTCACCTTTCCAAGTTGCAAGCGTTCTCTTGTGACTTCTTGAGTGACCACTTCGGTGTCACTGTGCAACTAGCTGGACAGCAAGATGGTGACGCTCTTTATCTTGCTCCTTGGTCACCACTCAGGTTTTCATTGAAGTATCACAATCATGTCTCAATATGACAGACACTGCATGTATACTAGCCTGCACCAGGCTAAAGCTGTACATCAGCTGTACAACTTTAGCTCACTCAGCTATGCTGACTTTTGTAATATACAAACATCTATCAGCAGATCTTTGGTTGGATTTTGGACCTTTGATGGCGTTGTGTTAATTAGTCAAACTGATCAGAAATCTTTGCGCCCTTTAGTGTTGAAGGTATTGTATATGGTGCCATGTGCAAGTATTGATAAGAAATAACAACACCTTTGCGTACCACATGTGTCCCCTTTATTCTTATTTACAACAGCGTCTCTGATGCGCTAGGTAGGCCAGGGAGACACAGCTTTATAGATAGGCGAAATATAATGTATTACTGTCATTGCAGTTCGACCGTGACTGGCTGTTGATACTTAAAAACCCACTGCCATGAAATAAGTCTTTGACATGTCATTGAAAGCTGTCAGTCATGTTGCTGTACATTCAATTTGTGTATGTTCTCATGTCTGGCCTTTTGTGAAACCTCTTTATGGGACCTGCCCCCGTGTGGGCAACGCAAATTTGCAATGGCTGTGATCAATATGACTTCTGAAGTCATTCTGAATCAGTGAGTCATCAATGGATATCCTCTCAATTGTGTGTAACGCTTTCTTGTCTGGCAGGCTGTTAACATCTGCTGCACTTGCAAAAAGTGTATACAGCATGTTTAAATGCTCTACAGGCTGTGCTAAGATCTAGAACAGTCATCAAAATTCTATAATTTTGTGCAAGCACACAGCTACAAGATCTATCCTACTCTATGTCACGCTGCATATGCATGGGAAGACAAGCAAGCAACCTGCCGCAGATGTTACTTGTTCTTCAAGCCAATCAACCAAAGGTCAACTGCCATCTTGCACAACTGCAGCACTGTTTGACCTGCCGGCAAAGCATGTTTGCACAAAGGACAGAAACCTTCCTGTCAAGGCTGAGCTGCTGCCATCTGTAGAGCCATCGCTACTGCGAGTTCTGCTCAAACTTGAACTGAGCCTCCTGTACACCCGAGAACTCTGCCGTGAAACTCCTTTGCTTTTCTGCCAGAGCCAGGTTGCTCTTGATTTGACATCTACTATGGATGCTTTTGTGATCAAAGCAGTCAGCCACAGCACAAACCAGGCATTCAGAATGAGGAGAAGTATGCCTGCTGCATCTTGACCCGCATCACTGGCCACATTATTTACATCGATGAAATATAGGCAGCCGACTGCTGTTGCCAGCACTGTGAATGCTCCTAATACCTGCACACCATGCAAGTGTTAGTCTACATCATTGCATGCTTGTGTCCTGCGACTGTTATGGCATTCAACCTTCAGCTTTCGGTTGCTGTGAAATAGAAAAAAGCAGTGCAGATGATTCAGTGGCTTTTTGAACAACTGAGAAGCTTACAACAGCATATGACTGATGACAGACAAAGCATATGCATAATACAGTTCAATCAAGTGTCAGCGAACCGCAAAACAAGGCTCCCTCCTTGTAGTGCAATCAACAAGCAGGGAGGCTGCTGTGCTTGCTTGTTATGTTGTATACACAACATGTGTCATCCAGATTTTGGCAGCAGAAATATATGCAGAATGATAATTATATTGATAATAACAATTTTCACAGTTTCCAGCTCATGATGAGGTAGGTACGTGTAGAACACAAACATAACAATGGCTCTTAGAGCTAAGCACCTGCGTGTTTTGAGCCAATCTGGAATCAAATGGCTGCAGGTGAGCCAGGACAGCAAAGCCCACAAGCAGCACCATCAGCATGATGGTGAGCTGGAAATAGGTGTCAAGGGAGGTTGCCAGAACTTGAGAGGCAACAAAAGCTAGAGTCTGCACCAGGACAATGCTTTCCCAGAACCAGAAGGAGGGCCTGCATTGCATCACTGGCTTTGCTGACGACGAATGCCCACACAAGACAGGGAAAGCTCACCCCAAGGAGCAAACTGGTTCGGTCCTCAAGCCCAAAAGCATGATCTTGGCCAAAGGGCACCGTGAGGGTGCCAGGCATTGTATGCCTCATGACACAGCATGACTTGAGGCCCATGAGCTGCGGTGTCCATGTGATGGTTACGAATCAACAGCGACTGGTTATCGTCACTTATGGCACGACAAGAAAGGCGTTTGCTCCATGCTTTGGTGAAGCCAACCATTTGCATTGACAAGCAGACATTAGGGTTCGCCATGCCAGTGGCTTCGCTCTCAAGACTCATAGGGTGACTCACTTGTAGGGATGGTAGATGAAGCCAAGGCTGAGTCGGGTGGATGGGGAGTCTAAATGCCTCCGGTGCTGCATCAGCAGCATGGCAGGAAGTAGAGGAATGACCAAGCAGACCAGGAACAACAAAGGAACCCCTAGCGCCATGGACCACTTGAGGTGCAAGCCCGTGAAACACTGCAGTGTCATATCTGACACCCAGTACCCTCGGGCCCAGGCAGCCTGTCACATGTCACGAGCAAGATTACCCGACAGACCTTTCTGCATGCAGCATCTGAGAATGTGCTGTAGCATTTCAACCAGCATACAGCGCATAGCTGTGACTAGGAACACAGCATGAAGAGCAACGCTAGACAGTTTCAACAGGAACTGCACATTGCACACTAGAACATCGAATCCGGCATGCATGATATGAACGCAGCGTACCCGAGAGTTTTCTGGGTAGGCTACACCTGAGAGCCTGTCAACCTTGTAGCAGGCAAACAAGCTCCACGCATTGGTCAGGAGGCTGGGATAGTAGTAGAAGAGCACAGAAAGCAAGGTGACCAGCAAGCGCTGCCGCAGCTCTGCAGATGCAGACTGTGATGGTGCGGCTGAATGCACAGAGGCTGCTAATGCTGACTGCACAGGGTTTGTGACAGATGCTGTCTGTGCTTTCCTGCGTTTGGACCTTGACCACCTGAATGCGAGCTCAATGTAATGTCAACCGAACCTTGCAGGTAAGAAAAGAAAAGAGGGGCAACAACTAAACCTTTTGGCGTCACTTTGATGAGAAGCCAAGCATTATATGGGGCTGTCCAGTAGCTTGCAGGTAACAATCACATGGTGACAAACAAATCAATGGTGAATTCAAATCTGTGAGCAGCTTGTGCAATGCTGGAGTGTTCAGCAAAAAGATTTGACCTTGTAGCAATGACACAGTGCACAGGGCTGTGGCCGGGGAGAAAATATGTTCAGTCCTCCATGTGCAGTTTGTCACACAAAGCCAACCAAAAGCTAGTACGCACAAATCTGCATCATGCAACAGGCATATGACAGCATGCTCTCTTTGTCTATGGCATCCCTGTTCATGGCAAGCGCAGACATGCAGACATCGCATAAAAACCACATGTCATTTTGCAGGCATTGCATGATACAACATGCTCACGTGTTGCAAATGCCACTGATACACTATCAAATGTCTTCACAAAAAGCCAAGCTGCTGTATGCAAGTGCAACTAACTAACAGCAAGCTTAAGTCCAGATAATCACCAGAGAAACTGCCATGCAGATAGCAGCAACAGGTTGATGACAGGCACTGCCAGGTGCACCAACAACCTCTTAAGGGCAGGCCTGAGCGGCCCTGCCCTTATTAGGCAGTCCAATGAGAGGCTGCCGCTGGTGATGGAGGAGAATGCAAAGCTTGCAACACTGAACACCCAATGCACTGTACCAGGAGCAGGTATGTTCACATTGCCCAGAATGCTCATGTACTGCAGCCACACAGTGACCACCTGCACCAGCCAACAAGAGAACATGGGTTTCCGAAGGAAAGGTATTTTCCACAAAGGGAGATAATGAGAAACCTCTGTATTTAAGTTCGCACTGCTCAGAGTGAGAAGTTCAGTGAGAAGTTGTGCTTGCAGAGCATGCTTCTCAAGGCTGGCCACTTTGAAGAGACCAATGTGCGGAGGTGTGCAATAACAGGCCTGACCACTTTTGATGCCAGCTATGTATACAGAGGTATACATACAGGTGCACATACATATATGTATATATATACATATATATACCACTTGGGTCCTATACCGGTATACATATATGCGTTACAGGGTCAAATCATTACAGCTATGCATTGAACTCAGGAGAATTGTTGTCATGTGTGCATGAGCCCTGCATTGCACAAGAACAGCCTGGAACATACGCCCATGCACAAAACATGACTGACTGACCTTTAGCCTAGACACACCAAGCAACCCTTATCACAAAAGCAGTACACTCTGCAGTTTTCATTGAGCAGCAAGCTAATGCCGCTGCAGAGAGTCAGTACACTTGGTAAGTTTGTTGCACAGCATGGCAATGCCATCATGATGGAACACGGCTGCAGAGAAAAGAAAAGACTACGCCTTTTGGCGTCAATTCACCGAGAAGCCAGGTATTGTACTGGGCTGTAGACCTTACCCGGATCAGCTCTGCAGCTCCTGTGTCATTGCTACTGCTTTCCCAGGCTTCACTATTCTCCCTGATGGTGACACGTATCGTGTAGTCCAGGAACAGCAGCACAAGCACAAAGCTGACAGCATACGCCACAATGATAGTGCCACGGTGTCTGCAGCGTTGGCAGGACCAAGTGCCAGTTCTGCCGTACGCACGGCCGTTGCTGTCGTGTCTGAGACACAGGGCACACAGTGGGCCGTAATAACCTGGAGTGCACTGCTGGCGCATGTAGGACAGCTGGTCTGTGCTGTCTATGGCACTCTCAAGGCTGCAGTTGTTTGGTGTTGACTGCAGGCACACACAGGGTGGGGTCCTCTGGTTGCACTCAGTGATTGCTCTGAATAGACCATAAACTTAATGCACAATCAGTTGTATTATTTATACCAATATGCATCTCAAAACTGGAAAGTTATGCATCACAGCAGAAATCAGAC
>JAABUK010012660.1_pt1 | contig 10706 bp, 6 predicted proteins | sample 5559141 | NCBI WGS metagenome assembly JAABUK01 (sample SAMN10711869, study PRJNA513367) | rock metagenome | isolation source: Antarctica rocks | place: Antarctica: Victoria Land, Pudding Butte nord | collected 2016-01-03
ATGCTCAGCAGCTCATCATTATAGTAGTTCGACTCCCAGGCCGGGTGATCGGTAAGCCGCTTGCGGGGCCCCTTCGCCTTGCGACGTACGACGGAGTCGTACGGCTTGGCGTCGTCCTTGTTCTCATCATCGGAAACGAACTCGGCGCGGAACTTCTGCTCGTTCAAGGAGATCGAGTGACGAGCCTTGCGATCGATGAACTTCTTGATCGCCGCATCTCGCTTCTGGAACTTCTCGCTTGATGCCCGCCGCTTCTCGGAAAGCTGCGAGAGATTCGCCACGAGGTCGCCCGGGACCCGGTTGTACTGATCGTGAGGACGCTCGGCGACGTGGTCGAACTTCAGGGCGTTGTCCATCTTCCCCTCGCCGAACTCGGCCTGATCGAAGAGGGAGGGGATGTGGATGTCGGGCTCGACCCCCCGGATCTGGGTGCTATCGCCGTTGACCCGGTAAAACTGCTGGATCGTCAGTTTCAGGGCACCCATCGTCGGGACATTGCTCCGACGGAGGAAGGTATCGGTGATCGGCTGGATGCTCTGGACCGTGCCTTTGCCGAAGGTGCTGGCGTCGCCGATGATCAGCCCTCGGCCATAATCCTTGATTACGCCGGCGAAGATCTCGGAGGCGCTGGCGCTCTGGCGGTCGATCAGGAGGACGAATGGGCCATCCCAGGCCGTCCCTTCGTCCTCGTCGGGCAGGACCTTGACGCCCGTCACGTCCTTGACCTGGACGACGGGGCCCTTGTCGATGAACAGGCCGGAGAGGGAGATCGCCTCATTCAGCAGGCCACCACCATTGCCCCGGAGGTCGAGCATCACGGCCTCGACCCCTTGGGCCTTGAAGCCGTCGATCAGCTTCTTGCAGTCGTTCGTGCAGCTCACCGCGTCGGCATCGCCCTTCTGGACGGCCTCTGAGTCGCCATAGAAAGCAGGCAGGTAGATCACACCGACCTTGAGCTTTCGTCCGTCGGCCGAGGTTTCGACGATCTGCCCCTTGGCGTGGGCCTCGCTCAGCTCGACCTTCTGGCGGATGATGTCGTAGACCTTCTTTTCCTTCGTCTCGCTCGGCTGGACGACGAGGCGGACGTGCGTCCCGGCATCGCCCCGGATGTGGCGGACGACGTCGCGGAGGCGCTGCTCGACGAGGTCGATCTCGGTGCCGTCCTCCCTCTGTATGGCGATAATCTTATCTTCGGGCTGGAGTCGGCCGTCCTTCTCGGCCGGGCCGCCGGGGATCAGTTCCTTGACGACGGCAAAGCCATCTTCGGACTGGAGCGAGGCGCCGATGCCGGTCAAGGAAAGCTGGAGCGACTGCTGGATGAGGTCTTCGACCGAATCCTTGCTCATGTAGGTCGTGTGCGGATCGAAGGTCCGGCTCAAGGCGCTCAGATAGAACTCGAGGAGGTCGGAGGCGTTGAACTGGTGGACCATCCGGTTCCTGTCCCGATAACGGATCGCCAGCTTCTTGACGGCCTCCTCTTCCTTCTCGGCCTCGACCTTCGCGGGCTTCTCGCCGTCGGCCTTGGCTTCCTTCTCCGCGTCCAGCTTCGCCTGGAGCAGTTCCAGCTTGATCCGCTTCCGCATCCGGTCGCGGGCGTCGGCGGCGTCCTTCGGATAGTCGATGTGATCGGGGTCGTCCACCAAGGATTCATCGACGGTGAAGTCGGGCTTCTCCTTGAGGAGTTCCTGGACCATCGCCAGTCGCTCGTCGGCACGCTTCAGGAAGCGGTCGAAGACGAGCGTGGAGAACTCGAGATTGCCTTCACGGATCTTGTCGTCCAGCGTCGTCGCGAGGGGGAGGAACTCGTCGACGTCGGACTTGAGGAAGTAATACTTCTGGGGGTCGAGGTCCTTGAGATAGGTGCTGCACCACTTCTTGGCGGTCTCGTCGTCGATGGTCGGCTTGGCCATATGGCGAGTCTCGAGCAGCGAGACCACCCGTTTGGCCGTCTTCTCGTCCTGGGCCGTCGGCGCCGGGGCGGGCGCCTGAGCGCCGACGACCAGTGCCACGATCCCGAGGAGTCCGAGAGCCGCGAGCGGACGGAATGAGGATCGGGACATAGATTTGGGATCCCATGAGTCGAAGACGACCAGTCTGGGTGGGCGAGGCCCTTCCACACCAGGTTATCTTATTCCAAAGCCCCGTCGCCCACAAGGTCGGCGGGGCATGTGGCACCAGTCCGAGGGGCCTCTCCCGCATCGCACCGGCTACCGTGGCTTTCCACTTCTACGGGAAGCTCGCGAATGGGTTCGATCTCGCGTCAAGCGAGTCGAGCCGGAGGATTTTCGAGTCCGTCCAAAAGGGCTCAAGTCGCCCGCCGTTCTGGTCGATTGGGAGGATACGACAACTTGAATCCGCAGCCTTCCTCGATGTCGGAGCCATGAGGTATGAACGAGCACGCAGGGCCCGCCTGCGCATTGAGCGGCCTCATCGTCGGGTTTTTCGCCTTTTTGCTCCATGATCACATCCCCGTCGCCACCGTCTCCCGGCCAACCGGCCGCGAGCAGGTCGTCGCCGGAGCTTTCGAAATCGCCCCGGTCGCCTCCCCGCCCCCTCCCGTTCCCTCCCGTGCATCCTCACCGAGGGCTCCTGCAACAGTCTCCCGCCCGGTCAAGCCGGCCACGCCCAATCCGCGGTTGGTGCCGAATCTGCCCCCACCCGCCGCTGCTCCGCTGAAGGAGCGAAACCGGGGCCACATCGGGCGAGTCCTTGATTCGAAACAACCGAGCTTGCCCCGGTCGGCGTTCGCGATGGCCGCCGAAGGCGAATCGCTCGCGGAGGTTGCCGAGCGCGTCTACGGGTCCAGACAGTTGGCCGAGGCACTCTGGAAGGCGAACCGCGATCAGGTCGAACGGGTCGACTCCTCCCTGACGGTCGGGACGCTGCTTCGAACGCCTTGAGCGTCCCGGGCATTCTCACTCTCTCGGCGGGTGGATCTGGGCTTCCAGGGCGTCGAGTCTCGACGTGACCCGAGCGAAATCATCTTCCCGGATCGTATGCTCGCCAAAGCGGATCCGGTAGAAAGTGTCGACCACCAGTGCCGGGACGTCGGCCACCGACTCGGCACCTTGACCATGACCGGAGAGATAAATGGCCGCCCTCCTGGCGAACTCCTGGGGAGTCTCGGACGCGGGCCGATCCAGGCCACACTCGCAGAGGAGGCGGAGCAGGCGACGGTAAAACTGGATCCCGGCCGTCCCGGCCGTGTCTTTCGCCTTCTGGCCGGCGAACCGTCGGATCATGCTCTGCACCACCCAGGTCGCCAGCCGGACGAGCCCGGCGAGCAGCAGCAGGGCCACGAAGCTGACGACAAATCCCCTCAGGCTGAAGAGACTTTCCACGCTGGGGAAGTGGAGCCATCTGCGGAGCTTCAGCCCCATGACCGTACAGCCGTGCTGGGCCTCGTGGAAGAGCTCCCGGATCGGCTTGTAAAGGAACCGGTCCTGCCGCTCCGCGTTGAAGCCGACGACGTAGAAGATCCAGACGTAGCGGACGAAATCGGTGAGCTGATAGAAATGCGAGGCCAGGCCTCCGACCCGGGCGACCGAGGCATTCCGCTGGTCGGCGGGCGTCGGGTCGAGTGTCGCCCAGCGAGGCTGACGCTGGAGATCATCGGTGCGACCGACCAGGGCCTCGACCCAGCTATGGGCGTGCTTCTGGCGAACCGTCGTGACCCCGGCGATCGCATTGTAGTCGCCCCCCTTGAAGCCGTTGATCATCCGGGTCGGGATGTCGATCGATCGGAGCATCAAGGCCAGGGCGCTCGCGAAGTACTCGCAATGGCCGGACTTGTGATTGACGAGGAAGTCGACGACGGGATCCAGGTTCGGGTCGGACCGCTCCATGGAGAGCGAATAGGTGAACTCTCCCGAATCCCGGAGGTGTCGCTCGATGGCCCGGACTTTCGCCTCAATCTCATCATCTTCGATCCCTTCGACCAGCGCGAGGGCCATCGGCCGGAGCTGCTCCTTGAGCCTGGGAGAGATGGCGGTCAGCCGGCGCATATAGTCGCGGGTGGGATAATCCTCGCCCTGCTGGGGCGAGTCGGCCTTCTCGAACGAGTCGATCCAGTAGTCGAAGGAGACCGCCCGGGGGTCGTTGCGGAACAACGACCCGTCGAGCGTGCTCATGTTCGGGGAATAATGCTCGTCCGGCGATCCGGTCCCGACGACCGGGCGGAGGCCGAAGACGATCGGGTTGTCCGTCGGCTCCATCTTGACGAGTTGCCGGACGATCCGCGTGCCTCGGAATCGTTCGGGGAGGCCGTGGATATAGCTGCCCTGCCTGGGGCGGGGGCGATACCATCGGCCGCTCTCGTAGCGGTCCATGCTGATGCCTCGCCAGCGATATTCGACGGACTCGTCGGGAGTAATCCTGGCGTTCTCGGAATCGACCAGCTCGATGCTCATCACCGGGCTGTCGTTCTCGAGGATCTCGCCGAGTTCGCCGAGCTTGACCTCGTCGTCGAACCCGGTCAGGTGCTTGCCGGCGACCCCACCACCCTTCGAGTTTCCCATCGAAGACCGCCTGGGCGTCGCCAGGAAGATCAGGCCTCCGAGGGCCAACGTCGTCGCCGCGACCTTGACCGTGGAGAAGGCGAAGGGGAGGTCGAGCAGCCCCCGATACGGCTCGGAACGGTCGGATCGGGCCGCCGCCGAGGATCCCATGGGAGCTCCCTTCATCCGCAAGGCCTCGCGGTGGAGCGCGAAGAGGGTCAGGACCCAGAGGGCCAGCAACGCCCAGACGAAGAGGGCGATCCCGACCTTGTCGCTCTGGCTCATCACCCCTCCGACGAGCACCTCCACCAAGCCGAGCAGGAAGAGGAACCAGTCGTCCTCGACCGACTTCGGCAAGAACATCTTCACGAGCTGGAGGTAGACCAGCCAGTGCGCCGCGGAAAGGAGCAAGAGGTTCTCATCGTGATACCACTCGAGGACGCTAGGGATCATGGTCCCGATGGCCAGCCAGCTGGCCGCCTCGCGCGAGAGGGCCAACTTCGGGTTCCGGTCGACGGTGACGAACGCGAGGACGCTGGCGGCTCCAACCACGACCGGATAGAGCATGGCGAACGCGTTGTCGTCGGTGGCGTCGATGCTCAGCACGAGCGTCGCGAAGGTCAGCATGAGGTAGAAGCTGGCCCGATAAATCGCCTGGAACTTCAAAGGGGGGCCTCCCCGGCCCGGATCGGGTCTTCTTGGGAGAACGGCCCGGATCGACCGCCGCCCCGCTCGGCCGGGCGGACGGGCTCGGCCAAGGACGTGTCATCCCCATCGCCATCCGACGTCTCGCCGCCGGTGGCCCGGCGGAGCTGTCCGGGAGTGCGGAGCTTGTCGAATTGGATCAGCGCGGCCAGATCGCCCTTCGATGCGTCGATCAGTGAGACGCGACCGAGCAGGCCCCTCAGCGACGTTGCCGAGAGCCTGGAAGACTTCTCCGCTTCCTCGATGAGATTGATCGGCCGGGTCGAGACGACGATCAGGAACGACTCGCGCAGTGTGGCCGGGGGCATTGCGTCGAGGAGGGCCGAGACGCGCGCCTCGTGAGAGGGGCGGAGCGTGGCGAGCTGATCCAGGAGTTCATGGAGCAGTTTGACCGAAGCCGGGCCCTGGCGGACCCCGGGACTCGGGCCGGTCCAGCCCAGGAGCATCCGCCTTCCGGGGTGGCGGCAGGTCTCGAAGCAGACGGTCGCGGCGAAATTGATGACCTCCTCGATCGCCGCTCGCTGTTCCGCCGTCGACTTGGTCCGGGGGAGCCAGGGGTCGACCAGGATGGCGAGGTCCTGCTCGTGCTGCTGCTCGAACTCCTTGACCATCGGCTGGCCGAGCCTGGCCGAGGTCCGCCAGTGGATCCAACGCGGGCTGTCGCCGGGCCGGTAGTCGCGGAGGCCGTGATATTCCTGCTGCTGCGTCGAGAGCTGGTGGCGGCTCCCCCGGCGGGTCTCGCTCGCCTCGCGATGAATTTGCTGCCAGCGACGGGAGAGCTGGCCGATCTGGGGATAGACCGTCAAGGAAGCCGGGTCGCCGACGGAAAGCCGACGCTCCAGGAGTCCGAAGGGGGAACGGGTCGCCAGTTCGAGCGTTCGGAATCGATACTTGCCCCGGGCGGGCGCGATCCCCTGCCAACGAACCCTCGCCCGCGACTGGCCGGCCACCCTCGGGAAGAACACCCTCGGGATCAGGCCGGAAGGCCCGACACCCTGTCGGTCGACCGAGGCGAGCTCATCGTCGACGATCAGGGCCAGGACGGCCGACAGTCGGCGGTCGTTATCCAGGGTGTAGTCGATGGCCAGCGGCTCGCCCGAGAAGACATAGGAATCGACCCGCCGGGTGATCCTCAGCTTCCGCAGCATCGAGGCGCTGACCAGGATCGAGGCCACGATCGGCCCGGCCGCCAGCCCGGCCACCAGCAAGATCAGGTTGATCTGCTGGAGCAGCCCGGTCGTCAGCAAGCCAAGCCAGAACAGCGTGTAGATCGCCCCCTCGCGGGTCCAGCGCAACCGCTGGTTCGGCCAGAGGTTCCAGACCATCCAACGGACCAGCCTGCGGAGCGGAGACCGGCCGTCGGGCATCGCGAGTTCCTCATCGGGTCGGGCGAGGCGGGTGGACGGTCGGTCGGTCGGTCGGTCAGGCGGCCGGGGTCAGGTCGGCACGCGGAGCCGGTCGACGATGTCGCGGATGATTGCCTCGGCCGCCCCGAACTCGCCGGCCTGGAGGAACGACTTGCCGACGACCCGGTGCGAGAGGACCGGCACGGCCAGGGTCTTGATATCGTCCGGCACGACGTAGTCGCGGCCCGAGACCAGGGCCAGGCTCTGGGCCGCCCGATAGAAAGTCAATGCCCCGCGAGTGCTGACGCCGACGTGGAGTTCTTCGCCCTCCCGCGAGGCGTGGACGATGTCGAGCAGATATTCGGCGATCGAGTCGTCGACCCGGACTTGCCTCACGGCCAGTTGGAGCCGTCGGACGTCCGCGCCGGTCAAGACGGGCTTGAGCGATTCGACAGGCTCGCCGGAGCGGTGGGTCCGCAGCAGTCGTCGCTCCTCCGACCTCAGCGGATACCCCATCCGCAGGCGGATCATGAATCGGTCGAGCTGGCTCTCCGGCAGGACGTAGGTCCCCTCGAACTCGTAGGGGTTCTGGGTGGCGATCACCAGGAAGGGGGGTTCGAGGATGTGCGTCTTTCCCTCGACCGAGACCTGGCCGTCGCTCATCGCTTCGAGCAGGGCGCTCTGAGTCCTGGGGGTCGTCCGGTTGATCTCATCGGCCAGGATCACGTTCGCGAAGATCGGGCCGGGCTTGAAGGTGAATTCGCCGGAGGCGGCATTATAGACGCTCGACCCGAGGATGTCCGAGGGGAGCAAATCCGGCGTGAACTGGAGGCGACGGAACGAGCAATCGATGCTGGCGGCCATCGCCCGGGCGAGGAGCGTCTTGCCGACCCCCGGCACGTCCTCGACCAGCACGTGCCCCTCGGCAAGCAGGGCGACCACCGCTAGCTTGATGACCTCGGGCTTGCCGAGCACGACCGAGCCGACGTTGTCGAGCAGCCGATTCAACAAGCTGGAGAGGCTGGCCTGGCCCGGACCGGGCGACTCGATCAGCGTCGGAGAATCCATGCAAGGTCCTTGGGTTCGGGCGCAATCCGTGCGGATCGGGACGGGATCACTTTCGAAGTATAAGCGAGCGGGGCGGCCTTTCCAACGGGTCGGAATCCGGCGACGCGACCTGGACGATCGGGCCCCCGGATGTCCCGGGGCGGCGGGATCTGCTAAGCTGGTAATGCGACGACATCGCGGGTCGCGAGGATGGTTCGAACATGGCCGAAGTCGGTTGCGAGGTCTTCTTCCTGGTCGACCGGCTCGGTGCCAGGTCCGAGGTCGAATCGTTGCGGAGACTCGGCGAGGGGCTGGCCCGGTTCGGCCACGATTGCAACGTCCTCTGCTCCTCGGCCCCGATCGATCACGGCCTGGATGATCTGGTCGAATGCCCCGGCCTGGGTCGACGCTGGCAGCTCCCGTGGGCCGTGCGAGGGCTCGACCTCGGCGATGAGCCGATCAAGGCACGCATCATGCACGTCCGATCGAGCGACCTGGCCGAGGCGGCGGTGGCGATTGCGGAGCGCTGGCGGATCCCTTACCTCTTCGAGCTGGACGAGTTCCCGCGCCGCGACCTGAAATTGCGGCTAAGTAGGGCCTGGTGCCGGGGCTTGATCGTGCCGAACCGCGAGCTGGCCGGGGCCCTCGGCCGCGATTTCGGGATCCCTGGCGAAATCATCCACGAGGCGGACCTCGGGCTGGAAGAGCCGGAAGGGCCCTCACCCGACCTCGATCGCAACCCCGGGCGTCTGCCGGTCGTGGGTGCGGCGGGCAAGCTCGTGGCCGACTCGGGCTTCGTGACCTTCTTGAATGCCGCGAGGAAAGTGGTCGACCAGGGATTCGACGCCGAATTCCTCATCGCCGGCCACGGCGACGACGAGGGCGACCTCCGGCGCAAGGCCGAGCGGCTCAAGATCGCCGAGCGTCTCACCTTCGCCGACGACCTTCCCCTCGGCCTCTCCTTCTGGCCCATACTCGACGTCTACTGCCAGACCTCGACCTCCCCCACGCTAGGCCGACCGCTCAGGACGGCGATGGCTTGCGGCGTCCCGTCGATCGCCAGCGATGTCGAAGGCTTGAGGTCGCTGATCAGGGCGGGCGAGAACGGCCTGATCGTCCCGCCCGGCGACTCCTCATCGCTCGCGGCAGCAATCATCGAGCTCCTCGGCGACCGGTCGACGGCCGCCAAGCTCGGTCAGGCCGCACGCCTGTCGGTCGCCCGAAACAACGACCCCGATCGCGCCGCCACGCAGCTCGATCGGCTCTATCGCGACGTCGTCGGCCCTGGCCCGACCGATCAAGCCTCGGGGCTGGCCAGCCGGATCCTCGACCCCGACGACGCGGTGCGTCGCGAAGCCGACGCCGACGACGAGAGGTCCTTTCCCAGGATCTCGCGAGGCTTCGGGGCTTCCAACGACCGCTCGTAGACGTTCGCCCAGGCGAGGAAGTCGTAGAACGCCAGGAGCGAGCAGAAGACGAGGCCTGGGCGGCCGTCGAGGAACCCCCTCCTCAGGACGTAAGCGTAGGCGAAGCGGACCAGCGGTCGCATCGGGAGGCGAAGATAAACCTTCTTCAAGAGCCTCTTGAACCGCTTGCCCCGGCCAATCGACCGGGGGATGGGCTCGCGGAGGAATCGCTCGAACATCGCCGCCTCCCAGACGGCGTAGCGGTTGTGCTTCTCGACCCAGACCGCGATGCTCGGGTAGGCGTGATGGTCCAGTTCGTGTTGGAGTCGGTCTACCCGGCCCGCCAGCTCGACGTGCTCGTGGGCCTCGTTGTCTCCGGTCCTCGTGCCGGGTTCGACGGGCATCCGCTCGTAACGCCCCATCGCGTGCTTGAAGAGGCGGAGGTTCCAGGCCTCGGCATAGCCGCAATGGCGGATCCGCCGACCGAGGAAGAAGTATTTCATGTTGAGATAAAAGCCGTCAGCCTCGTCGGCCGCCGTGCGTCTCGCGACCTCCTCGGCCAGCTCGGGCACGACCACTTCATCGGCGTCGACGATCAGCACCCATTCGTTGCGGAACGGGATGTTGTCCAGCGCCCAGTTCTTCTTCTTCGGATAGGATCCGTTGAAGTGAAACTGGACGACGGTGGCGCCATGCTCGGCGGCGACCTCCGGTGTTTCGTCGTTGCTCTGGCTGTCGACGACGAAGACCTCATCGGCCCACGCGAGCGCCGGGAGGCAGCGCCGGAGGTTCTCGGCCTCATTCTTGACCGGTACGATGACGCTGACCCGGGCCTTGCCGACCGCCGTTCGGCCGCTCTCGATGCTCATTGCTGCACCCCTCTCGATGTCCCCGCATCCTCGACGGCCTCGGGGACCGGGCCGCCTCCGGCCACCCATTCGTAGACTTCCGACAGGCGAGCGGCCTGGCGGTCCCAGGTGTAACGCGTTTCGACCAGCCCACGGCCCTTCATGGCGAGGCCCCGACGCTCCGCAGGCGACCGCTCCAGGATCCCCCGGAGCCCCTGGACGACCCCTTCGAGATTCGGCTCGACCTCGACCCCGCCGCCGACCCTGGCCAACTCCGGGAAGTGACAGGCGGTCGTGATCAAGCAGGGGAGTCGGCAGGCGAGCGCTTCGAGGATCGCCATGCTGAATCCTTCGCTGTAGCTCGGCAGGACGAAGGCGTCGGCCGAGGCCCAGACCTCCCTGGCCCGCTCGCCAGAGACATGGCCGACGCAAGTGATCCGATCCGCCACGCCGCCGGCCTCGGCTTGTGCCAGGAAAGGGGCGAGGGCGCCGTCGTCATTGCCCGCGAGGAGGATGTGGAGTTCCGGGTGTTCGTCCTTCAGGCTGGCGAGCGAACCGGCGAGCAGGTCGAGTCCCTTCTTGGCATGGAGGCGGCCGAAAAAGAGGACCACGAACTTGCCGACAAGCTCGGGGAATTCGACTTCCAGGCGAGCCCGAGGCGGGAGGTCGTCGAACGGGGCGAGGTCGACCCCATTGGGAATCAGCGCGACCGGAGTCCTCGGTGCGATTGCGCGGAGATGTCCGACTTCGGGCCGGGCCAGCGCGTGCAGGCACGACGCCCGCCTCAGGTTCTTCCCCTCGACGAGGGCCGTGTAAAGCTTCTTCTTCATGGCCTTGTGACGAAGGGCCCAGGGCTCC
>JAABUK010012661.1_pt1 | contig 10705 bp, 9 predicted proteins | sample 5559141 | NCBI WGS metagenome assembly JAABUK01 (sample SAMN10711869, study PRJNA513367) | rock metagenome | isolation source: Antarctica rocks | place: Antarctica: Victoria Land, Pudding Butte nord | collected 2016-01-03
TCTTCTGACAAAGATAGTTCAGTGATGAAGTTCATAGCTATATCTTTTCAGCGTTTCTGTGAAATCGAAAGAGAATGATGAAGTTCATTGATGCTATCTTTAGAAGCTTTGCTTCGCTGACAAGCATGATAGTTTCGAATGTATCATCGAATAGTAGCTCAATGATCTGATCAATAGTAGAAACGCTGAACTAGATCGATGATTCATTTATTGTCGAGATGAGAGATTGAAGATTGATTATGCACTTCTTGTAGTAATTTCGTGTGCATGTTCTCAGAAATTCACAGTAAGTCTTTTCTAAAGAGAACGCTGTCAATGATTTTGCAGTTCTTCAATTTAGTGATATGAAATTTGAGCTTGTTCTCGTTCATAGCTTGTCTATATTCATCACAGAGCTCATTTATTTGATTGATCATATGCACTCACTGATAGAGATTTGCTTCTGATTCAACGAGTAGAACATCGACTCTATCGAGAATCAGAATAGTCTGAAAACAATCTTCAAATCATTGAGCTGATTCAGAGACATCTGCTAGAGACATTCGAGTTAAAGCATTGACTTTAGTATTCATTTTGCCTGATCTAAAGATGATTTGAAAGTTGAACTTCGACAGAATGTTCAGATAGTTGACTTGTTATCGACTCAACTGTTTATTTTTCATGAAGATCTTCAAAACTTGATGATCAATGAATATCTGAATGAGTAGTTCAATGCACTTCAGCTCAAGTCATCAGTGTTCGAAACATCGAATAATGACTAGCAATTTCTTGTCATAGATGTGATAATTGATTTCAGCAAAGATCATGCTTTTACTGTAGAAGATCATCGAATGAAAAACTCTCTCGTCATTGTACTGAGATAGTATTTCATCTTTTACATAGTTCAAAGCATCAATCTTCAGAATAGCTTGTCATTTGAGATCGAAGTGACGAAGTACTGAGATCAAGCTGACTTGTTTCTTTAAATTGTCAAAGACTTGAACACAAATCTTGTTTCAAACAAAAGACGTGTTCTTTCTAGTCAGCTGAGTGAATGATTTGACTAGCTTTGAGAAGTTCTTAATGAAATGATGATAGAAGTTAACAAATCTCACAAAGCTCTGAATTTCTTTTAGATTGATCGAAGTGATTCAGCTGACTATGACTGTCACTTTGCTTGAATTCATACGAAGATTTAGTTCTGATATGATGACTTCTAGAAAGACAGTCTCTTTTACATTGAATTCGCACTTTCGAATATTCATCTGCAGTTCAGCTTCACGTAGTCAACTCAATACTAGTTTGATGTAATCTCTATGTTTCTTTCTCATTTTGCTATAGATGAGAATGTCATCTAGATAAACTTGACAAAAGTCGTTCAGAAAGTCTCATAGAACATCATTCATATATTGCTGAAAGAAGGTTGATTCATTAGTCAGTTTGAATGATAGCATCTTGTATTTATATGCTTTTAAAGCAGTGATAAAAGTGATGTAATTCTTGCTATTGAGATGCATTTGAAGTTTGTTGAACGCTGATATGATGTTCAATCTAGTCAGATGCTTGCAACTCACTATTTTATCAATGATCTTGTTTATCAGCGATAGAGAATATCTATTTCTTTTGAAAATGACATTTAGCTTTTGATAGTTCACGCAGAATTGAAGATTTTCATTTGCTTTAAGAGCAAATAGAACGAGAAAGAAATAGAGAGTCTGATTAAAAGTGATGAATTTCTTCAACAGATTCTCGTTTAAGTACTTCTTTATCTTCAGAAGTTTGACAGAGAACATTCAATAAACTCGACAGTGAGAAAACATTGAATCACTGATGAGCTCGATTTTATGATCGTAGAAGTGATGAGAGAGTAGTTTATTCAATTGAGCTCGATCAAAAACATCTAGAAACTCATGATATTTCAATGACAGCTTCGCTTTAATATCTTTCAAATTCTGAGTTGTTTCATTGATTGAAAAAACGTTTAAAGCGTTCAAATTGCACTGAGTATTGTACGCGATTTCTCTATTGATGTTTGTCATGAATAGAGCAAAGACTTCAGTCTGATTCTTCTTTGAATGATTTAACAGTGTTTTGAACAAAGCTGCGTTTATGCTTCAAATCGAGAATGACTCTTTCTGAGCAGTGATTGAAACGAGTCGTTTGAACATCATAGAAGTCTTAGTCTGAGTGATTGAAGAAGACGAAGTTGATTGCAATCAACTTGAGTGCTTTGAATTGAGAGAAATTGAAAAAATCGAAATAGAAGTATTCAATTGATTTGAAAAAACAATGACGTCGTTTTGCATATTCAGTAATATTTCGTTTTTGTTCATTCAGAGCTTACTCAATATGACTTCATGATGATTGATATCAGTTATCAACATTGATACAGTCAATTTCTTATGACTTTCGATGATGAGATTAAGTAGAATTTTATGAGTGATGATCTTCTTAAATATCTTCTCATCATAATCTCTTATTAGCTTCTCTTTTGTCAAAGATATAGATTGAATTTCTAGTTTCTTGCATACTTTATTTGCTAGATTAGCGTGTATGAGCGTATGAGTGACTGAATCACTGTCTATTAGCGAACGAAGGCTGAAGAATTGATTCTGCAAGATGAGATGAGCATCAATTAGAAAAGACTTTTCAAAGTAATTTTCTTCTGATAGAATTTCATCTAGTTTGCACAAAGATATAATTTCTATCTCTTTGATGACTTTTAAAGAGATGACTAGTTTTTTGAATCGAAATTTGAATTGAAATTGAATTCGAAACAATTGTATTCATTGTTCACTGCATTGATTCTGATAAATCAATCAGAGCACTCTCTAGAGCTATGATCTGATTTATGACATATGAAATAGATTTCAACTAGAACGTCTGCTTCTTTGACGTTAGTTAAAATCGCGTCACGCAACTTTAGATAATCAGATTTTGAATGATCGACTGACTGAGTAACAACAGCTTTATGAAAGATGATTTTTGACAGATCATTGATGCATTTGATGAGATTGACTTTGTTCTTGATTTCTCGAATGACTCACTGATCATTATTCAAATGAATCAGGTAGAAACGAATCTCTTTGAGAGAATCAGATTGAACTAATTGATTTATTCAAATGAATCGAAGACGAAAGTTTATTTTATCTTTCAGATCAATGATCAGTTGCTTTTCGTGATACTTTAGATAGAAAGATAATCGTTGAAACTGAGTGTAAAACTCGCTGAACTTTTTTGATTCTTGAATCAAGTTGTAGTATTCTTTATGAAAGTTGACTTTCTTATCTGAATCATTAAACAACTCAGCTAGTTCTTTCAAAAGATCATCGATGATCTTATAGAGATTGACACAGTCACGTTCACGTCTAGATTGAGCGACATCAGCTGCGTCATCAAATAATCTGAAATGTACATAGCTCAGTTTGACTCGTTCATTTGAAAAGAGATCGACGTTGATCTCTAGTTTATTCTGAATTTTGTCGTACCAGTTTTTCCAAGTAGAATTCTTTTCGTCAGTAAATCAGAAAGAATCAGATATTTTCTGAGATCTAGAACGCTCAGAGTAAATGAAATCAGAAGAAGTAATTTCTTTAGTTTGAAGTCTAGTCTTCAACTCTTTGATTTCGTTGTCTCATTGTTTACTCAGCTTGTTGAGTCAATCTGTTTCTTTGTCAAGAGTCATGCATTGAGTCTTTCAGTTTTCAATAGAAACAGAGAGTATTACTGTTTCAGCAAATGACTCATCATCTTCATTGATGAATGATTCAGCACTAAAGAGTTTCAATGAATCAGTCTCAGAGGTTTGAGAAAAGCGACTTCGAAATTCTTTGAAACATTCTTCAATAAATGAATGTTTTGACATGGTGAAATTTGAAGAAAGAACGAGATTGAGCGAATGACGATGCTCAACAGTATTAATGAAGACGTATGATCAAGTGTTTAATCTTCAGAAGAGAATGTTGTTAATTAGAGAAGTATTTTTGATTTGCGAGTTTTTTGAATGATTCTCAAGCAATTCATGAAGATTCTTTATCATCAATTCTCTTAATCGAATTGAACAGCTTATTTTCACTCGTCTGTTTCACAAGAATGAGTTGATTCTCTTGATTGAGTGAACTTTGCGTACTTAGTGAGCGATAAGTTGTCTAGCGATTCAAACAGTCTTGTCGTTGATTTTATCAAACTCTCTAGTGTTGTTCAGTCTTTCAATTGCGTCGATCATCAGATAAATGAATTTCTTTAGACTCGTTCTGTCTGTACGAGTATATTGAATGAGTAATGAGATCAGTATCGTGTGATTAACGAATTCTTAATATAATGTCAGAATCGTGTCTAAATGAGTCAATCAGCGAAAGTCAGAATTGAATAGTGCTTGATCTTTAGAAATAGCTATAACTGAATATTAAAAATACAGAAGAAGATGAGTACAAGAGCTTCTATTTAAGTAATATTCAGAGACTGCGCTAAGCTTGAAGAGAATGTGTTTGTGACATGAGTAGAATGTGATGTAGAAAGAAAAATGATGTTGAACAAAGAGATGTTGAGAAAATAAAATAAAGACTGAGTCAGATCTGAGTCAGATCTGAGCTAAAGACATTGATTAACTCTATTCAATCTTGATACGCTTGTAACACTTTCTTGTACTGATTTCAGCTTGATGTTCATATCTTTTTGATGACTTTTCATTCTCTGTGACATGTATCATATGATGACTTCATGATTAAGCAAAGAGCGCATCATTGCAAAGTATATTTGCTTTCTCATTGTCACTGATGAATTTCAAGTAAACTCAATGATTATCTGCATGATCTTTTGTTTAATCACTAGTTTTGCTTCAACATGATGCATGTAAATCACTCATCTCAACTTGAAGTTCAATTGAACTCTCAAAACTCTGATATTTGATTTTGAGTCAATTTAATGTCTTGTCAACTTTACATCAATGTTCATATTAAATCACTTAAAAGTTCTTATAAAGTGAATCAGCTCATGCTTTGTCTTTGAAAACTTAATGTCGTACATTTTTGATTACTGTTCGCATCTATCATAGATCTCGCTAAGAACTCTGCAGTTGCACTTCATGAACTTTTCATATATTAAAATATTAACGTTATTTATGAAATCTGTAAAGCTTGTTCTTAAACTGATGTCATCACATGCTTTTAGCAAGTTCACATTGTAAAACAAATATAATATTGATGATAGCAAAAAGTCTTGTGATATGTTGATATTTACATTGCATTTTATCATCATGTAATCATTGATTGTGATCATAATGCATCAATCTTTCAGAAAATTCTTCACAAATTCAAGAAGCAGTCTTGAAACTTTTCTCTTTTTCATGTTATGCAAGAGTTTGCTATGCGTTACATTGTTGAATGCACTCTTCTCATTCAAACTTAGCAGTGAGACTACTCTTCTTCTTGTGTCACTTCATACAATGTATATCTTTTTTATAATCAGTTGCAAAGTTGTATTTATTGATCTGTGTTTGCGAATTCTCATTTGAATGTTTAATAATGAGTTGCATGCTTCTATGATGTTTTACAGATGTTCAAATATGATAAATTTCAATATTTTGCTCAGCATGTTGAATAACACAATTAATTTATATATCTTTGCATTAAAGTAATTCTTCTTGTCTGACTTTTACATCATTATTTTGATCACGCTCTTAAACTGAGTTAACTGTATTTTCTTCTGCAAACATCTTTCAAAAAAAGAGCGTATTTATTTTAATGTATCTTCGATGAGTCTGCGCATTATTCTATTTGTATATTTTGTGTGTTTCAAAGTCTTGTTAAACATCATCTTGTAAATAACTTTTTTAATCTTGCAATGTATCAACAAAGCATCATTCTCAATCAAGAGCGAATACTTGAAGTCTTCTGTGTTCAGCATGAAAATCTCTGAAAATGATGAAAAGTAAGTTTGAAACATTATTTTCATCTTGTTTTGCATTGTTGTAATGATGTTAAAGCACTCTGACTTGATCAGAAAAGAAATTGTTGCTTGAATCAATATGTTTGCAATTGCATTTCTTGCTCATTTCGCAGTTTTGAACAGTTCTCTCAAGAATTGTTCAACGTTTTGCATGATTTTTTAATATTCACTGCGTTTCTGTTTTCTGACAATCTTGCTCTTCTTATCACATGCTCAAATGTACTCTGTTCAATCATCAATGATTCAACAACTTCTTTTCATTTGTCTCATGCTCTTAATGATCTTTGTACACTTCTTCGTTCATTCTGCTTTAATCATTTCATGTGATCTCGCTCAGAAAGTGAAAATCTCGATGATCTTCTTCAGTGCATTCAGCAGTTACTTAGTGTACTCATTTATGCATCAACATCTCATCTCATGATTCAACAATGATTTCAACATTTGTTCTTTCAAAGTATTAATGAACTTCTCTTCATTCATTGTTTTTCAGTTGCAACATGATTTTCACATTAACTTTTTGCAGACTCTGAAATTTATAATTGTTTGTATTAACAAATGATTTAAGAAGTTTTTCATTTTTTTGTTGATTTTGCATTGTATTAATTGATTCATAATGTCATCTGTTGTGAAAATCAAATCTATTGTTGTTTGAGATTTCTGATAATTTCTCGTAATCATGTCTCAAGATAGCATCAACGATGTATTAATATTTGTAATCATTTCAATTAAATCATTTGACAATAAATGCTGTCTTGAATAGAATGATTTTTTTCATATGAAATGATGCAGATTAAAGTCTTCTACAAGAATGCATTTTCTCAACATATGTAGCATCTTTTCAATGTTTGAAAGACTTTCTTTTTCATGAATGACTTCGTGATTTCTGAGTGATGAATTATATGCTTCATGAATGTGTATAGTTTTCTGAGTCATCTGTATATCATCTGTTAATGTTTGTAATGTAATTATATTTACATCTTTGAAGTATCATGTTGAATGTCAGATGTTGCTGTCAATTCTCTTGTTTATGTAAAAACAGATTTTATTCTCATTATTCTTCAGCGTGAAGTTAACAGTTATTGAGCAGTACACTCTGAAATTCTCATCAAATCATCAGAGTTTTTGAAGAATCAAAATGTTATAATTCTTTATCTTTTTCTCATGTAGTAGCACTATCATCATCTTTTCTCTGAACTTGTGAACGTTGTACTGTAATATTCAAAGCTTTTTTTGCTGAAACATTAAAGTTTACATTCAAAGTTGTTTGATGCTCTTTTAAGCATTTGCAATGTGCTTACTTCTCTTGTAAAATCTTTAAAAGAACATGATATTAAAATTGATGTAATTAATGTTGATTTTGACTCATATTGAAAGAGTAGAATGAACAGTATTACATATGATGAAATTTATGCAGATTGTAGAGAGAAGTCGTAGACTGCTTTATTTATATACTGCTAACATGACTGAGTCGCGATGTGCAATCTTTTTCCTGACGCTAGTCTACGAAGAGCTGCTAGAAATGAGTCTGTCATCACACTTTTCAACACTTTCACTTAATGCTTGCAAGTTTCTTAGCTTTCACTGCTTTTCAATCTCAGTTGTTCAATGAATCTCTTGAAGTTCTGTCAAGATAGTGACTTGATCAATTCATCTGCTATCATATCTTGACTAGAGACGAAGTTCACTGAGATCTGATTCTTCTTGTGCAGATCTTGAATGTGATGATAAGCAACGTCAATGTGCTTCAATCATTCATGAATATGAGCATTCTTAATCAGCATAAGAGTCGCTTGATTATCTTCTTTGAGCTGCATGAGTGAGACAGATTGATGAGTAATCTTCTCAAGAATATCGACGTGACTGTGATTAATGCTCAAATACTTTGTCAGATTCATGTTCTTAAGCACTTGATTGATTCATAGACTCTTCTTAACGCAGATTAATAAAATCATGTACTCTGTCTTGATGATCAATGTGATAACGAACTTTTGCTTTCAACTCATTCAGAAGACTGATTCTTTATCAAGCATGTAGATGTAAATGAGAATCGACTTGCAATCTAGTCTGTCTGAGACGTAGTCTGAGTCAAAGTATTCTACTAACTTCATGCTTTCACTGACTTCGTACGTGATGTCTAAATTAATGATGAAACGAACGTATCACATCAACTTCTTCAAGATGTGTTCATGATGTTCTGCAAAATCACTGAGATATTGACTTAATTGATTGAGAGCAAAGATGATGTCGAGTCGAGTGTGAATTGCAGCATACATGAGACTTTCAATGACTTGTTGATACTTATGTTGATCGATTTTCACGTCTTCAAGTTCAGCTGAGCAAAGAGCATCATATTCATTCATTGAAAGATCTGTTGTCTTGTGCTTGTCTTGCTTCATGTTGAGTCTTTCAAGAACATCATGAAGATAGTGAATTTGATTCATTCATAAAATTCATGTCTTTCTGTTGCAAGTGATTTGAATATCAAGAATCTTCTTTATTTTTCTCAGATTCTTGACTTTGAAAACATATTAAAACTCATGCTTAAATCATTTAATGTTGCTTAATGATTTGCAGACAATGACTATGTTGTCAATGTATAGTAGCAACATGATTTCTTTTAATCTATGAATCAGAAGACATGAGTTTGCAACGCATTGTGCAAAGTCGAGTTCAGACAGTGTTGTTACACAACGATCATGCCAGTCTCATGCAGCTTGCTTGAGATTGTAAAGACTTTGAAGAACTTTTAGAACACAGTCAGATTTGACTTTCATCTCAGACAAAGAGAACATGTAAATGATTTCTTTGAAAAACGACTCAGTAAATGCATTGTTCACATTGACTTGATGAAGTTCAAGATCTTTCATTGTCGTGATAGCTAAAAAGACTTGCAGAGTGTTAAACTTGATGATTGACGTGAAAGTATTCTTGTAGTCAACTTCATGAATTTAAAAGAAATCTCTGATCACTAGTCTTGTCTTCAGTTTGTCAAGAGAATCGTTGACATGCATCTTTAACTTGAAGACTCATTTGCTTGTTACAATGTTGATCTTTTTGAGCGACACTTTTTCTTATCAGATTTCATTGACAACTAGTGTCACAAGTTCTGCGTTGATTGCTTCTTTTCAAAGTTTCTCTCAAACTGAGTTCTGCACTGCATCTTTGTAAATGTTCAATGTGAGAATTCTTATTGCTTTAAAAGAGTCAGATTCATCGATGTTGAATAATGTTTATGACATGCTTGTGTCAGAATTACTCTCATCATCATCAACTTTCTTTGTGACAAATCAGATCATCATAGCTTGTAAGATCTTGAATGCGCGATCTTTCAGTTGTTGATTTTCGCTGTCTCTTTTTCTCTTTGAAATGACTACATGCAGAAATGTTTGAACTGCTGACTTCAACGTGCTTGATGCAAAGACTTTCTGAGTGATTTGAACATTTAAGTGAATTTTGCAATCATCTGATGCTTGTGACGTGATCTTGAATAGTACATTCAAGTTGATCATGATAGTCTTCAATGCATTAGTCGATTCAGACAAAACATCAATCATGAGAGCATCAAATTTTAAAACATCAGTTAACATGTTATTCTTTGATGATCTTTTCACAGATTTTCGCTCTGAAAGAACGTTGAATGTTTGTTTGTGAAGTCACAAATTCATGTTTTCACTCTTTTCATCTTCAGCGAACTTGACAGCGTGACTTTTGATGACTCGATCAAGATCTGAAACTCAAAGATGATATTGTTTATTGATGTCTTTCACATATTTCATGAATGCATCAAGTTTGTCTTTGTTCATGAATTTGTCTTGTCTGTCTTCGATTGACAACGACTTGAGATCGACGTGCAAGTAGCATTTGCATTCTCATACTCATATATGATCAATTGAGAGCTTGATTTCGATGAATGTCTTCTTCAAGATCATGAGAACTTCGTTGATCAAGAGTTTCATAATGATTCAATTTTGCAGATAAACATCTGTTTTCACAGCTTCTGCTCAAAACTCAATGAGAAGTTCAGCATTCTTGATCATGACTTGCATCAAGTTTTCTGTGATGCATATGACTCTTTCGACTACTTCATTTTGAATTGACATGTGTGAAACAATGTATTGAGAAGCAATGTCAACTGATGAGCATCAGCTATTCAAGATGACTTTAAGTTTCATGATGTTGTCGCTGCATACTGAGAGAAGTCTGACATTGCTGTGAAGCTTTATACTGAGTTTTTATTTTTGCAAAGCATCTGATGCATTGAATTGTTGCTTCAAAGAAATGCATCAAGTCTTTCTGAAGTGATTGTTCACTATCTTTAAAAAGTACGACTCACTATCAAGAAACAATGATAGTGATTCACAAATGTTTATGAAGATCAAAGTCAAGATACTTGTCTTTTGATTGTTGATGTTGTGTTCTCGTTTGTTAATGAACTTAATGAGCGCACATATTTCACACACATTCTTATGACTGTTGTTGATGAAAATAGATTTTTTCAAAGTGATGATCTTATGAAGCTGACGAAGCTTTGCTGATTCAAGATGAGTGAAATGATGATGTCACAGCTTGTACAACTTGAAGCTTTTGTCATTTGCGAAGCTAAGTTGATCATGATCAACTTCGATCTCGTTCTCATGATGAATCATGTTAGTATGAGACGCAGAATGATCTAGATTCATTGAATCATTGAGATTCATTGAACTGTGCATCGCTGAAAATGCTGATGAGATGTCACGCTGCATAGCTGATAGTAATGCAAATTCATCAAGATCGTTTGCAA
>JAABUK010012662.1_pt1 | contig 10704 bp, 12 predicted proteins | sample 5559141 | NCBI WGS metagenome assembly JAABUK01 (sample SAMN10711869, study PRJNA513367) | rock metagenome | isolation source: Antarctica rocks | place: Antarctica: Victoria Land, Pudding Butte nord | collected 2016-01-03
ATTCTGAGAGACAATCGTTCTTTTATCTCTTACCAAACCCTTAATGACATGCCACATTGCTCTTGTAAAAAATGCGGACTCTGAACTTGGGCAGGGGCACTCAGCGGAGGTGGAGGTGGCACCTACGGCATCGTCTACTCCTTGACATCAAAAGCCCATACCGACATTCCCACCTCAGGGACGAATCTCACATTCTCCAGCGCCGGCTTATCAAAGGATACCTTCTACGCCGCCGTCGCCGCATGGCACGCCACTCTCTCCAGCATCGTCGACGCAGGCGGGATGACGGTTTGGTATCTCACTTCCGATTCCTTCATCCTAACGCCCTTCCACGGCCCTGGAATCCCAGCTTCACAAGCCTTGAAGCTCCTACAGCCATTCCTCGATACCTTGCATCGGCTGAATATCAAATACGAAATGACTGGCCCTACAGACTTTCCTACCTATCTAGACGAGTTTAGTACATTCGAGCCCCCTATTCCAGTAGAGACAGCTCAATACGGGGGACGGTTGATACCGAGGTCAGTGGTTGAGACGAATAATGTAGGATTGACCGGTACGATACGCAATATCACGGAAGACAAGACGCCGAATGCGACGCCACTTTTTGTTGGGGTGGGGTTGAACGTCAACAAAAGTGCTGCGAGAGGGACGGACGGGGACAATGCGGTCCTGCCGGCCTGGAGGAACACCTTGATTGACTCCGTGTTAACCACGTAAGTCAAACTGTATACCCAGATAGCAGCAGACCAAGACTAAACTCCATGACCATTCCCTGGAACTTCTCGCTCCCCCGGTCCGACATGGTAGCTCTACAAAAACTGATGACAGACGTCTACATCCCGCAACTCGAAGCCGTCACCCCAGGCTCTGGCTGCTATCTGAGCGAAGTACGCGCCTCCTCATCCCCACACCACTACCTAAACACAAGTAAATAAGGGCGATTAGAAAACCCCATGCTGACGCCAGATATCAGGGCGATCCGAACCAGCCGAATTGGCAAGAGACCTTCTACGGAACCAACTACCCGAGACTGAAGGCTATCAAGGCGAAGTACGACCCGAGTGACATCTTCTACGCTACCATGGCGGTGGGCAGCGAGGGGTGGGAAGCTGATGTTGGGGGGCGGTTGTGCAGGGTTTAACGTGATGTGACGTGCGAGAAGGTGGGTCCAGCAAGCCAACAGCAGAATGCACCCAAAAAAGAATTCGCATCATCTTTCCTCGACGGTTAGGATAGAGTATCTAACGCAGAGTCGCGGTTCTGAAATCCCATCTTAGCATATGTATAAAACCCAGTTCCCTCATCCCCAACATTCCCCCCTTTTACGCCTTGAATCCCCTTACAGTAGACCTACATACCCACAGCATGAACCCCCAAGATCATACCCCCAGAGCGCGCACGAAAACCCTTACGCAGAGCCAGAAGCCGGAATGTGAGTTGGTCGTGTCTGTAAGGGGTATGTAGTACAGTCTTCATGCCGAAATTGTACAAGTACAGTGGGGGGTTTTTTAAAAAAAACGGTAAGCAACAAGGTAAGGTAGATGGGAGATTGACTGCACGGTGTTTGATGGTGGGATTTCTACTTATGTCACGATTTGTCGTATGTACAGTATGTAGCCGTAGGTGACCTCGTCGTGCAAATCTCTCGTGCCCAAAAGAGTACATATCATCACGGCTTCCAAATTCCGAATCGGCAACCCAGTTCACAAGATCCAAAACGTTTTAAGCTACAGTATCAGCAGCACCCTCTATCGGCAAGTAGATACACACATAGCCAAACCCCATGCTTTGCGCCCCCGCGCCACAAATGCGAAACCCAGTACAGCGAATTTCCTCAACAGATGATACGCATAGGTGGTATAGATTCTAGCCAAAGCGCGTCCATCACAGGCCCTTCCGTACGCGCCGCCACTCCTCTCATGCAAACCCCAAGCGGGCAAAGTCGATGATGCAAGAGCGCCTAGGAAATCGTCGAGCATATCAAGCGCTAGCCATAGCCTCATCCGTCCCTGCAGGCTGATTCGCAACATCCGCCGGCGGTTCAGTCGTCGCTTTGGGTCCTTCAGTCACCCACCGCCTATACTCCTGATTGATCTGATCCACCTCCTCAACCGACTTGCCCACCATCCACGCATTATTCAGCACAAACTTCTCCTCGAACTTCTGCTTCCGCTCATCTTTCAGTACCGTCTCACCTTGCAGGCCTCTTTTCTGCACCGCGGCGTTATGGACCCACCAGTCCTGCGTCAGCGGGTCGTACAGCATGTGGTAGTTGTTGGAGGAGATGCGGATGACCAGGCCGTCTTCGTTCCATTGTGGGGTATAGACGCGGGTGTACTCGTCCTCGGTGTCGAGCATTGGCGGCATGTTACGCTTTAGGAATGGCCAGTCGATCTTGCTAAGGTCGAGGCCTTCGGTCAAGTCGCGCATTGCGAAGGTGGAGATGTAGTAGGACCATCTTGCGGTAGCTGCCATTTCGTCGATCTCGAAGGTCTTGTCGTCTTTCTTGAAGACCTGGACGGTGGCGGTGCCGGTGGAACTTGTCTGGGTAGGATTATCAGTTCTGTTACATTCATGAGGTAGGTCAAGTCACTTACATAGGTAATACGGTAAATGTCGGCATCCTTCGTGAGCTTCTCCACCTGCTTTCTGTACGTCAACTCCGCTTGGTGGGTGGTCTCAGTCTCCTTGCGATCTTTGTAGAAAAGGTTGATGATGTCCAGGCTCTTATCTTTGTTGTCGCTAACCAGTATCTGCCACGCAAATCTAACCATGGCGGTAAGCATCTTATCAAAGCTGTAGAGTTGCCACCCATTTTGCATGTAAAATCGACGCAGAGTCTCCTCGAGGTGAATGATGTCAACTCGTTCCTTGGTAACATCTTCGCACATTCGCACGATCTGGCGGTAATAGTTTGCGTTAGGGCTAACATCGTAGAACAAATCAGAGGGCGTCTTATCAACCAGCTTCAGGTCGTGAGCGGGTTTAGGAATCTTGGCACGGCGGACATTTTCGTGTACGCCCTTTTCGTTTGCCTTGATTTTTGCAAGTCTCTCGTAAAGCATTTCGAACATCCTGAAGAAGCAGTATATGTTTGAGCTTGCGTAGAGATTGTAACTGTCGCGCTTATAAGGTTGGTTGTGGTCAACGTCTTGCCTATTGCCCCTGTTGCCGGCCGATGGGTGTTCCATCCAGCGATGCTCGGCTGCATCAACACGGACAGGCTGCTCAGAAGGTGTTTCCATCGATGTGGCGGTGTCTTCGTCCATGGAAAGGACATCGGGCGTAGATTCTTTGCTGTCCTGGTCCTCTTTGCCTTTGTGGCTCGATTTTCCGTTCTGCCCACGTTCAAGCACTCCACGAAGCAGGTTTGCCTTTTTACCATTCGCAGCCCGGCGGCCTCGGCCAGCATTGAATTCTTCGTTCGTGACCAAGTCATCCTCGGCTTCTTCATTTGGTGGCGATGTATCGTAGACGTCAGCCATTCTTCGATTGAAAGACTCGCGGTCAAGGTCGAAGAACGCCGGTATAAAAGTCTTGAAAAAGGTCTCGAGCTTCGCTTGGTCTGCTGCGTTACCCACATAAGCATGGTGAAGGTGTGTTAAGATCAGATGGCTTGCATCCTGGATGACCTCCTTGTCGTTGAAGGTAAATAGGAATTGATATTTGGGAACCATTTCGTTCCGCTGACTTCGCTGGCGCAGAGCCCTCTGCTCCTCATACCTGACCTGGATCTCGGTCTGAAGAGTTTTTGGCTGGAACTGACGTTTGTCCGCCGACTTCACGCTAATGCCTTGGTGATCTAGGCTCTTCCAGAACAGCTTATGAGTCTGCTCCCGCCAGACCTTTTCCCACTCGCGCTGAGCACACCGTTAGTAACTTACTTTGCAAATAGGATAACAGCCGGAACTCACCTGACTCGCCTTCCATTCTTCAGACTTCTGCTTAAGTCTTCCCAGCACAATAGGGAGAACAGCAGCTGGATTTTTGAACATGTCTTCAATAACTTTTCCTCCACGTTCTCTGTCATATATCTTCTTGATGATTCGTTGATAGATGGTCTCACTCTGTCCACCAATACCAGCTGGCAAAACGAATGAATTCCGCTCTTCGTCAGACATTAGTTTGATTTGCTGTACAATCGGCTCCATCAACTGGATCGTCCTAAGACAGGCTTCTATGTTAATATCATAGTCGTGACGCTCTTCTTCGATGCGATGAATGGATTCTTCGTAGGAATTCTTGCGGTGCGCTATAAACCCTGAGTCTTCAGAGGCCCAGGTGGGATGGGATGACCATTCGTCATTGAGCACCGACTGGCACATCTCGTCCCGTCCACTGCAGCGTCTAAGGCGTTCCCGCTTTGGCAGCAGTCGATAGCTCGGTCCTAGGCCACGGCATTGGCTTAGAACCACCTTATCGCTGCTAATTTGTGGCTTGTTCTCGATAATCTCGTCGCTACCATCGTACTTGATGAATGCTTTGAACCAGGTCATCAGGTCAGGGTTGCTACCAATGAAACTGGAAGCTTTGTGCATGAGCACATTCTTATCAACCAGATCCTGCGTAAATAGATTACAGAGTTTGAGGAATTCATTGAAAGTCTGCTTGTTGGCCAGAAACTTCTTAACACGATCGAAGAACGCTAGTTCTTCCGCCATTGCGCTGGAGCTGCTTGTCGGCGGCATTGGCTGTGGAAGGCTCGGGACAAGGGTCGGAGAGACAGGAGGAATTTCTGGAGCTGCAGGCTTTGCTTGTTCTATCCTTGCACGCTATGTCGTAATCAGGTCAGCGTTGGAATCCTATGCGCCAGGCACAGAACACGTATGTAGCAAAAGTAAAGACGGAGTTGATAGATGAACAGAAGAGGAAGCGCAGGCTAAATGTGTAGAACATGATAGAAGTAACAGGTGGTTAGAAGTGTTGTGTGGATTTTGCAATGCGCGCTAAGTTTGGTACATATTGTTCAATGGGATTAGACTTATTGAGCAAAATTTGGTCAAATGGTTCGTATTGTCAATAGGATTTCACAATCGGATTATGAAGTCTTAGCGCTACCACTCACCTTGTTCACAGTTCCACTTCGAATGTTCCCATTCTTGTTGTTTTGAGTCGACAGAACTGATGCTTGGTCCAAAGCTGCCGCACCACCAGTAATCTGAGATCCTGCTCCTCCTCTACGTTTCTTGTTTTCTTTGCCTACACTAGGGGGAGGTGCAAAATTGCCCACTGGTGGCATTTTCATCTCAGGCCTTGGGGTTTGCACTTGGTTCGGCTGCATGTGATTATAGATGGCTTCACCACGAACGTTACTTAGCATCGCAGCATCTTCCGTCGCTTGCCTAGCAGCAGCTTGCGCTTTAGCTTGAGCTGCGGATTCTGGAAGAAATTGCTTGAAGTCCTCTAACAGGTCAGGCGCAGAACTGAAGAGCTGAGTGACCTGGGCATAAACGTCCTGGATGGGCTTAGATTCCCGCTGATATGTCTGCAAAATTTCGAGAAACTGCTTGTATATCTCTGGCTGTGTCGCGAAGCGATTCTAGTGATGATATCAATATTGTATATCGTGGCAAAGTCGATCGCTCTTACCTTGATCTTGTTTACATAGCCGATGGCGTGGTTGAATTCAACAGGCCCTCGTTTCTCCACCCCAAGCTGGTTTCCTGAAATCAGTGACGAGCCAGGAGCATTGATCCCGGTAGCAGTTTGACTAAGCGATGTGGTCTGGGGTCCATTAAGAGATGCTTGGGTCAGTGAGTGCCTGCTGGGGATTCCGTTGGTTGCAACGACAGAAACTGCATTCGATAGGTGTGAGACTCCACGCTGTTCTTCCTGGTGTGCAATCGCTGCTGCATCGGCGTCAACAAACTGATCATCTCTGTCGTATGGGATACCGGTGCTGTGGCCAATGTTCGGCTGGCCTCCAAACATGGGGATCTCTACCAATCGCCGGCTGGAACTGAATGGATTGTCGTGCGCATTTTCCATATGATCTTGCTGCTGGCCTTGCCAGTCACCGTTAAGAGGAGGCCCATCTCCGTAAAGGCCTTGTCGCGCAGTGTTTCCGACGTCTGGAGCATGGACACCGTTAGGCCTCAGCCCTCCGTTTAGACGATTGTGGACCGATGGCATTTGAGAGACTGTTGTTCCCATGGGAGTAGTTACTCGAATAGCGTTTGGGTCGTCCCGCGTTCCACACTCAATTCGGTATCCAGGAGGTAGAAAGGTATTGAAGCCTTGGATGAGTTCGGGATGGCCTGCGAAAAGGGTTGAGACCCGTTCAATCACACCTGGAGTATCGATTCTATAACACGGAGATCAGCCACATTCTGCCACATTTTACAGGCGACACATACGCCTGGCTTTTGAAGTCTTTCATAATATCCAAAAACTGGTTGTACACCTCAGCTTGATCGACGAAGCGGACTTTGACCTGGTCGAGATAACTCAAAGCATCCTGGTGAATAGCACGGTTAGTAATGACGAACGCTTACTCCGATCAATGCATAACGCCACTAAGATGAATTATAGCAAGATAAGGGTATTTTTGGTGAATTCATGGTCAGGCGACTGGTAGGGAACAGACACTGCAGGAAAGGGACGCTGACATTTAGAATGGGTTGTTGCCCCTGCGAAAGCGCGGCCATCCCATTTGGGAGTTGTTGCGGTGTCACTGCATTACCGAAACCCAGAAGCTGCTGGGTGGGTATATTCTGCGGTACTTGCTGCATGAACGCCCTTGAAGGACTTTCATCCCTCTGTTGCATACCATTTGCGAAGACATTTCCGGGGCCACTTGGTGCTCCTAAGGTAGCTGGAGGTGGGTTTGGTCCGGCGCCAGCACCGAGATTCGCAAGAATGCCATTTGGACCATGCAGCGTTGCTGGGACCCTGGAAGCTACAGGCTGCTGAAGTGGAATAGAGCCCGTGTGGTTCTCGAGCGTCGACTGATGCTGATCACGATGTTGCTGCTCTAGCAGCTCGAAATCACGTTGTGCTAAAATATCCTGCTGTCGCTGTCGATCCACTTCTTGTTCCCGCTCCCGTTCGCGTTCATTGTTCATCGCCGCTTGTGGCGATTGTTGCTGTTGGACTGCTGGACCCAACGCTGGCAACGCATAGCCGGGACCCTGTATCTGATGGTGTTGAATACCTGGAGGTGAATGTTGCTGATGAGATAGGGGTGGCCCACGATTTGGCTGTAGGGGAGACGCTTGGGTCAAACCCACAGGGTTAGGAAGCGCGTGGCCGTTGGTTTGGCTAGTATAGAATGGTCCTAACCCAAAATGCCTCAGTTCGTTCCTACCACAACGATCTCGGGGTTTGACTGTGGGGTCAAAAGTCTTACCGGACTGGGGGAGCAAAGGCGGACCCCCTATCTGAGGAGGCGGGCCTTGGTGTATCGTATGATTAGGTCTGTTAAAGCACAGACTGTCAGCCTATGCAAAGAGGCGATTGGCGGGCAATGGGCGCGCAGGAACATCCAAGAAAGGCGTCTCCGATTCTGTCTAAGGCACTAGTTGAGAGGAAGAGAAATTCCAAACCCACCCAAAGTTCCCCAGCGGCCGCTGTTGCCCCTGGTTGTGATGTTCATTGTTGGGAGGAGGCCCACCCGACCCTGTTGACGGCGGCCAGCTGTTTCCATTTTGCGAATTCATTTTGAAGACTTCAGAGGGTACAGTTGGTCTAGCAGCTGGCGCTTGTTTAGCTGACACCCAAGTACAGGATTTTGTATATAGCTTGCGAATGGAGGCGTGGTTTGAAGCTTACAAGTATGTTAGATCTCCCTTTTGCCAGGAGTAGGCCGATCGCGCCCTTTTGCGCTCTCGCCGTTGCGCTCGAACAGGCGCAAAACTCCCAGTGAGCCCGGTTGGAGTAGACGCGGGTATTAAAATTGGAAAGAGCCTCTGGTCGATCAGTACCACAGAATGAGGTAGAGACAAGTTACAATTTGAAGAGCTGGGTGTGATGGTGTGGGTTCCCGATCAGTGGATCAAGGGCCGGGATGAGCAGATGCACGTCACTGCGCTAGCTATATTGAGCCACTGCGGGTGATGGTTTTTCCGATCTGAGTGTAGAGGTCCGCATGGCTCAACGATGCAACAACGATGCAAAAGAGGTATCGTCTAGACTCATCGCTCTATTCAATTATCCTAACGCCTATCCCTTTGTATGCCAGCCGCTATTCGACCACTGACGCTCAAGTTCATAACTCATGATACTATTCTCTTCCAACCGTAGTGTCCAGCCTTCATTTTACTCGTAGTTCAAGGCTCCGTTTATGACCCAGACTTCTCCATTAGATACACGGTTCGCAATACTTGAGACCTCGATATTGCCAGGTTGGATCTTCAGTTGGATTAGCTGTGACTTCATCTATAGAGCCACGTGTACCGTGGACGTACCGTTCTTTTATCTCCTTTGCTCTCCCACCAAATCCTGCCTCCACCCAAAGATTCCACTTTATCGCCTTCCTTCCAGGGACTGACTGGTATTATGTGGGCCTCAACAAATCTTCTTAGATTTCGATGAGCCCTATCTTCACCAGCTTTCCCTTCATAAGCGTTTTCTCCTAGAGCTTTATAATCCTTGGGATCTTCCCACGGCTTTCTTGGTAATTTTTGGATCTCTGAATTTAATGGCGCAAGGACCGTAGCATTCTGCGCATTGTCGTCCAAGCGCTTGGAAATCGTGTCGATGTCTCTTGTGAAGCCGGCAAAGATGTTGATAATGCGCTCCTTGCCAATGACATCTGATATCACCACATCGCCCACGCCACCAGAAGATGTGTCTTTGTCGCTAGAAGGAGGTAATGCGATGTTTGGTACGTTCATGATGGGCTCTTGGCGATGAGTGGTAGCATCTATAGAATTAGAACGCTTGTTGAAGAGGTCGGGCACGACGAGCTGTGAGACCGCATTTGGTAACCGAGCGCTGAGGGATAGTGCTACTAGGAGAACTTCAAATCGCATAATGGGATATAACACGAATGGTTTAGGTATTGACGTTTGGGTGATGCTGGCTAGCCCCTTGGATGTGGAGGTATGAAAAGTAATGTTACATGTGCCGAGGTGGATTTAGTATGTATACACTGCTGTAGGGGATAGCTGACTTCCCACAGATGAAAGATTTGCATCAAATGAACTCAACTCAACTCATCTCCAAAATTCAACAATACCCCTTGGATATAAAGGCAGCTTACTTACCACACAATCACATGCTTCTACCCCTGGAGCAAGTTGGTGATCCATGAATCCGCTGCTTCTTTGCCCAAGGCGCTGGATCAGATGATGGGGGGGAATCTGGGGTACGGTAATTAATTGGTGGGGGTTGCCGGTCTGGGGCATTCACATGCCAATCTGAGCTAGAGAAAGTTACGAGTAGGTACTCGTACAGAGTGTGGTGGTTCAGAAACCAAGAGAGCAACAAGAGTGTTTCTAGATACCGTACTTTACAGTACTGTAGGTAGAACCATGTGTCTCACATGTTTTTGTCCAGAACTTCGAATACAGTATTATTGTCCTGCCAATGAACAACAAGCCCGAGAGGGACCTTGAGTTTCCGCTTACGGCCACTTTGGCGGAGCCTCGGTACTTCTCCAACCCGTGGGCTCGGAAAGTGCATCTTCGGGTCTTCATCTACCTCTCTCCACCCCGCTTTCTCCAAGCATAGAAAGTACCATTCAGAGACTTCAGCGCTCCCTTGTCTGCCACCTCTCATCTTTCCCTCATCATGGCGCCTAGAGTTATCGTAGTTGGTGGAGGGCGTAAGCAACCCCCCCCCACTGTTCGCCGTGGACCCGAAGCTGACTAGAAGACAGTATCCGGCTTGAGTGCGGCCCATACCATTTACCTGGCTGGCGGCAATGTGTTGCTTCTGGACAAGAACAGTAGGTACTGCATATGCATGAAGAGGAACAGTGGACTGACTACTGTATTAGACTTCTTCGGAGGAAACTCAACAAAAGCCACGTCTGGGATCAACGGTGCCCTCACACGGACACAGGTGGACGAGAAGATTGGCGACAGCGTAAAGCAGTTCTACGATGACACCCTGAAATCAGCGAGAGACAAAGCTCGTCCCGACTTGATCAAGGTCCTCACATACAAATCCGCTGCAGCTGTCGAATGGCTACAGGACGTCTTCAACCTCGATCTCACTCTTGTGTCACGGCTAGGGTGAGTATTTGCAGAGAACCTTTACCTCGATCACCTGCTAAGGAAGCATAGTGGCCACTCTCAACCTAGAACACATCGCGGACACGACGCAAAATTTCCTGGAATGGCCATCACCTATGCTTTGATGCAGCGATTGGAAGAGCTAGTCGAGAGTGATCCCGAACGTGTACAGATCATAAAAAAAGCACGCGTCACTTCGGTCAACAAAGAAGGCAACAAAGTCACAGGAGTTACGTACGAATACAACAAGGAGCAGTGCTCTGTAGATGGTGTGGTCATCTTGGCCACTGGAGGCTACGCTGCCGACTTCACAGAAACCTCGTTGTTGAAAAAGCATAGGCCAGATACTTATGATCTTGCAAGCACAAACGGTACACATGCTACTGGCGATGGACTGAAGATGCTTATGGCGATTGGTGGCCAAGGTATTGACCTTGACAAGGTTCAGGTGCATCCAACCGGATTGGTTGATCCCAAAGACCCTGGGTCAAAGTGGAAGTTTCTGGCCGCAGAGGGTAGGTCC
>JAABUK010012663.1_pt1 | contig 10704 bp, 19 predicted proteins | sample 5559141 | NCBI WGS metagenome assembly JAABUK01 (sample SAMN10711869, study PRJNA513367) | rock metagenome | isolation source: Antarctica rocks | place: Antarctica: Victoria Land, Pudding Butte nord | collected 2016-01-03
TGCATTTCTGCCATTGCTGCAGCCCCGACAGCGACAGTGCGACCGGCTGATGTGCCCCTGGGACGCTGACATCTGCACACCAGCCACCGATCCTGTGGCCGAGCCCAAGCCGCAACTTTATCAGCGCTGTCGTCGGGACTTGGTCTGACTTCGAAGTCCGCTGCTGCGCAGGTGGACGCCTCGCCAATGTTTGACGTGTACGACAGCCAGGTCGCGCACATGCCGGACGTCATCAGCACCGCCACCTCGCCGACGGTGTCGGTGGCGCTCAGCCCAAAGGACAACCTCACGGCCGGCGGTGAGTGTGCCACTGATTGGGTTTTGACATCTGCACAGAAATGTTGGTCCGTAGTCCAGCACCTCTGTGCATCCGGCCCCTGGGAACTCCATCTGCATTGTCAAACCTGTCTGCACCTGTGGCGCAGTGCAAACGGTGACCAAGCGCGGCGTGGGCGGCAGCAGCTTCGTGGCGGGCTATCGGCGCATAGTCACGCCGCAGGACACGCTCGATGTCCACGCCATGATAGGTGAGTCTAAACAGCAGGCTGTCTCTGCGTTGCTTGCAGACAAGGCTGGCTGGCCAACGTCTCTTAAAAGCAGGTACCTGGCCGCCTGCCCTATCGCTGGAATGGGAAGAGCCGTGGTGAGCCTCTAGACTTCTCTGTCACATACTGCAATCGACATGACATCGCTGTGCCAGCAGGCCTCGAGGCGCGGGTGCAGGTGCAGTCGACGCGGCAGCAAGGGAGAGGGGAAATGCGTGGTGCAGGCGCAGTCGACGCGCCAGCTGGGGAGGGAAAATGAGGGATGTGCAATGTGTGAAATGCAGTCAACTTTCCGTGATCCAACTAGTGGTTTCGTGTGTCCACACAGGCCTGAAGACGCTGGTGCAGGCGCAGTCGACGCGGCAGCTGGGGGAGCACACCACGGCGACGCTGGCGACCACCTGGCAGCCGGACCTGGGGTTCGGCCTGCAGCTGGGCACGGGGCGGCAGCTGTCGCGCCACTGGCACGGCGAGGGCAACTGGATCGTCGGCCCCCGCGTCGCGAGCGGCCTAGGCGTCAGCCTCGTGCGGCGAGACGAAAAGAGCGTCTTCAGCTGCAAGCTCGACGTGAGGCCTTCTCGCAGCCCTTCTGCCTGCTAGGCGGTGGTATGCTCGCGGGCATGCCACGAACTGGGTGCCAGTCCGCTGCAAATTGGCAAGGCAGCACAGTGCACAGTGCTTGAGTCAATGCAGACACAGGGTCGCTGTCGAACTTCAGACAGCAAGCCTTCATCTGGCCTTGCTACTCATGCACTGCCATCGATGACCGTGAGCGGCAACAGCACAAAGGGCTATGCACATTTGCGCAGCGCTCATGACCCGCCGCCACTCATCGAACTAGGAGTTGTGCTGCCGACACGCAGCAACATCATTGTCGCATGACTGCCTCGACGTAGGTGGGCATGGGGGCCGGCATCAGCGCGCGCTACGTGCGCACGCTGACGGCCAAGTCCACGGGCCGAATCAGCGCCCGCTTCGGCGCGTCCGGCGTGGAGCTGGAAGTCGGCGCCAGCCGCCGCATGTCGCACTCCACGACGGCGGGCCTCTACGTCAGCGTGGGCCTGGCGGTAAATGTCTTTTCCATCTGCATTCAGGCTCTAGTGCATCTCAAGCTTTCTAGGAAATTTGGCGCCAGCCGCCGCCTGTCGCACTCCACTACCGCGGGCCTCTACGTCAGCGTGGGCCTGGTGGTGAGCAGAGTTTGTAGGCTATCTGAAGCTGCATTACAAGCACTGCATGGAAGCCGCCTGTCGCACTCCGCCACCGCGGGCCTGCACGTCAGAGTGGGCTGGCGGTGAGTAAGGTTGACAAATCATTGGAGGCTGCATGTCTAGCACGGCACGAAAGTCGCTTCTCGCCTCCACCACTGCAGGCCCTGTACCGTCAGCATGGGCCTGGCGGTAAGCGTTCTGCATTGCAACCTAATGGAAAAGGCGTCTGCCGGAACAGTCAATTGCCATACCATTACGGGGGACGATGTAGAAATGTACACCTGGGCAGACTGCACAGTTCTGCCAGCTGCCAGGCCGCGTGGCTGGTCTATGCGTTAGTTTGCGAAGGCAGGATATACAGCAAGCCTGCAAAAGTAGGAATGGCGTTTGACCGTTTCCGCCTGGCAACCGCACATGCAGCGCTTGGCAGCAAGTGATGCAGCGTGTGCTGTCGTATGTGGCAGCCGGCAGACCATATAAATGAGAAGGTATGCTCGCGTGCGCCCTGCAGGGCATCGTCCTGAAGGCGACGGCGGCGCGGTGCGGCCAGCAGCTGCAGGTGCCCATCAACCTGTGTTTCGAACTGGTTTTGGCCTCTTTGATGCATTTCACCCGCGCCTGTTCACCCTTCCAACGCCGCCTCGCTGACCGCTTCGCTGCTGCTTCGAACATTGCTGTGCCCCTGTAGCCTGATGGGCATTCTGGGGTCGTGCCCAGCCATCTGCACATAGCTGTGGTGAGCCATTGGGTGTTGTGTCGGTCAGGGCGATGGCAAATGAAGTAGAATGAAAATGTTCAGGTGCCGATCATACTGTCGCACCGGCCGGACGACTGGCGCGTGCTGGCGGGCGCCTACCTGGCGCCGCCGCTGCTGGGTGCGGCGCTGCGCTATGGGTTGGTCGGGCCGCTGCTGCGGCGGCACCGCCTGCAGCAGGTGGGTACATGTGTAAGCGTGCCTAAATACGAGTGTGTGCACTTTCAGGTGCAACGCGGGAACAAGCTGCGCTGCGAGTTGGTCGGGCCGCTGCCGCGGCGGCACCGCCTGCAGCACGTGGGCGGCTGTGTCTGAATCTGTTGGAATGCGCTGCATGCCGTATAAGTGCCGCGCTCCTCAGCGCTTCGTGCGAAGGCCGCACGGCTGCTCTACGAGGCTGTGGGGTCGGCACATCTCCATCGCCGTTCTTCCGCACACGAGATGAAGGAACGCGCGAGCAGGCCAGAGGCTGGGGATCGCTGAGGTGTCGTGACCGGGACTGGTGTGGGCAAGCCCCGCTTGCACGCAGCGTGACAGTGCCCCAATACTGCCACTGAGCCGACAGGCCTTACTGTGTTCACGCAGGCGCTGACGAGGCGGCGCGACAGCCTCATCGAGGTGCGGCAGCTGGTGGCGGAGGCGCGCCGCGCGGCTGACCTGATGCAGCCGGTGGCGGCCCGCAAAGCCAGGAAAGCAGCAGCGGAGGTGCGGTGGCAATTCATCCACCAGGGCTTCGCGCGTCCTGGAAGAGCTCTGTGTTTTGCGCCTTGCCGCCCTCGTGTAGTCTGCGGGGGCCCGCAAAGCTTTTACGATCCCTGGCAGCAGCATTCAGGGTTGAAGGCTCTTGTGCAAGCCGCGCTGCGCCCCCAATGGTGTTTACAGAGCCGTGGTGTCGAAGTGCTGCAGGTCAACGTCATAGGGAACCTTCTGTTGGCATGCTGGCCACCTGTGGCCCCTCGTATCTTCTGTAGGCGCCCTCCTTGCCTGGCGCGGCTTCCTCATCCCTGCGTGTTCCTGGCTGCAGGGCGGCCTGGTCATCGTGGAGGCCTTCTTTGGGCGCCTTGAGGCAATGCCGCCGGTGTGCTCGCCGCCAGCGCCCGGCAGCAGCGCGGCCGACGGCGCGACAGCCACGACAGCGGCAGCGGCGGACAGCGCGGCGGCACAGTCGGACGCGGAATCCGTCGCAGACGCTGAAAGTCCCTGCGGCGGCGGCAGGCGCCATGTCCCCGGCCTAGACAGCGAAGCAGACGAGGGGAATGATGCGTCGGATAGCGGCTCGGAGTCCGGCGGCGCCGCGATGGCTGCGGCGGAGGCGGAGCGGCAGCTGGCAGCAGCAGGGGAGCTGCCGCCGCAGTGGCTGGACGTCATGGTCGCCGTCAGGTGCGTCATTGTCAAGTTGGCAAACCTAACATTGCCGCCGGTTGGTGTGGCGATTGGGGAGCTGGACAGCTAGAGCTGGACGGCTGGACATCACGGTCGCTGTCAGGTGCACCGCATCGCGACGTTGCAGCGCATTGATGGTTCTTGGAACAAAAAACTGTGTTACCGATTGAGCTAGCGGCGGAGCATCTGCCGCTGCAGTGGCTGGACGTCACGGTCGCCGTCAGGTGCACCATGTTGCAGCACTGGCAAGGCCAGCGCCCCCAACGCTGTCTTTTGATCGGCATCACATGCGCCAGCGGGCGCTTCCGCTGCGGTTGGAGGCAGGTGCATACGCCTCCCATGCACATTGACCGTTTCTCCTGGGTAACTAGAGAAGGAGCCACTTGCTGTTGGAGGCTGACAGCATAATGACACGGGCATGTGTGACAACTGCATTTTCATCGATAGGCAATAGGTGTGTGACAGTGTGACGTTCTGCACACCTATCGTCAGCGAGATGAGAGGCGAGTGTCACAGTGTGTATTTGTGGGATTCTGCGACTGCTCATTTAATACATACACAAACGAGTTCGCTGCTCCACTCACAGGTTCCTGGTGGAGGTAGACAGGCTGGTGCTGCACACAGACGAGCACAAGAGCTGGCTCACAGGCTTCTGCGACTGCAATATCAATCTGCATATTGGCATCATGAATTGAAAAGACGGGTTCCTGGCGGAGGCGGAAAAGCTGGTGCTGCACAAGGGCGTGCGCAAGAGCAGGCTCATGGGCTTCTGCGACGCGAAGTTATTTCATGCACTAACACGAACAATTTTCACATTCAGGTTCCTGGCGGAGGCGGAAAAGCTGGTGCTGCATGCGGGCGTGCGCAAGAGCGGCCTCATGGGCTTCTGCGACTGCGCGCCGGGGGAGATGAAGCACCTGCGGCTCGCATACCTGGCCGCCGGCCGCCCGCACACTGCTACACTGACCGAGTCGCAGGTCCGATGTCGGCAACATAACTTTCGTGCTGCTCACTGCAGTTGAGCAGGTGCGATGCTCACGCGGATCTGTGTCCTGATTTTGCCCGCTCACTGCTGCGCAGGCGGCAAGCCTGCCAGACGATGGGCAGCTGGTGGTGGATGAAGCAGAGGAGGAGCGCATATTGAGCGCCGCACAGCGACAGGGTCTGACGCCGAGCAGCGGGGACGACGTAGAAGAGTCTGCCGCCTAGTTGATGCATTGTTCAGGGTTTTGAAATCGAAGCAAGCACTCGAATGTCGCCCTGCTTGTAAATCGAATCAGTTCGGCTTCCCTTCCGCAAAGACCAAAGCCTCCATCTAAAGCCAGCTCCGGAACATGTGAACTCCTTCTCCGTGCCCGACGGCGGGAGTTGAGAACCACCGCCGGGCATGAGTCGGAGATGAACATGTGATGCCATTTTATTGAGACACTCGCGGTTGCTCGCGGATCGAAAAAAATGTTTCCCAAAGCGGTCGCGGCGTTACCGCCGGATTTACCGCCCAACCCATTCTGGCGCTTTTACATGCCGCATGACATCGCAAACGTAGCAGACGATCGATTGCACACCATTCGTACGCTTTGGGAACAAGCCGAGTTTTGCATTTTCTAGCGCATTTTCCCGGAATGTTCGGAATTTCTGGCCTACTCGCAGACTCGCCTTTAACATTTGCGAAACAGCACGCGCATTTATGCTCGCGGACAGCTAAATTCTTTAATCACCAGCGACTCACGCCCGTGACTACGGTATTTCCAAGCAGCCAAGTTTTGCCTCCAGGCAATTGAAGGGAAACAGAAAAGGATGGTCTTGGGGAACTGGGACAGGGCACAGCGTGCTGCATGAGAGGTGGTGTTTAAAAACACCATTTGGTGGATTGCGACCTCAGCTCATGCGTGCGCGACACCGCTTCAGGCCTCCTTCTTGGCGGTCTTCTTGGGCAGCAGCACGCTGTGGATGTTGGGCAGCACGCCGCCGGCGGCGATGGTCACGCTGCCGAGCAGCTTGGACAGCTCCTCATCATTGCGCACCGCCAGCTGGATGTGGCGCGGCACGATGCGCGTCTTCTTGTTGTCGCGCGCGGCGTTTCCGGCCAGCTCCAGCACCTCGGCTGCGCGGGTTCACAAGAGAATAGCATCAGCATTGCTGTTGGACCGAGTGCTGGTTGCCGCAAGACATAGCATGATGGGTATCAGCGCAACACTGTGATACCGATCCGCTGGCAGGCCTGACGAGGATGCAAGATGACTGGTGCTGCAGGCAATCATTCAGACTGCAGGCTCACCGGCGAGGTACTCCAGCACGGCGGCCAGGTACACGGGCGCGCCGGCGCCGACACGGGTAGCATACTTGCCCTTCTTCAGGTACCTGCACTTGTTGTGAAGGAACAGTGAGCTTCTGGAGGAGATGCAGCGGAAACGTGAGCCAGCTGACAGTGTCCAGCGTCACAGGCAAAGGTTCCAGTCGCTTGATGGTGACAGCAACCACAGTTCTAGAGACAAACAATCTAGTATAGCACGCAAAGCTCCGCACGATGGAGGCACACAGCTGTAACAAAGCTTAATAAGGCTTTCACCGGGCGACACGGCCGACGGGGAACTGGAGGCCCGCCTTAGACGACTGACTGACAGACTTCTTGGCGGTCTTGCCCTTGCCGCGGCCCGACATGGTGGCTGAGGTTGTTGGTAGGGGAGGGCTGAAGGCCTAAGGGTGCAAGAGGAGGCAGGAGAGGAGGCACGAGAGTGCGAACGCAGTGCGAACAATGTGTGTGCGCTGCGTGCGAGCGCTTTGTATGGGCTGGTGTGAGCCCCAGATGTAGGTTCTCTGATAGAAAGGGAATTAGAGGACAGAAGCCGGGAAACAAAGCGTTATCGTTTAGATACGAGGTTCCCTGGCGAGCTCGACTTTGAGGCGCAGCAGTCGCGCGCTGCGTCAAACGCTCCTTTCCAACTCTCATCTGCTCGCTCCAGCACCCTTCTGCCCCCCTCCGCACCCCAGCAGGTGCGCTTGGCTGCTACCCTGTCGCCCAGTGCAGGCGGCCGTCGATGTCAGCTGGCCAGTTTGAGCCTGTGAACATGCACTGTGCCTATGGGAGCTTGGGGCTTTGCAGATGCTTGGCGTTCCTGCTGCTGTGAGGCCTGCTGCTGGGAGCAGCCGCACGTTGCTGCATGGCGCCCATCTGGCAGCTTGCGGGGGTGCCGGCGCAAAGAGCGTGGCATGCTTGCTGATATGGCCAGCCAATGATGCGGCTCTGATGCATTACGTGCTGATGTCCTCGCCCATCCTCTCTGCTGCAGGGAACACAATGGCGCCGAAGACTGCCGAGAAGAAGCCCGCCGCCAAGGCGGTCGCGCCCAAGGGTAAGGGCGCCAAGAAGGGCAAGAAGAAGTCCGTCGAGTCCTGGAAGATCTACATCTACAAGGTGGATTGTAGTTCAGCTTTGTATCTGCTGTGCATCTGCCTTGCTGATTGCGCAGTGCCGCGGCGAGCGTCATGTGGCCACCATGCGTCAGTTCTACATTATCAGCTTGTTGCCCATCTCAATGCTGACTCATTGCCTTTTCCTACAACAACAGGTGCTGAAGCAGGTGCACCCGGACACGGGCATCAGCTCCAAGGCCATCTCCATCCTCAACTCGTTCATCCAGGACCAGTTTGAGAAGATCGCGACGGAGGCGGCCAAGCTGGCGCGCTACTCCAAGAAGCCGACGGTGACGTCGCGCGAGATCCAGACTGCCGTGCGCCTCATCCTGCCCGGCGAGCTGGCCAAGCATGCCGTGTCCGAGGGCACCAAGGCCGTCACCAAGTTCACCTCCGCTTGAACAGCGGTCGCTGATTTGCTTGGCGCCTTGATAACCAAAATGGTGTTTTTAAACACCACCTTTGCTCTTGGCACGCGCCTTCCCTTCAGCCCTGCGCAGTCTGTTGCGCACACCGCACGGGTTGGCAAACGCAGCGCAGCTGCGCAGCCAATCTCTTTGGAGCGCCGGCGGTCTCGTCAGCACCTGCGTTTCTCCCCTCCATGCTCTCACATTGCCTGCCAGCCTCAATTGTTGAACCCAAGTGCAGCAGCGGACTGGGCCTCGTTGGCGCAGCGACTGTGATTCTTTCATCGTCCAACATTTTCTGTGTTCCTCGGCATCTGAATAGCTCTGGAAAATATCGTACAGACAATGATCGAGGCCAGCGGTGCTTTTCTTCTACCCGCGGGCATGCTCATCCGCACACCGCCAAGCCTGTGACGCCTTCGCGGTCGCCTACTTGCTGCTTTCGGAGCTGCGTGGCCCCAGTCAGGAGATTCATCAGTAGCATCATCCGCTGCCGCCGCCCACCAAAGCTGCTCCAGATGCCGCCATTCAGTAACGTCTGAGTGTGCTGGTCCTCGCTGAGCCTATCTGCAGTCGTGTTCTTGTCAGGAATACAAGAACCTGCGGCAAACTAGAAGGCGCTCAGCTTCTCTGCGGCAGCGACAGTCACTCGGGCCGCCGCCGAGTACCCTTCACCCGCTAGAGGTGCCTACTTCTGCGAATCAAGTACTACTTTTTTGCCGCTACAGGCCATCGGTTCCTGCTTGATTACCTACATGCAGTGTGCGCTACAGATCCAGAGGTCTGCGGGTAGTGAAAAGGACAGGCCAGCAATTTTAGCAGCCGCAGCAGGTCCTTGAACATGATAGCAGGAACGAGCGCATTTCAAACTTCACTTCTCGTTTCGATAAGATCAAATGGATGAAACACCAGCTATCGTACCTGCTGACGTGAGGTGAGGTGAGGTGAGGTGAGGCTGTATCTCGCAGCTAGATAGGTAGTGCAGTCACGCTGCACCAGGCTTCACGACAGGTGGCGGTGCACAAGGCGCCCCGTCTGCCGAGAAGGCCCTGGTGTGCGTAATGCGCGACGAGGCGAGCCGATTCGCCAGGCTGATTCAAAAGCTCCGGCCGCGCCGACGGCACAGCATTCGTCACATTGCCGTCCTCACATTGCCGCTCCAACTTTTAACTCTCCCGCTGCATTTTCCGCTGCTTTCTCCTGTTTTCCACCGCTCGAATTCTCCGACGACGATGGAGGCCATAGCTGTCGCACGCGCTTCAACCGTGGCTGCCATGCTGCTGCTGATGGCGCTCTGCCTCACTGCGTCCAGCGTGGACGCACGCGATGGTGCGTCTCCTATACTTTATTGCTGCTTCGCTTCGCTTCGCTTCGATATTCGTCAGGACAACTCGTGCAAGGCCACGAATGGCCCGAACATCTTCCGTACTTGACTACATTTAGGATTCACGCCAGCAGCACTCAAGCTTGTCCGGCATCCTCTGCATTGGCCCGTCAAACCGACGCCTGTCCTGCTGTCGACGACAGGTCGCAAGCTGCTGCAAGTCGGCACCGGTGGCGCAGCCGACGCGGCGGCTGCTGCTGCTGCAGGAACGACAGGCACGTTGCCGCCGGGTTTGCTTGATTGAGCTGCTGCGCTCTTGAAGCTTGACACTGCAGAGTGTCAGCAAGGAAGCTTTGATTTTGCCGTCCACGCAGCAGCACGCAGTCGGGCGGGCACCCACTCACAAAGATGCTGATGGTACTGCTGTGGCACAGGCAGCAACGGCGGAGGCGCAGCGGCCGCGGCGGCGGCAGCAGCTGCCCAGAATGCAGCGGCAGCGGCCGCGGCTGCTGCGGCAGCGGGCAACTGCGGTGCGCTGCCTGCCTTCCGCTGCCGTGACTGTTTATTTGCACGCTCGCGAGTCGATCGACAATCATGCCGAGCACGCTCGCGAGTCGATCGACAATCATGCCGCTTGTGTGTGATGCCGGCAACTCTACAAATTCGCAGATGTCCAGCTGCAGCATGAGATATCAGCACGCGCTGCTGATGCATGACTCTCATCTGATGTGGTTGGCCTGCATTAGCAGGTGCGGCCGCCGCAGCAGCTGCAGCTGCAGGCAACAACGCGGCTGCTGCCGCTGCTGCGGCGGCGACCGGCGGCGCAGCTGCTGCGGCAGCCGCCGTCGCAGCCAACAACGCCGCGGCGGCCGCCGCTGCCGCTGCTGCGGGCGGGCTCTGCGCACCCGGTGGTGCTGCGGCGGCTGCCGCCGCCGCCGCTGCTGCCGGCACACCTGGCCTGACTGGCACGGGTGCCGCTACGGCTGCCGCCGCCGCCACACACCGCAATGCAGCTGCGGCCGCTGCGGCTGCTGCTGGTGGCGGCAGCACCCTGGGTGGCTTCAATGCAGGTGCCTTGCCAGCTACCCTGTGGCGGTGTCTTAGGCCTGATCTCCGAGTCGCCACCATGAAAACGGAGACGCACGATTGTCACAGCATCAAGCTTGCACCCTCACGCCCATACACAGGTCTGCAGTCCAACTGACCCCCGCTTTGCCTCCAGACCTTGTGATTCCGCTGCGCTGAGACCTCTGTGTCGTGCTCGTGCAGGCCGCAAGCTGCAGCATGCTGGCACCACCACCGGCGGCGCGGCGGCGGCGGCTGCGGCTGCAGCAGGCACGTGATGAGATGTGCTATCATGTCCGTTCGGGATGACTCAGGGGCGCTGCCTGTACACATATCCCAGGACGCATCATCGTCACCCAGCGCCATTGTCGCTGCTCACCCATACGATGACAGCGCATGATGCTGGGCTGACTGCACCTGACACTAGTATTGCACAACTGCAGGCACTGGCGGGGGCGCAGCGGCTGCGGCAGCGGCGGCGGCGCAGAACAGTGCGGCGGCTGCTGCAGCTGCAGCAGCGGCGGGCAACTGCGGTGCGCATTCTGCCACTGCTTCTCAGCTCCCAGCTGCTGCTCTGTGCAGCATATACCCGCAGGCTGCG
>JAABUK010012665.1_pt1 | contig 10702 bp, 5 predicted proteins | sample 5559141 | NCBI WGS metagenome assembly JAABUK01 (sample SAMN10711869, study PRJNA513367) | rock metagenome | isolation source: Antarctica rocks | place: Antarctica: Victoria Land, Pudding Butte nord | collected 2016-01-03
TCAAATCAGAAGCGGGTGTTGGGCTTTAATGAAAGGATTGTTTCAGATAATAAAGTATACCCTGCAAGACCAACGACAGGAGTTAACAGGGGTTACCTGAAAGGTACGCTGGACGATAGTTTGCGGCTTGTAGATTTTACTGCGGCAAGTGGCCCTGTCATATACCGGGGAAATTTATTCGGGCCTGATTACCAGGGTAATGCTTTTGTGGGTGAGCCATCAGCAAATCTGATCAAGCGTGATCTTCTTGAAAATAATGGAAACAAGGTATCAGGTAAACAAGCTTTTAAGGGAAGGGAATTCCTAGCCAGTACTGATGAACGTTTCAGGCCAGTAACATTATACAACGGGCCTGACGGTGCATTATACATTATTGATATGTACCGAGGCATTATTCAGCATAAAACATACTTAACGCCCTATCTGAAAAACGAAATTAAAATCAGGGAATTAACACTACCACTTTCATGTGGCCGTATCTATAAAGTTGTTCCTTCAAATAAAGCTGTAAAGCCAGTATCATTCCCGGCAGATCCCAATAAACTAGCTACATTATTACTCGATTCCAACGGGTGGGTTCGCGATAAGGCACAGCAATTACTTATCGACAGGAAGGCAACACAAGCTGTTCCTGGTCTGCGCCAATTTCTTCAGTCAACAAATAAACCACTTACTGTTATTCATGCTTTATGGACAATGGAAGGACTGGGAGCATTGAAGCCTGAAGATATAAGTCCGTTGCTGAAACAATCTTCCTGGACTATCCGTATGCAGGCGCTGAGCGTATTGCCTTCTGTTATCAATAAAAAAACTTATGCCCAGTATGCAGGTCTGTTGAAACAGGTGGTGGATATGAAAGATTCTCTTTCTGCACCATATATAGCTTTCCTTGCACAAACTATCCAGCCGCTGGATAAGGCTATGGCAAATCGTATGTTGCTAAACGTTATAAGGCAATATCCACAGGATGTATATGTAGCAGATGCAGCTATCAGCAGCTTAAAAAATAAAGAAAGCGACTTTTTAAAAGAGATGGTTGTAAGTAAATCGGATACCAACAGTGCGGTTTTTAAAAGACTGAAACTGCTGGGCATAGACATCAACAGAGCAAAAGGTGGAAGTGATGCCAGGCTTATAGCAAAAGAATTTCCTAAGGGGGTTGCCTTGTTCAGGTCTACCTGCCAGACATGCCATGGTCCTGACGGTGGCGGTATCAAATCACTGGCTCCTCCGCTGAACGCTTCCGAGTGGGTTACAGGTGATAAAAACAAGTTGATTCCTCTTGTTTTGTTTGGTTTGAGCGGACCCGTTAAAGTAAATGGAACTGTTTACAAGGCACCCGATTACAATGGAGAGATGCCCGGTATGGGATACAATACCGATCTTCCTGACGAGGATATAGCCCAGGTAATCAGTTTTATTCGTAATTCATGGAATAATACGGCGCCAAAGATCACCGCTAAAGATGTAACATCAGCAAGACAAAAATTCAAGGGTCGCCAGAAGGCTTTTACTATTGCGGAACTGAGTAAGGTAAAGTAGGTATGAGGTATGAGGTATGAGGTATGAGGTAGCTGACGGCTTAACGCCGTCATCAGGTATGAGGTAGCTGACGGCTTAACGCCGTCATCAGGTATGAGGTATGAGTGCTGTCAATATAAATTGTTCATTTAAACTGAAATTTGTTTTAATAACTTAATAACTTTAATTATTAACTTTCTTCCTCACACCTCATACCTCATACCTATGAATAAATGTAAGCTTATTATTTACAGCCTCTTTGCCTTGTCGTTCCTACAGCAAACAGCGGCGCAACCTGTAGAGCAAATTGTAAAAGTTATTGTTGCACCTGATCATAAAGACTGGTTGTATAAGGTAGGAGAAAAAGTGAAGTTTACCGTTTCTATACTTCAATTTGGCAATCCTGTAAAAAATGCCCACGTACGCTATGAAGTCGCTCCGGAAAAAATGGATGCTGTAAAAAAAGATTCTGTAACTATCAGCGGCGATAACTTTGTTATTGACGGAGGCACTATGAAAACATCCGGCTTTTTACGCTGTACTGTGTATGCCGATGTTGACGGTAAGCAATACAGGAACCTTGCCACCGCAGGTTTTGAGCCCACTACCATAAAACCTACCATACAAAATCCTGCTGATTTTTTGCAGTTTTGGGATCGTGCTAAAGCGGATCTCGCAAAAATACCAATGGATACACGTATGACGCTTATGCCTGAGCGATGTACAGAAAAGGTTAATGTATATCATGTAAATCTTCAAAACTACAGGGTAGGATCAAGACTCTATGGTATTTTATGCGTTCCCAGAAAAGAAGGTAAGTACCCTGCAATATTAAAAGTACCCGGTGCCGGCGTAAGGCCATATAACGGAGATGTGGCCACTGCTGAAAAAGGATATATCACATTTGAGATTGGTATTCATGGCATTCCTGTGAATATGGATGTAAGTGTATATAATAATCTGGCAGCCGGCGCACTGAACGGATATCAGAACTTTGATCTGGACGACCGTGACCGGTACTATTATAAAAGAGTATACCTCGGTTGTGTAAGAGCCAATGATTTTTTAGTCAGCCTGCCCCAGTTTGACGGAAGTAACCTGGCAGTTACAGGTGGCAGTCAGGGTGGTGGATTATCCATTATAACTGCAGCACTGGATTCACGCGTTAAATACCTTGCGGCTTTTTATCCTGCTTTATGCGATGTTACCGGATATCTAAATGGACGTGCCGGTGGCTGGCCGCATATTTTTGATAAATACAACCTTGCCTTCAATAACAAAAAAGATAAGATAGAAACCTGTGGTTACTACGATGTAGTAAACTTTGCACGCCAGGTAAAAATTCCGGGAATGTATAGCTGGGGATATAACGATGAAACATGTCCGCCTACTTCTATGTATGCTGCCTATAATGTTATTCCCGCCAGTAAGTCTTTATTCCTTGCGTTGGAAACCGGTCATTGGACTTTTCCCGAACAGAACGAGAAGCTGAACAGCTGGTTGTTAGGTAAGCTTGATGGGAAGTAGTGAGTGGTGCCAATGTAATAATATGAAACGGCGACATCACTTTCCATCAAAGCTTACGAAGTACAAGTCTTGGATGGAAAGTTTCTTCTTTTAGCCTAAGCTTCTTCCTATTTTAGAGATGTCTTATTCAAGACTTTCGAAGTCTGCGTTTGTATTGAAAGTTGGTAAAAATTAAGACTTCGGAAGTCGACCCTAAACTTTTGAAGGTTGGTACTATATCTGTTAAAGTCGGGTGTACAGCAAGATAGCCTGCACCCAGGATTTAGACTTCAGAAGTCAACGTTTGTATTATAAGATTCGGGACATTGTCTATTTAAGACTTTCTCTGGATTTTAAAACCTGTTAACAACTGGTTATTACCCGGCCTGGGATTTATATAATTTTTAATAAATACTTTCTGTTAGAAAGACATAAAGTAAGTTTGCTCTTTCAATGATTCCTGCCATGCGGATCAGTCTTCTATTTTATTGATATTATCTAACGCATACATGTTTAGACATTCTGCCTTTCGCTTAGTGTTATTTTTCATAATCGTTATAAAAACTTTTATAGCGGATGCCCAGCAAAAGCCACTTACCATAAAAGAAGCAGTGAAAACCGGGATGAAAAATTATGGTGCCATTAAGGCTAAAGCCAATTATATTAATGCATCAAAGGCTTCCCTCCAGGGAACAAGAAGAGATGCTTTGCCTGACCTGAGCTTATCTGCCCAACAGGATTATGGTACTATTAACGGACAAAGCGGCCCATTATATGGCTTCAGGGGATTAAGTGCTTCTTCAGGCGGTCCGGCCCTGGAATCACAAAACTGGACAAGTGCATTTGGATCTTTATACCTCGCCAACATCAACTGGGATTTTTTTTCTTTCGGTAGAGTCAGGGAAAGAATCAAGTCTGCTAAGCTGGCTTTGATACGGGATGAAAATGATTTGGAGCAGGAAAAATTCGAACACCAGATACGGGTAGCTGCTGCTTATCTTAATCTCCTGGCAGCACAAAGACTTACCCAGTCGCAACAAAACAATTTAGAGCGTGCTTCAAGACTTAGGGATGTAGTGGTTGCCCGTACAAAAAATGGTTTAAATCCTGGTGTTGATTCTTCCCAGGCAAACGCTGAAATTTCAGCAGCAAAAATCAGCATTGTCCGTGCAAGGGATTACGAGCAGGAACAGGCAAACCAACTTGCTCAGTTTATGGGAATTATAGCCCGGGATTTTACATTGGACAGCTTGTTTATAAGCCGTCTTCCAACCTCTATTTATGATTCTTCCTCACAGGCTCCCGCAAATCATCCTGTATTAAAATATTACCAGAGCCAGGTGGATGTTAGTAACCAGCAGTCAAGATACCTTCATACTTTCAATTATCCAACCTTTTCGCTGTTTGGAATTATGCAAACCCGTGGATCCGGATTCGATTACAAGTACGGCTCACAATTTCCAAAAGCTTATTCCACCAGTTACTGGAGTGGTACAAAGCCAAACAGGAGCAATTACCTGACTGGTATAGGATTTATCTGGAACCTGACGACACCTTTAAGGATCCAGCAACAGCTTCTTTCTGAAAAGTACACTACGCTTGCATTGAAAGATCAATATAACCAGGCGGAGCAGCAATATCAAAATGACCTGCTTCTTGCTGCAAACAAAATAAAAAATGCAATGGAAAATTACCTGGAAGCACCTATACAGGTAAAGGCTGCCAGTGATGCTTACCTGCAAAAATCGGTGTTGTATAAAAACGGTTTAAGTAATATTGTTGATATAACCCAGGCGCTGTATACATTAAACCGTGCAGAGACTGATCGCGATATTGCATATAGTAATGTATGGCAGGCCCTGTTACTCAAAGCCGCAGCCAGTGGGGACTTTGGATTGTTCATAAATGAGTTCTAGCTGATAGCTGTGCTTGATGGCTTTCAGCTATCAGGTCAGTACGAATTGTATAGAAGCTGACAATAGGTGGAAATAAAAGCAGTGTTTAAAGGTAAAAATAAATAAGATAAAAAAGCGATCTCTGCTGAAGGCCGACAGCTGACAGCTGATAGCTAAAAATATTCACATGGGCTTAATAAAAAGTGCGCTTAAACAACCTGTTACGGTGATGGTTATTGTGGCCGGGATCTTTTTCTTTGGCATCAATGCCGTACGTAATATCAAGATTGATATCTTTCCCGATCTTAACTTACCCGTGATCTATATCTCTCATCCTTTCGGTGGTTATACGCCGAGCCAGATGGAAGGTTATTTTGGAAAACAATATGTCAACCTCCTGTTATATGTGGCCGGAGTTAAAAGCATCGAAACAAAAAATATTCAGGGGCTGACACTTATAAAGCTAAGCTTTTATGAAGGAACGAATATGGCTCAGGCAGCAGCGGAGGTGTCAGCTTTCTCAAACCGGGCTCAGGCGAATTTCCCTCCTGGTACACAACCGCCATTCATCATCCGCTTTGATGCTTCTACATTGCCCGTTGGACAGCTGGTACTCAGCAGCCCTATCAGAACCAATAATGAACTGTCTGATTTTGCAAACGTTTATGTCAGGTCCTCCTTTTCTTCTATACCTGGTTTGCTGTCGCCGGCGCCTTTTGGCGGTAACCAGCGCACGATTGTTATCAAGGTAGATCCTCAGTTATTAAGATCCCATAACCTTACTCCTGACCAGATTGTTGCAGCGCTTCGTGATAATAACCAGACAACTCCTTCAGGTAATGTAAGGATAGGCGATTTAAATTATATCGCCCCCACCAACACTACCATAAAAAAGGTGAAGGACTTCGAAAACATCCCCTTGTACAAGGGCGGTATTCAAACGCTGTTTTTAAGAGATGTGGCTACTGTGGAAGATGGCGCGGATATTACCACCAGTTATGCGTTGGTAAATGGAAAACGTTCTGTTTATATGGCCATTGCCAAATCCGCCGACGCTTCTACCTGGGAGGTGGTGCAAAATCTTAAAAAAGCAATCCCCCGGTTTCAGGCACTCTTACCGGAAGATGTTAAACTATCTTATGAATTCGATCAGTCAGTATATGTTATTAATTCAGTTAAAAGCCTGATCTCTGAAGGTGCGCTAGGGGCGGTATTAACGGGTTTGATGGTACTGTTATTTCTAGGCGACCGCCGGGGAGCGCTTATTGTAATTCTTACTATACCAACGTCAATAATTTCAGGGATACTTTTTTTATACCTGTTTGACCAGACTATTAATATCATGACGCTTAGCGGACTGGCGCTGGCAATTGGTATCCTGGTGGATGAATCCACTGTTACCATCGAAAATATTCACCAGCATCTTGACATGGGTAAGCCTAAGGCCCTTGCGATCTGGGACGCCTGTAAAGAAATAGCCTTTCCTAAATTACTGATACTGTTTTGTATCCTGGCCGTTTTTGCACCGGCGCTTACTATGAAAGGTATTCCTGGCGCATTATTCCTGCCGCTGGCAATGGCTATCGGGTTTTCAATGGTTACGTCTTACCTGCTGGCGCAGACTTTTGTACCGATCATGGCAAACTGGTTAATGAAGGGACATTCCCTTAAAAATAAAGCAGGAGATAAAGCATTAACCGATGAAGAGGAATATCGTGCTGCTTCAATATCCCTCGGGTCAGGTGAGGATACCTGGGATCAGAAAAAAATGCTTATTGAAAGTGTACAACATGATCCCTCTCACAAAATAACACGCTTCGAAAAGTTCAGGGAGCGCTACATGCGATTTATTAACAGGCTGCTGCCTTTTAAGAGAAGTATCGTAATGGTGTATCTGCTGATAGCAAGTGGAGGAACACTGTTATTACTGGCTACAATAGGAAAAGATGTGTTGCCAAAAGTAAACGGAGGACAGTTCCAGGTACGTTTACGGGCGCCTGAAGGCACAAGGCTGGAAAGGACAGAAGAAAAGCTGGTGAAAGCGCTTCATGTTTTGGAAGAACTGGTAGGTAAGAAGAATATTGCAGTTACATCTGCTTTCGTCGGTTCACACCCGGGACAGTTTTCCACGGGGCCTATCTACCTTTTTATGGCCGGACCGCAGGAAGCTGTATTACAGGTAAACCTGGAACCTGGATACAAAGTAAATCTTGATGACTTAAAAGAACGCTTACGCAAAAAGATCAAAAACGACATGCCGGAGGTAAATTTATCATTTGAACCGATCGAGCTCACTGATAAGATTTTAAGCCAGGGTTCGCCCACACCTGTTGAGGTGAGGCTGCTAGGAAAGAATAAAAAACTAAATGAGGAGTATGCTAACAAAGTCATTGATAAATTAAAACAGGTCAGTTACCTGAGGGATGTACAATTAGGACAGTCAACGAAATATCCTGCTATCAACATAGATATTGACCGGACACGTGCTTCCCAGCTAGGATTAGGAGTGACAGATATTTCAAGGTCCCTGATTGCCTCCACATCGTCTTCCAGGTACACAGATAAAAATGTTTGGCTTGACGAAAAAGTAGGACTAGGATACAGTGTACAGGTGGAGGTTCCGGAATATAATATGGCAAGTATTAACGATATAAAGGAGATACCTGTTCTAAGTAATTCGCCAAGACCAGTATTGGGAGATATAGCAAATATACAGACTGATACCACTTATGGAGAAAATGATAATATAGGTTCATTACCGATGCTTTCTGTAACCGCAAATCTTAATCACATGGATCTGGGTACGGCAACTGTTGACGTAGATAAGGCAATAAGTTCCCTTGGCGCATTACCGCGTGGTTTAAGCATAGAAACCAAAGGCCTTAGCCAGACTTTAAATGATACATTAGGCAGCCTGCAAAGTGGATTGATCGTTGCTATCGTTGTAATCTTCTTAATGCTTGCAGCCAACTTCCAGTCTTTTAAAGTATCACTGGTGGTGCTTTCTACAGTGCCTGCGGTGCTGGCAGGGTCGTTGATATTGCTTAAGCTAACTGGTGCTACTCTTAACCTGCAATCTTATATGGGTATGATCATGTCTGTAGGTGTTTCCATTGCCAATTCTGTTTTGATGATCACCAATGCAGAGCATTTACGCATGCATAATGGCAATGCATTGGAATCGGCAAGGGAAGCAGCTGCCCTTCGTATGAGGCCCATACTTATGACCAGTGTTGCCATGGTAGCAGGTATGATACCGATGGCATCCGGTTTAGGAGAAGGTGGCGATCAATCATCACCGTTAGCACGTGCGGTAATCGGCGGACTTATCGCTTCCACCTTTGCCGCTTTGATAATATTACCGCTTGTTTTTGCATGGGTGCAAGGCAAGGCATCTACCGTTTCAGTGTCATTAGATCCTGAAGACAAAGAAAGTAAACATTATATACCATCTCTTTATGCGTCTCATCAAAAATAAAATTCTGAATCATATATTGATATTGCCAACGTGTCTGGCGGTTATCGTAATTTTTTCCGGTTGTGATTCTTCTTCAGGAAACACTGAAAAAAAAGAAATAGTAATAGAAGAACCTGCTACGGAAGTTATTTCTGCACAAAAAGGAAAATTATCTACTAACCTGCAGGTGCCGGGAGAACTGATACCTAACCAGGAAGTAGACCTGTATGCAAAGGAAAATAGTTTTGTAAAGAAAGTTTTAGTGGATGTTGGGTCAGAAGTTAAACAAGGGCAGTTGCTGGTAAGTCTTGATGCTCCTGAAATGAGTTCCAGACTGGCCGAGGCCCAGTCTAGGCTTCAGTCGCAGGAAGCAGTGTACACAGCCATAAAAGCAAATTTTGACCGGTTGACAGAAACCAGTAAAACGCCGGGAACCATTTCTCCCAATGACCTGGATCAGGCGGCAGCTCAAAAAAATTCTCAATTAGCTCAACTGGCTGCGGCAAAATCAGTGTATAACCAGGTGCTCGACCTGCGCAACTATCTTGAAATAAAAGCTCCTTTCGATGGTATCATCAGTAGCCGGAATGTAAATACCGGTGCTTATGTCGGGCCTTCGGGCAAAGGATCTGATGCGCCTTTGCTGGTGTTGCAGCAACAAAAAAAATTGCGCTTAGTGGTATCGGTTCCTGAGGCATACAGTGGTTTGCTCAATAAGAAAGACACCGTGAAATTTACAGTCAGATCAATGCCAGACCAGAAATTCACGGCAACTATTAACCGCATGTCCGGTACACTTGATAGCCACTTAAGATCTGAACGCGTTGAGATGGATGTTTATAACAACAATAAGAAATTACTTCCGGGAATGTACGCTGAAGTGAATATACCCATGCCGGCCAATGACAGTTCTTTTATAGTGCCTAAAACCTCAGTGGTTTCTTCTACCGAAAAAATTTTTGTAATAAGAGTTGTAGATAACAAAGCCGAATGGGTAGATATTAAAAAAGGCCGGGAGGCTGAAGGTAAGATGGAAGTTTATGGAATGCTTAATGAAGGTGATCAACTGGTAAAGACTGCTTCTGATGAAATAAGGAATGGATCGGAGATTAAGAAGGTGAAGGTGGGGAAGTGAAAGTATGTATGATGTTGAAAGAATCTTTGCAAACTTACAAAACAGACGTTGACTGGTCTCACTACGGTAGTACAAGCTATGCCCTTTAGGGCAAGGCTTTAGCTATTACAAATCTCCTTTAAATTTGTGGTATGCAAGATACACGTAAAGGGAGTGCCAGGATATTATTGGATGAGTTTGGAGAATTGGGAAAGCGTTACTGGGGAGGTCATTTTTGGGGGATAGGCTATGGGGCATGGAGTAGTGGTAATATAACGGATGAGATGATACAGGAGTACCTGGATGATCATAAGGAAGGTCCGAATGGGGAACAGAATTTTATTCTGGAATAGTTTCAATACACTTGAGTGTAAAGTTTTCAATAGGCTTACAGCCTACGTTCCAATGGCTTTAGCCAAACAAACAACCTATGGGATTTTATCCCATAGTATATTGAGTTCCGAAGTCTATTATATGAGGCATTTTGTCTTATAGAGGCATAATTCGAAAGTCTTGAACAAGGGGAACTTCCATTCAAGACTTTCGAAGTCTGCGTTTGTATTGCAAGCTGGTGCTATCCAAGACTTCGGAAGTCAGCGTCTTGCTTTAAAGTACAAACAAAAGAGCCACTGAACGTAAGTAGCTCTTGCTATAATGTGTACAAATAATTCTTATGGAATTTTATCAAGTGCCGGTATATTGGTTTCATAACCTGTGTATCCCTTATTCTGATTAATATGGCCATAGGTATTAGCCTGTATCGAAGTAGTGGGAACAGGCCATAAGGTGTGGTAAGGGCTCATGATGTACTTATCACCGTGGTTAGTTAAAAGTCCTAACCTGTAAAAATTATTTTTAGCCATCACTCTGTCGTATAGGTAATTATTTTCTGAGAAGGTTGCCATCGTATAGGTTTTACCATTATCAGCAGTCTTGCCGGTTTTGGCATACAGATAGGAGATACGTGTCAATTCGGTTTTACGTGGTTCTTCAAAATACAACTCACGTGCTCTTTCATCCAGGAGAGTACCCATGTTTACCTGGGCTGGAGTTATAGGAGCGCAATTAGCTCTTGTTCTGATCTGGTTGATATCTGCTGCGGCGCTGGCGGGGTCTCCCTTCCATAAATAAGCTTCCGCGCGAAGCAGGTAAGTTTCAGCAAGCCGGAACACATACCAGTCTGTGTGGCCACCTTGCATAGGTGAATTT
>JAABUK010012666.1_pt1 | contig 10701 bp, 18 predicted proteins | sample 5559141 | NCBI WGS metagenome assembly JAABUK01 (sample SAMN10711869, study PRJNA513367) | rock metagenome | isolation source: Antarctica rocks | place: Antarctica: Victoria Land, Pudding Butte nord | collected 2016-01-03
AGAACGTTTGCTGATCTGTATCATACTCCATCGATGGATTTCCTACCGATGCTCCCCTGTGGTCTCGTCCTTGAGCTCGACTATGTGATTGATCAAATATAACCATCAGCAACTTCATTGTTACAGCAACCATAGCTTCAAACCTGCTGCCAATGCTCGTATGAATCACTTGCACTGCTCCCTGCACCAAGCTTACATGCCAGTGCAAAATTTGGTAGCTTGTTCTCAAATGACATTTCTCAGAGCAATCTCCAGTCAGATCAGCTGTCCAGCAGACGGAGATAATATTATGCAGATTCAGATGTAAAGAGACACTAGCTCTACAGGTCTGAACTGCCTTTATGCTACCCTTATTAAACATCAAATTTTGTTGGTAACTATGTACTGAAGGCATAATTACAATGTTGGGCGCAAAATGATGTCCTCACTTGACATTCATCAGGAATATTCAATGGTTCCTGTGTCACTTGCAATGGTGTAAGGCATTTTCAGATACATTGTAGTACTGCTGGAGCTTTGGAGCAGAGGTGACATGAGTTTAGTCAGGCAGCAACAAAGCCCTGAAGACGCATGACATGCTGCACACAGAAAATGACCTGAATGTTGTCTGCTGTCAGTATAGCTTGAACACGTCTGTGGGTTCCCAAGGAAGTGTATCGAGGCCCTAGCAATGGTGTTTGCTGTGCTTGCTAGGGTGGACCCTTCCTGTGCTGCCAGCTGTTGTCTCTGCAACTATGCAGTATGACAGAGTTTGCCGTAGCCAGTTACCACCACTCATGTGCTGATTTTGGATCGCTACAGTCAGCTCATCTCTGCTGGCCAGGCTGCTGGGCAGGCTTCTGTACAGCTGGCTCATCCTGATCTGGGTTGAATTTGAAGCCCATTTTTTCGTATCTCCGCATCATTTTGGCTGACTGCCCTGTTGCAACAGAGAGCGTCTTCTTCTCACCAGTCCACAAGGGATTTGACGTAGGGTCCTGAACGGAATGCCAGCCAGATCAGCTTGTAACGCGTGTAAAAGTGAAATTGGTGGCTAAACTGCTCAGATTGCAGAGCACGTACCGACTGTAGAGTATATGGAACGGCACGCTGCAGTATGCTTGGTAGTTCAACGCTTGCGCCGTTCTTCAGGACATATGTAACGCTTTGCACCACTGGGTGGATGCCCTTCTTGGGCATGTAGGAAAGCGGCTGCGGGCGGGACCCCCTTCAACTTGTGTACGCAATCACTTGATCTGCAGTCTTCCTGCTGAGTGTCCTGCCCAGGCAGTGTTGCAAATAAACTATACATGCGTCGCCACGCTCGGCATGCAAGCAGTTCTGCCGTTTCGTATTCAACTCCATCACTGTTTCACACAGTGATGTTTCTTTCAATCGACTCGTTTTATCCAGCTCGTTAGTCATCATATCTGCAATTGCTAGCAACCAGCTATGCCCCATTCAGCAAGTCTTGTTTATCTTGACAAGCTTGTCAATTGACAAGACAAGCAACTTGTATATCAGCAAATTGTGCTTAACATAAACGTCGCCACGCAAGCTGCACCGGGCTTGACCCAGAACACAAAACTGCTATGAGTCTGCATGCACAAACTCCACATTAGGGCAGGACATGTGTGCACATGCTACAGTCAGGGCTCAACACCCTCTAGGTGATCTTTAGAATAGCATGACATTTGATGCTATGCTACAATTTGTGCGGTAACTTTCTTGCACTAGCCGCTGCCATCAGTAGTGCCCATACTCCTGCCAGCACCAGCGCTTGGTGCACCACTGCTGGGTTGGTCCTGAGAAAATACAACACATGTTTAGTGTATTGTACAAGGGGACAACCATACACAGATACAGCAGGGGTGTATACACACATGGGGGTGTCTGAGCTGAGCAACAAGATCAAGCCTCAATGTTGCTTCTGCTGCACGCAATGGCCTTTGCATGTACTAGCTGTGGCAGCAGCCTCAAGATATCACTGCGTGTTGGGCATAACATCAGGTGCATGTCATGCACCACAAAAGTGAAGTTTTGATGGCAGTCAGGCTTCACAAGGCCATTGAGGACTTCCAACCCAGATGCGTGTGTACAGTAGCAGGTCTGCATGTATGCCAGGTGCAAGCACATCACAACGCAGGTTGTAAGCAGCCTAGAAATTATGCTGACTGTTTCCACATTTCCCCAAAAACATGGACCCTTGTGGTCAGCATACAAGCCTGCATGACATCTGCTGTTGCCTTGCATGCATGTGCACATCTGCTGGGTTGAGGCTTGTCATGACATAAGTCCACAGAAGAGCAAACCTTGGAGAATTTGTCCACAAGTGAGTCTGCTTCGCTGGACTTGTCACCCTGTGAGATCTTGATGCTCTCTACCACCTGAGAGCTGGCATCCTGTACACAAGTCATGCCATCCCATGAGATGCGACCCATGAAATATATGTGTATAAAGCAATGCAAAATGTGCCATGCATTGGCACAGCAGGCCAGCAAACCTACCGAAACACCCGGTTTCTCTTTGCCTTGTCCACTTACAGCTCCACCAATAGCTCCACCGGTGCTGTCACCCTTGAAGGCGTTCGTGAAGGATTCTAGAGCACCCTCTGCCAACGCTGGTCCTACAGGTCAGACGGCTGTTGAGTGAGCAATTGCTCAACACTTATGGCAGGATCTGAGGTCAAACGAGTGCGGATTGGTAGGTGCATACCTGCAATGGGGGCTGCGAACAGTTGGGTGGCAGCCAACAAAGCCAGGACTTGCTGTGCCGAAGTCTGCAAACGTTCCCTTCCGCCTGCCTGCAGTGCATGCATCGAGCAGCCTGACACACGGTTCTTTCTCGCGATGCGTTGAAGCATGGAGCCGCACTTGTACAAAAGACGCTTGATTACCTTGCTCACAGCCATAACAGCGGAGCTGCGTTGACGTGCATTTCTTGACTTGTTACCGATGCCGAACTGGCGAGCGGGTCTTGCTTGGACTGATAGCAGGGATACGCTGCTCACAGCTGCCATACTTCTATTCTTTACACTCAGTGATGTATCAGAAAAGTCCAACTGTAGTCTTCGGCGTCCAAAGCGTAGATCAAGTCGTGATTAATTTCGTGGTTCAAAGCCTTCGAAGCGATAGGGTTCAATCATTGCACTCCAAGGTCTGAACAAGGAGCCAGATGCAATGCTTCGAGTCGCCTTCAACACAGCTATACTCGCGCAGTCCCTCGAACGAGCACGCCGCACCCCTGCGCCCTTGCTGGTCGTAAGCCCATGATCAGTGTTGTCGATGCATCGCTGATAGTAGCGGCATGGCATTCAAAGGAAACGACGAAGAGCTTACTGATTCACGAGAGTGATATCACGACGAAAACAGAGACGAGAAAGTACTCTGCATGCGTTCGTATAACCATTGGCCTCACTGTGGTCGATGATACCAGTGGCAAACTATTAGCTGTACATCTTGCTCACGTTGCACCAGCAGCCAGTGGCTGGTAAAAAGGGCTACAACGCATGAATTCAAACAAAAGGCTTGTTGTTGCGGTATCCAAATGAGCAGCAGCAGCATACTGACAGCAAGACCAGCAGTCAGCGTACCAGGCAGTCCAAGTGATCGCTTTGTACCCATACAACCAAGCCACATGCTGCAGAATGCTGCGCAGGCACATCAGGGTGCAAAAGCTACTCTCAGCATTGCAGAAAGCAGTGGGGCAAAAGATCATTGGCAGCAAGTCAACATGCAAAGCTCTAACATCAGCAGCAGTGACAATTCTGCAACCCATGACATCACTTTCTCCTCTGAAACGCAAGCTAGGTCTTGCCTAAAAGAGCCTTGGCATTATGGAGATGAGCTTGGCTCGGTTGTGTTGACTTCAATACTACAGATCTGGCAATCTATCACCAACATTATGCTGTGATCCCACACCCTAGGTCAGCACACAGATGGCCCAGCACTTGGCTCCCCTGTTGGATGAAAGGGCGTTTCACATAGTACGGATGGTTTTCACAATGTCAGGCTCATCAGTGGCTTCGCTGTCATAGTGATGGCAACACGCCGTCCCAGCCCATTCACTTAGGGTCCTAGTCTTCCCATAGATCTGCTGGTGCTCCAGGATCCTGTCAAGCTGGGAATGTCTGTGGGCAACAGGCATGTCTGTGACAACAGGCTGCAGCTTCCTGGAGGCACTGATTTCTTCCAGTGTTTCCTAATGCAGAACCCAGGGCCCCAGTCTGCACCTGCAGGTGTACAACATGTACCTACTGTTGTGCAGCTGCTTGTGTGAACTGCTTAGGTGTGCTCGCTCAGACCAAGATACCTTTCATTCCCGGCTTTTCTGTTGAAGAACTTGCTACTACCTGGGTGTTATCTTTTTGTTGCCTGGGTGCTCACATGGAGGCTCACATGGTCAGATGTTGTGTGCCACCTCTGCAGAGGCTCACTATTTGATAATACAACCTGTCTGTTATCCAACAGTTTGCGAGAAGCGAAAATGCGCAAGCCTCTCTGTGAAAACTTGCAGACAATATGCTTGTCTATTTGTTAGGCGGCACACAAAAGCGACATTGAGAAGAGTCAGAATGGCAAAATGACATGAAAAGTGCATGTCTAGCTGCAGATTTCCAGGCTGACAATCTGATCTCCAAGCCCCCACTAGCAAGGTTACCCAACATTGCAGGAGGAGACAAGATTTTGGGCATCACTGACAATGCAACATGCCAGCTGCTTTTGCTCACTTTATACAGCATGCACTTTTAGAAATCTGCAGAAAGGGTTTAGGGCTGGACAAGGGCCTGGCGCTGAATCCCGTCTCATCCTCTATTATTGCTTACTAATGGCATGATACACTGCTAGCTGAGTAGTGACACGGGTCAACAGGAAGCCCTTGGAGCAGACATGCATATCTTTTCTTTAGCTGTAGCGAGACGAGTGTTGCTGATCAGCAATTGTGGAAGCAAGCAGAAATGACCCAAAGTATATTGCAAAAGTGCTACATGAAGGGTGTTCATAGCCCAACCAGCTGCTGCTGTACTTCTGGCAATCTTCAGAGACCACCTCCTGCCACATTCTTTGCTATGCTGACAGCACTAGTGTGCATGTTGTTTACGGCCCGCATCTGGTGATACAAGTTGTGCGTAGTTTTGTTATGGACGAACTATTTTTAGAGTCATGAAACAGCCAATGCTGCTGGCACATGAGTATGGGGTCCTTCCCTGCAAGACATGATGCAAGAGGTACGAAGCCTACCAAGCTGAATTGAGCATCCAATCAGTCAACCAAGGGCAGTTGCATGTGCAATGCAGTGCATACTTGTAGACAGCACACAACTTACGTCTATGCTCTCAGCTGTCTTGTCTGCACCATAGGAAATCAGCAGCTTGCACAAATCTTCATTTTCATCGCAAGCCGCATGATGAAGAGCTGTCCATCCCTGCAGCATATAATGCATGAGCACTTTGTCAACAAGCAACTGTGACCTTGCAATATCATACATTTTGTGTGCAGGTGACGACTTGGCATGCCCATGTATGCATGACTTCATATTGCAAACATTGACATGCTGATGTGCAATGACTGTACAATGATGCTATCTAGAGCCTGAGATATGCAACACAAAATTGAGGCAACAAGGGGTTTCGAGCTTACATTGCCAATGTTGGGATCAGCTCCGTGAGCCAATACAACTTCTGCGGCCTCATTGTTAACGAAAATGGCAGCAGTAAGTAAGCATGTGTCCCCCTGCAGCGTGTGAGTGAATTTCAGTCCAGGAGTATCCTGTAACCTCAACAAGCGCCCCTAAGACGACAAAAGTAATCAAATTACACTGCACAAATCATACATAGAACATGTCCTTGCACACCCTGTGATCACACTTGCAAACATAACTTTCTTTTAGAAGCCCAAAACGCTGAGTGGACAACATGCAAGAATGTTATGTTGATGATCAAGTATAACAACAGCAATGTGTTCTATTCATGGCGGCTGTAAGCATGTTGGTGCCCAGCATGCAACATGCAGGTTGGTACTGCTGGTTTTGTGTCAATACAAATCACCAAGGCATGAGTGATTAACAATGCACTTGGACAGGGAGGCACCCGTGAATTCTTTGCATTGATGTCAACACCATGGGACAACATGACCTTGAGGACTGCATAGCCTCCGCCATTTACCGCGTACCACATTGGCATGTCGTCCTGCAACCACAGTGACAAGTATAATAAACTGCTTGCTGAAAGGCTGCAAATTTGATGTACGACCGGTAATTTCATCGTCTTATATATATCAAGCGTTATGTGTGAAATGTGTGGTCTCATTGGTTGTTTGTCATGATATAGCAGCTACCTAAACAACATGGACATAGTTGTTGAACTGTGGATTACTAGGATCTGTCATGACAGGCCATGGTGCTTGCTGCAGATGAGGACACTTACTCATAAGCAATTATTATATTATATCGAACAAATGACATTACCATGGCGCAGAGAGTATGCCAATGATGCCATGGGTTTTGTGCTCACCATGACCGTCCTGCAAGCATAAGGGTCAGCACCATGGGTCAAGAGAACACCGACAATGTCAGCGTAGCCTTCTGCAACTGCCAAGTGTAAAGGCATAATGCTGCCCTGCAAGCATGAGCATCTGAATACGTTTATGCATTAAGTAATGCATGCCCCAATCTCAGAAACCATATGCTTCACACACTACATTTTGTGGCATTACAATGTGCCTCTGTTCATATGCATGTGCACCATGAAATGCCTGGCAAACTAAGCAAAGTTGGAGTTACATGATGTGCATGTTTTGTCCATGAATCCAGGTGGGTGTCACTGCCAGAGGCAAGGATAGACTTGACCAACTCCAGATTGTGATCTTCAACAGCCTGGTACAGAGGTGTCAGCCCCTGCAATTCTGCTCCATTAATGGAGTACAAAGTTGCAGACAATTGTGATACAGGAAGAAGTAACCGCGTCCTGTGACCCAGGCAGCTTGTGTCTTGTACCACCTGATCAGGCGGGATGTCTGGCTCGACCCACTCCGGTTCAGCACAAAGGCGTAGCTGACGTTCGCTTGTGGCTGACTTTCCCCACGCACACGGTGCTATGGACTCCCAGGTCAGGGGTCGTAGCGGTGGCGGGCTGCAAAGGAGCTTCGGGAACAGCAGTGCGCAGGCCGGAGTAGGCCTGTCAGGCATACGCCTCTCCTTGCCCGTGTGCTTAGCTGTGTTTATGACCGGCCTCCTTAGGCGGAACGAAAATTCGAGCTTAGGGGTCAAGGTCTGCGATGAACTCATAGCAGCTAGTGGGCACATGGGCAGCCGCGCTTGGCACTCTGGTGCAGTTGGGCTTAGGTGTCTCAGAGCTGATCGGTCCAAGATGACGAGCAGATGATGCAACAAATTGAGGTTGCAGTGAGCAAAGCACTCAGGCCAATGTGTTTGCCATCTCATCAATGCTCTGCATAGCAGCTGCAGACAGCTCAAAGTCCAATGCAATGTTGTTCCAGATCCTGCCTGGCTGTGCTGATCTAGGAATGACTGCCTGCAGACAACACACCCTGTGTTGCATAGTGGTGCTCATATGAGCTGCATAGTGTTGCAGGTTATTCAACAACAGTGGCAATTTGATCAGGTCCAGCATGCATCAACATATGCAGCTAGTTGCATGTACTGTCATGCATGTTCGCCAGGGCTCTTGGCGTTATGCAACAACCCATGCCACGCACATCTTTAGCTCAACATTTCATGTACTTGCAGGCCTGGCAGTTGTTGCTGTCAAGATAAGAGCCTAGTAGTCATAGCATGGCTATATTGTGTGGTATGGTATCGCAAGGAGCCAACCTGTCCATTTTGCAGCGCCCATCGCAACACCACTTGTGCTGGGGAGCGCTGGACCTCATGAGCTGCTTTGATAACAGCTGGATGAGTCAGCACTGGGTTGCTGGGATACCCTTTCATGAGCCACTGGCTTCCCAGGGTGCTGTAGCCCTGCATCGCACAAATACCACACTGAAATGCCCAGTATACACTAGATTGGCAACGTATTGTTGTCACATTGGCTGTTGTTGCATGCTATGCATCAGATGACAGCTGTTTCATCTGCGTGGCACAACCATCACAAGTTCGCGGCACCAAGCTGTTACCATGTGCCAGTCCAGCATTACATGCTACAAGCTATGCAAAGTATTGCATGGCAGGCCAGAAAACCTGACAACTGATATTTACATCTGCAGGCTCTAAGACATCTTACTTGATCTGAGCCAGACAAACATACTACATGACACCACGACCTTTCACTTTGCTAAAAATGGTTTAGCCCTTGAGGCAGTTTGACACAATTATTGCTGTTGACAACAAGTCTTGCATGTCATCCAAGTAGTGTGGGGTCCAGAGGTTTAAGTGAAGATGCGAGAGCCCAGAGGGCACTAATGCCCACCTGATATTGCATGCCAGTGAGGCGAGCATACTGCTGCACTAAGGTGTCTGGGTTCAGAGGGTCTGAGTTACGCTGCACCACTGCTGGCTTCACATTGGCCATCAGCCAGAGCTCACGCAGCTCACTCAAGTCAAAATTACTCACTCCTGCAGAAGGCATTTGAGGCTTCCTGCATAGATTGTTTAAGGCTCTTATCATCACGCTGGGAACCAATGCAGATTTGTCTGGATGATCAAATGCCTTAGTATTTGAGCAGAACTGCGGCACATTGCGGCTGACTGGACTAGATGACTTGGCTATAGAAGTGTAAGGGGTGCACCAGCTCCTGAACTTGCACAAAGCATGTCATGTGAGGCTTGCTCATACTGCTGTGCATTGCCTCACGTACTTTTTGCACTGGTGTGATCAAATCTGCATGACACTGCTGTGTTCACGTGGAAGTGCACATGTAACCCGGATGAGGATTTGTGACAGACCTATTGACAGTATTTGGCCAGATGCTACTAGCTGCTCCAGAGCTCGCCAGCTGTCCTGCCAGGAGCCCTCAGGCATGGTGCTGCTGCACAGCTCTGTCCAACACCTGATGCAAAGCGAGTTCCTGCTATCAGATTTTAAAGCCTTTTAAGAAGTGTGCTGCAAAAAGGGATCAAGCAGTCTCTAGTATGTTGCCAACTCTCAGAGCAATGTGTGCATGGTCAAAACTCGAGTGGACCAGTGGCCTGGCAAGAGCAGCCAATCTGTGCAGGCAATGGCTGTAGGCAATGCCTTGCAAGGCAGCCGCGGAGTGTACACAGTCTGGGTGCTTTACTTGTGGCTGTGCATCATGCAGCGCTTAGTGTATATAAGCAGTGCAGAGTCAACAGCAACAATGACAACCATGCGCAGTCACCCTCAATTACCATTGCAGTGCAAGCTTGAACACCTCAATGTTTGCATGACAGATCAGCTTAGGTTCAGTCAGACTTTATGAACAAGATGCGTCAAGCAGCACACATGAGTGACTTACCGTGGGTAGTGAAGCAGCACAAGGTCCAAACAAGATGTGTGCAGGTTGACAAAGGAGCTGCGCATCTGTCTCAGGGTGTTGTTGAAGCCGTGGTGTCGTGGGTGCAGTTTTGTGGTCAGAAAGAGAGCTGCGCGTGGTGTTCCACTCTCTTGTATGGCCTGTCCAACTAGGTCCTCCCTATACCACTCAGGAGCCTGCAACACATGCAGTCATGCTTCCACTGCACCTGACGGCAGGCGTCATCACTGAATGACAGCAGCTTCATTATCAAACACACACCCTTATTCAGTTTTCTGTTTGGTCATACACGGCTTCTGCACTGAATAGAAGCTGATGCAAAGTACTGCTAGCCGCCACAATGTCGGCAATGCCGTTGCGGGTCAATTGAGACAGGCGACAGGCTGTAAGGATGCACAAATCTGTTAAAAGTGTACAGGTTGGCCTTCTCATGATAAGCAGATCATTTGCTTAGATAGTTTGATATAGCTGTCACAACTTGATTGCAATAGCTGTCACAACTTGATTGCAACAAGAGTGCTCACTTGTGCAGTGTCAAACAAGGCATAGCCAGCCAGCAGCGCTTCTTTCACTGCTTAACCAGTGTGTTCTCCCAGACCAGCTGTGCCAAAACCAACGCTTGGCATCATTATGCCATTGCTCAGTCTCACCTGCAGAGTACGGCTTGGTTGATGCAAAAGGCAACTCCTCTCATGACACACATTGCGACAAAAATGGATATGGACTTGCCAGTGAAAAGTAAAAGTTTCTTGCCTGATGCTTAATGGGCACAGCAGGCTGGCAGGCCCCGCATGCCTGTCTGCATGCCTTTAGCATGAATGCTGGGTTGGTCAAACACTCGCCTTGACCTTCCCATGTGACACAGCTGATGTCCTCATCCAGACAACTGGCAGGGTTGGCAGGACTGCGGATGTTGTCACGAAATGCTTTGCTGGACCGGTCGTCACCGTTGCTGCAAGCAGTTGCACAGTTTGACTGAGCTGGGTGCAAGCCAGGAGCGCCTGTGTCCGCTGTTGAGATAACTTTGCTTACTCTCGTTTCACATCACCCGTGCCAGCATGCTTTTCGGGAGCATATACGAGGGAAAACCTGCGGTAGCCAGCGCGATCGCTGGGGATCAAATACAGACTGATGCCGAAAAAGGTGAGCGTGATTCCCGCAAGGCAGTGTGCCAACCTCATTCATGACGCAATTCTACGTGGGCCGGTGATGCTGTATGATTCAGACCTCAAATAGATCTGTTCGGCGTTGTCGTAACGCCTGCACATTCTGT
>JAABUK010012668.1_pt1 | contig 10701 bp, 1 predicted proteins | sample 5559141 | NCBI WGS metagenome assembly JAABUK01 (sample SAMN10711869, study PRJNA513367) | rock metagenome | isolation source: Antarctica rocks | place: Antarctica: Victoria Land, Pudding Butte nord | collected 2016-01-03
TTATTTATAATACTTATATTATTCTCTTCTAATTTAAACTAGTAAGTAAATAGCCTTATAATAAAATATATAATAAGTCTAATAATATAATAGTTTTATTATTAACTTATTAACTTAAATCTTATAATACTTACTATTAAAGCTTATATTTATATCCCTAGAATTTAGCTCTTAATTAATTAAATTTAGTTTTATATTAAGATCCTCTTTTATTATTAATATAAAGATAGTAAGAATAGTAGATATCTTATAAATAATATAAGAGTTAAGAAGATTAAATCTAGCTTAAATTTAACTTAAATTATTATAAATTAATTTAAGGTAATTAATAGATACTTTAAAGCCTTATTATTCTTACTTTAAAGATCTTATTTAAGTTTAAGTTTAATGAAGTAGCTTAATATAAAGCTTCCTTAAACCTGATTAAATATATTAAGTACCTTAATATAAATAATAAGAGGAAATATATTGATATTCCTTAATTCTTTAAATAATAATATTAGAATATATTATTAAATCTTAATAAATACTTTTAATTAAAGTATAGATATAAACTTATCTTTATTATTAAACTTATTATCTTAATTTAAACGATAATATAAGATAAATTTTATTAACTTAATAACAATTTAAATATTTAATTCTTAATTTTATATAATCAATACAATTTAAGTAAGTAGGCGCTAAATATAATTAACTTTAAAAACTTATAATATATTTATTTAAAAAGATCTCTTTCTAAACTTATAATATAATTATTTAAGAAGACAGATAATAATAATTAAATAAGTAAAGGAACTACTCCTATTTAAGTAAATTAATATATTTTATTTATAATACTATAATTATATAAGGGATAATTATATAATAAGGTCTATCATAAATACTATTAATTTATTTAATCTAACCCCCTAATAATTAAACCTGATAATCGGGAATTTTTATAACTATTACTTTCTTAGTCCTAGCTATTATCCTAGTCTAGGTTATTATTAATAATATTATATATTTAGGTTAATAAGTAAGAATCCTAGGTATTATGTATTAATATAAGAAATATACATATATATACATATATATATAATCCTATTATTAATAATAATTATTAAGATTTTAATTTTAATTAGGTTATTAGATATTATAAGATCTGTATTATACTTTATTAATATTTACGCTCCTCTATTAAAAGTATCTTAAAAAGATAAGATTAGGTATAATTTATTCCTTAATATTAAAATTATAAAAGAGAATAATATAACCTTTATATAACTTTTAATTAAATAGCTTACAAGTAAGAAGATAGATTAATTAATTAAATATATAAAATATTAATATTAATTAAAGGCCTTATATAAGATTAATAAAAGTTAATAAAGCCTTAAAGAGAATATATATTTATTACCTTATAAGTATTAAAAATATAATCTTTCCTTTTAAACCTTATATTATAAATAGCTTATAAACCTTTATAATATAATAATAATTATAATTAATAATATAAATATTATTTAAGAATAAAAGGTAACCTCTTATATTATAATTATTACCTATTAAAAGCTCTTATATTAATAATTACTTACTTAATAGGCTTTTAAATATATTTTAAAATATATTATAAGGGGCGTTATCTTCCTATAAAATATATAAGAAGGTTTTTTAATAATAATAATAATTAGCTATCTAAAGACTTAATAATAATATATAAGACTTACTATAATTAAAATAGGCTATTATTGTAGTTTAATAGGATTAATAATATAAAAATTAAGGAGTAAGAAAGTATAATAAAAAGCTATTAAATCATTAGCATTTAATATTCTTATATCTTTTATATAAGATATAAGTAGTCCTACTTTAAGCTAATTATTAATTAATAAATAATATATTTCCTATTATCCTTACTATATTATAATATAATAATATACCTCCTAATAAGAAATATATTTATAAACTATAGTCTAGGAGTATAAAGTAGAGGACTAAGGAGTATAAGTATTATATTAAAATATAAGGTATAATATTATTAGATATATAACCTATTACCTTATTATCTATAAACCTTATATTTAATTAATATAGATATAATAAGTATTTAAGAGAGCCTATTAAAAGGGCGCGGAGGTTAATTAATATCTTATATATAATATTACTTATATTTATAATAATAATAGTATATAAGTTAAAAGGCTCTTATTATTAAAGGCTAATACTTATAAACTATTTATAAATAATAGTTATAAAGATAATATTATATATACTTTAATATTAAAAGTTAGTAGTAGGATTAAAAAGAGGATTTAGTCTTATAAATAAATAGTTTTATGATATTTATAATTATAATAATATTATATTAAAATACTTCATTATAAATCTTTTATATTAAATCTTATTATTATAATTTAAATTATAATATATAATTTATATTTGATTCATATTAACTTAGTATCTAAATTAACTTTTTAAAAAAAGGTTATAAGAAGGATTAATTAATATTAATCCTATTTTAAGTTAAAACTTAAATTAGACAATTAAACCTATTATATAAAAAGAATTAAGTTATAAAATATTTATATATAAAGTATAATATTATAATTATAAGATAATTATAAGATAATTATAAGATAATTATAAAGACTTATTCTAGGTTTATATATTATTATTATTATTAAGGATATATTAGATTTTAAAAGGTTATATATATAAAGCTTAAAGAAATTATTAATTAAATATAATTTATATAATTTATAAATTATAAGGCCGCGTTTTATAAAGTTAATAATAATAGTATTATATTAATTAGGAATAAAAATCTATATATAAGTATATTACTTAATAATATAAAATAAATATTAAATAACCTTAGCTTTTTAATAGGTAAGGCCCTTTTATATAAAATGATATAAATATATCAATAAATATATGATGTAGACGTAGCGACTACCTTGGTAAATACTTGACAACTGTCTACGGAAGCCTTCCGCAGGCTTAATAGCCCCTTAATAGACTTTATAAAGACTTTCTCTACTAGCTAATTAATTAATCCATATATATTAGAATTAATACTTATTAAATGGTAGTAATACTATATTATAAGCTTTATAATACTATTTAACTATCTTAAATTACTAGACCTACTAATACTACTCTTATAATGTTAATAATTTAACTAAGTCCTCTAGCGGGAGATAAATCCTTTATTTATAACTAACCTTTCTACCTATATCTTAATAATAATAATAAGACCCTTAATAGTAGTAGGACTATATAAGTACCTTTATATCTTATAATAGCTATCTATTAAAGCCTTTAATAGCTAGGATTATATTATACTACCTTATATAAGTATTATATTCCTTCCTTACTAAGACTACTAATAGTCCTTCCTAAAACCACTATTATAGTGTCCCTATTAAGTCTTTTTATATTACTACCTCTTAATTAAGACCTTATTACCTAGGTTAGTTAGATTTATAAATTCATTAATACTATTAGATAAGCTTATAAGTATAAAGTACTTAAAATAACTAGATATTATATTAATTATATTATTAAATTCTATATATAACTTAAACGACTAGTTTCTAAAGTATAGATATAACGCTTTATATTAATTAAACTACCTTTCTTTCTATTCAATTAGGCTACTAATAACCTAGTATTCCAGAGAGCTATTAGATCCTTTATAAATGATATTAAGTATTATTATAGCCTTCTATAACTATAAACATATTTTATAAGGTATTTAGGCCCTACTTTAGTAGTATTAATAAGCTCTACCTACCCTAATAGTAGGAGTATAGATCTATCCTATAAGACTATAACTCCTATTACTTAAGATATATTAGCTAAGGAAGTTATTTATAAATATTCTATTAGCCTTAAGCGTCTAGCTATAAGTAAAAATATTAGATTTATTAAAGTATAGCGTATAGAGCTTTATAAAATAATAGCTAGAATTATACCTTATCTACCTCTACTAGATCTTATTACTATAAATATGGAGAATAATAATATACCTAAGTTTAATCCTAATAATATTAATTATTTTAATTTATTTTATAATAATAAGTCCTTTAATACTACCTCTACTATTAAGTATATTAGGAAGGTAATATACTTCTATAATATATATATATTTATAGATTATATTAAGGATATTATTTATATAAAGGATAATATTATCTATTAAAACCTTTAATTATATCTTTATAAATTAGCTTTAAGCTAATATACTATAAAGCTTAAAGAAAGTAATAAGCGTCTTATTATTTATAATATTAATAAATAGTACTAACTATTATCATTATACTAGAAGACGCCTTATAGTATTAATATAAGTACTCTTATTTACAAGAAGTATACCTTATAAGATACTTTATATTATTAGGAACCTTATAAATTTACTTAGATTATAATAAGAGCTACTTAAGATATAAAGCTAAGTATAATTAAAGATTATATCCTACTTATTTAATATAACCTTAATATAGAATTCTAATATAATATTCTAGAGCCTAATAAAGCTACTAATTATAATAACTTTCTTATATTATTAGATAAGAGGAAGTATTAATAGTAGAATTATATATCTTATTATATAAGACCTTAATAATAGTAATAATATAATGGGTATTAATCTTAATTCTTAATTTAATAGAGATAGTTATATAAATAGTTATAATAACCTTTTCTCTAATATTAAATTTATTAAAGTAATAATAATACTTATTATAATAATTAGTATTAGAAGCCTTTAATAGGCTATTAATCCTATTATCTAAATTAATATTAAAATTAAGATACTTAAGGTATAAATATTTATATACTACTAGTATAATTAACTAGGCTATAAATTATAACTTTAATAAACGCGTCTAATTCTTAGTCTAATAGATAGCCCTAATAAGATCCTTAATATCCCTAGAATTAAAATTAGTAGGGCTAGTTCCTATTTAAATTAAGGGGTAATTAATAATACTACTAGAAGCCTTAATAGGCCTATTAGGCCTTTATAAAAGATTCTAAGAACTACTCTCCTTAAAATATATAGAAATATAAGTAAGAAGCCTATAATATATTATTAATATAACCTTATAAGAGCTCTAATTAATATTAAGAGGAAGGTATATCTAATTAATATAGAAATAAACCTTTATAATCTTATTAAGTATTAGTTATAAAAGACTTTAAATAATAAGAATAATAAAATAAAGTCTTTAATAACTACTTTATAACTACCTCTATCTTATCTCTTAATTATAAATATTAATAATATTATTATAAGTTTATTTCTAAGAACAAGCTATTTATTTATTTTTATAATTAATATCAGAAGTCTATTAATACTCTAATATTATTAAAGCCTTTTATAATAAGGACTTTATTAGTAGAGGTAACTATTAATACTTTAAATCCTTTAATAGATAACCCTCTAATTATATACTTATTAATAGAAGTAGTTTAAGGAATAGGTTATATATTTAAAAATTACTATTATATTATTATATCAATTAATTAAATAATTAATAGAGATAATATTAAGATATATTCTAATCCTAAGTATATAATATTAATTATAAATATTACCTTTATACCTAAGGATATTAAAATTAAGGTAATATTTATAAATATCTTAATTAGAGGTCTTAATTCTAAATTATATTATATAAATAAATTTATCATTATCCCCTTCTACTTAAAAGGTAGAGTTAGGGATAAGGTAGTTATTACTTATATTATAAGAGAGGTTTATATAATAGATAACCTAAAGGTTAAAATACTTATAAGAGTAGATATCCTTACTCTTAAAGATATAATATTAAACTTTATTGAATAGTAAATTACTATTAATAGCTATTAAGATATTATTATCTTAATAAGTACCTACCTTCGGGGGCCTCCTATAGCGCTGAATAATGTATTGATTATTAGGTATCAAGCTGTTAAGCTCAATAATAATTCTATAAGACTCAAAAAAAATTCAGGTTTATATTAACAATTAATTACGTAGTAAAACTAAGTTTAGCGTAACTATCTATTTATAAATACTTAACATCAATTACTTATTATCTAACGGTTGATTTTAATAGCCTGTCTACTAATTATTAGTATCAATAGTCTATTAATAGATTATTAATATATTAGATAGATTATTTATACCTTCTAAGTCGTTATATTAATATATTATTATAGTATATATACTATAAGTACACTTCGCTATTATAGACCGAATGTTTTATATTTATAGTATGAAAATCTCTATGCGTCTCTATACCGGCCTATTATATTAAGGCCCTTATTATTATTATTTTAATACTATATCCTTTACTATTAGATATCTATTAATAATTATATAATTAGATAATTAGTAGCAGCGTGTTAATTATAGTAATATTATACTAACTTAATAATATACCTTATTATAATAACTAGCGGTCTCGTCTATCTAAAATAAAGAAGGTGAGGAGGTATTATAAATTATTTAAATATTATTACTTACTATATAAGTTATCGTAAAAGTAAAGTTATACTAGCTATATTATATTATACTATATATATTATAAGCGGTATTATTTAACGCGCCTATTATAAAGCTACTAAAGCCTAAGTCCTAGTCCTAGTCCTACTAGTTATCGCTGTCGCTTAGCTAGAGAGAGCTAATATTCTCCGTACCATATATTATAATAAAAGTAAAGAAAAGTCGTAATTTAGCTCCTTACTACTGGAGTAGGACTCTTAATATCGCTATTATAAAATATATAACCCTTATTATTATCTAGTAGAATAATAGCCTTATCTACTATAGTAGTCTTTCTATTCTTAGACTCCTGTACTATTAATTTACTCTCCTTTAAACTATTAAACTAATCTAACTTACCTATCTTATAAAACTAGCGTAGGAGTATTTTATACTAATATAATAAATCACGAGGTAGAAAGGGATTATTATCCTAATTAAGCGCTAGCTTATATTAGGTAGTAAATTTAATAAACATAGCTATTAAGAAATTAATAATAAGATACTTAATAGAATTTAAGGTAAGTTTATTAACTCTTAAAGAAGATATATTATAATTAGCTAGTCTAATCTATCTCTAGAATATTAAGGAGATTTTTTATAAAGTTAAATATAAACTTAAATAAACTTATAAAATACTTATTTATAAATAGACTAGCTAGCATCTTTAGATTTATATACTATTTAATTTATCCTTATACGTCCTCCTTTATAAAACGCCTTACTAATTACTATTATCTTATATATTAGCTATAATCTTGAATTTATAGAGCTAGGTAATATACCTTTATATATCTAATAAATCAGGCTTTTTAATTAGCGTAATAGTTATTAATCCTAGATTTTAATAACTCCTATTCTTAGTTATAATATATAATCTCCTTACCTTAAATAATACAGATTAGTCGAGCTTTAGGATATAATATAAAATAACGGATATATTAAGCTTAATAAAGATCTTAAAGGTTACTTAGACTAGCCTATATATCTATAAAAAATTTACTTAATTAATCGAGATTATAAGTATCTAATACTAATAATTTACGGGTAGGAGCCTTCTTTTAATACTATATTTACTCTTTCTTTATAATATTATCTAGCTCTTTATTATTATCTAAATTATCCGCTTTAAGTATACTATATCTCTATAATATTAATTAGTAGAGAATTAAATATCAGGTAAGGCCTAATATTATAAAAATAAATAGCTTTTATCTTAGGTCTTTAGTCTATAATAAAGCGAAAGTAGAACCGCTATTATTATTATTCTTTATAGCTCATTTTCTTTTCTTAGTAGGTAGGGCTAGAGGGAGGTCTTTATTATTACTTATAAGCTTAATATTAGATAGAATTATTATAGGTTAACTCTTCTAAGAACTAGGCTTTATAGCCTTTATAAAACCCTTTAAAGATACCGGTTTTATTACGTTTTTAGGGGCTTTTATCTTAGATTATTAAGATTAAGACTAGGAGCTAACTATTATAAAAAATTATAAAGACTAACTATTAGATATTATAAGAAATAACGCCTATACGTATAAGAAGTAGAATATATAATAATTAAGAAGTATTAATTAGGTTAATTAATTAAATAAGTAATTAGGGAATTAATAGTAAGCGGAGAAAATACATATTATATAATTATAGTAATATACTAGATTTTTACCTCTAGGAATTTCATATACTAAAAAATAAAATATATTTAACCTATTACTTTCTACTAATTTATATATACTTCTTAACTACCTAAAATTATTAAGATTACTTATTATTATATTTAATATACTTTTAATACTCTTTATTATAGCGTTTATAATATACTATCTCTAATATAATCCCTAATACCTAAAATCATGATACTATCCCACGTAATATATATAATTCATATAAGCTATTATATTAAGCTATATATCTACCTAAGGTAGAAGGATCTAATTACTACTACTATAATTACTATCATTTCTAGGGTATTAGGTAGCTATTTATACCTAGCTATAAATAATATAGTTACTCTAGTTTCTTAGGCTTTACTAAATACGCATTAGGTATAATAGTTAGTTTAGTAAATAAGGCGGTCGGCTTTAATAATCTAGCCGGTATATTAGGTAGTAACCTAGAGATATTATTAATAGAATAGTTATATAAATAATATAAGACTAATTAGTTAATAATTTTAATAATAAGTTAAGTTTTCTCTATTACTAAATATAATCCTTCTTCTAATTAATATATACGTTAATAGTAGTAAAAGCAATTTAATTAATTTTTATAATAGGGATTATATAACCTAAAGGTACCTAATAGGGATTTAATATAACTTATTAGGATTTTATACTTTTATTAGATTTCAAATTCTATCTAATCTTTATATAAGATATTAGCTAAGCTTATTATATTAAATAATTTACTATACTATATTATATACCTACTATTATATAACTAGCTCCCCGCCCTTTTATAGCCTAATACTATTATAATATCTCACCTAATTAAGAGTTTAATAAGCTTCTTACAATAGAAAGGTATCTTAAATAGATAATTAATAATTATATAACCTAGTTTCTATATTATTAAGGGCTAAAAACGTGCGAGGGTTATAAAATTATAAATAAAAGATAATCCTATTTAGGCTAATTAAGATAAAGATAAATCTATAACTTTCCTAGATAGGTAGATTTAATATAAATATCTTATAGTCCTTAATAAGATTATTATAAATAGCGGAATTATAAGTTCTATCCTAGAGTAGAGTATACGGACTATTAAATTATAATAGGATATAATTAATATTAATAATAATTTAATTAATTTAATTAATAATACTAAGCCTAATAATTTAATTAATAATATTATTAATTAAGATTAAGATTAAGATAATATCAATAATATTAAACTATTAAATAATCTATTAATACTAGAGGATATATTACTAAATAATTTAGAGCTACTTATAACAGACTTTATAAAAGGTTTTAATAAGCTAGCCTTAAAGTAAGCTATTAATAAAGAAGAAGAGGAGGATAATAATATTTATACTATATAGCCTCCTAGCCGTCAAGCCTCCACTATAGATCTATTATAAGAAGTCCTATATATAAGAGCTTTAGTTAGGCTAGATCTATTTATTATAATATTTAATCTATAATATTAAGCTATAAGTATAAGTAAATATAATTACTAGAGTTTATTAGAAATCTTTAGGCTACTAAATAATATTAAGATATTATAAGATCTTCCTAAATTAATTAATACTATTAAAAAGTATATATATTAATAGCTACTAGTTATAAAATTATAAAAATAAGAGGTCCTAGTTATTATATAATAACTCCCTATATAAGGTATTAAGAATATTAATAAGCTTATTACTAAAATAATATATTTCTTTAATCCAGTCTACCTCTTTAAGACTATACTATTATCTTAATTATTTCATAATAAAATCCATTTCGGCCTTATACATTTTATAGATTAGTTAAGCGAACTCTACTATTCTATAATATAGGCGACTTTAATTAAATCTTATTTTAAAGAATATATAATTAATTAACATTAATAGGCTATTCTCTCCTCTAACTATATATATTATTATTATATATGATCTGAATACTAGTATTAAAATTCAAAATATTACTTTAGCTATATATTTATAATTAATGAAGACTATATTAGTAATATAATTAATAAGGGAGCTATAACTATTATTATAAATCCCCTTCTATCCTTATTATATTTTAGTATATTATTAGATAAATACTTAATATCTTAATATTTTATAGCTAGAGAGCTATTTTTACTAGAGAAAGACTTTAAGTATATTAGTTTATAGTAAGTATTTTATTAAGAAATTAATATCATCTTTAACTATAAATATAAAGGTCTAAAATCTAAAAATCTCGTTATATATAAAAGTAAATTTATTATATAGATAATCTGGGATAGTACTATTATAAATATAAGGCTATTAATATTATTAGCGCCTCTACAAGGGGAATTAGAGCTTTTAACCTATAGTTAGTCTTATCTATTAAGCTTTATTAAGTCTAATAGGGAGTCTATAAAAGGCTTTTATAAGCCCTAATAATAAGGGCCTTAATTAGGACCTTTCTATAGATATAACTATTAACCTTATTTTAGAATATATAATATTTAATAGAGTTAAAATATATAGCTAGCCTTATATA
>JAABUK010012669.1_pt1 | contig 10700 bp, 22 predicted proteins | sample 5559141 | NCBI WGS metagenome assembly JAABUK01 (sample SAMN10711869, study PRJNA513367) | rock metagenome | isolation source: Antarctica rocks | place: Antarctica: Victoria Land, Pudding Butte nord | collected 2016-01-03
GCGAGCTTCCGCTGAGGCCCAGCTGCAACGTCTTCATCACCATGAACCCTGGCTATGCCGGCCGCTCTGAGCTGCCAGACAACCTCAAGGCCCTGTTCCGTACTGTGGCCATGATGGTCCCAGACTATGCCATGATTGCTGAGATCATGCTCTACTCCAGTGGCTACCAGCAGGTCTGCTTGTCTATGCCTATGTGTCTGTCTGTCTGTCTGTCTGTCTGTCTGTCTGTCTGCCTGCCTGCCTGTCTGTCTGCCTGTCTGTCTGTATGCGCTTTTATTTGCAGCCTCGTCATGTCTTGTCCATGTCTTTGTCAGCCAGGCAGAGGTGCAGCTGAGTGATAGTCAGCTTGTTCTTGATCTTGAATTTTCTTGCACCAACTGGTCAATGTTTGGATGGGAAAGCCAAGCTTCTGCAGATGAGCTGATTGCACTTTGCTGTTTGTGTGAAGAGCTGCACTGAGTGGCTGGTGAAGTGCCTGCTTGTGTTACCATGTCGTGCTGGATGCTGTACGTCGTGCAGGCTCACAGCAAGATTGCAACCATGAATGCAGCTGCTAAATGTTGATGTCTATACTTTTTGTGTGACTCATGCAGGCGCGTGACTGTGCAAGGAAGATTGTAGCCACCTACAAGCTTTGCAGCGAGCAGCTCAGCAGTCAAGATCACTATGTAAGTCAACACCATCGGGTCACACAGCCTCCAATGCTTCTGCTAATGTTTTAATGCAGCAGTTGCGTTTCCAACCAAAGACAAGGCAGCAAACATTGAGCTTGTGGTGCAGGACTATGGCATGCGAGCCGTGATGGCTGTGCTGCGAGCAGCAGGCAACATGAAGCGCAGGTTAGATCATACTGCTGATATTTTCATACCTGTAGCAACCAACACAGAGCGCCACGCTGATTGCTTGCAGTTCAACAGTCAGCCAACGGGCCTTTGCTTTGCCTGACAGACTGACAGACTCTATTCACTCTCCCATAATCTTGCTTGCATTGCTAAAGCGCCCAGCCCATGTTGTGCAGGTTCCCTGATGACAATGAGTATGTGCTCATGCTGAGATCCATTGTGGATGTCAACTTGTGCAAATTCTTGAGCCATGATGTGCCTCTTTTCAATGGCATTGTCAGTGACCTGTTCCCAGGCGTTGCCCTGCCCAACCCAGACTATGCAGACCTGCAAGCAGCCCTGCGTAAGCAGTGTGTGCTCAACAACCTGCAGCCCACTGACTACTCAATGCTGAAGGCAAGTTTCCCTACACATTGTGTCTCAAACTGCAAGACTGTTCTCTTAAGTAATCATTGTCAATTTGTCTTGTTAATTTGGTTGCAAAGTTGTTTTGACCATAGTTGGGTGTACATGTCACGCAGCTCCAAATAGCACCTGACAAGACAATCTCTCACAGCCTGAGCTGCAATCCTGCCTTGTGCTTGTAACACTTGCTGTGCCCATTGAACGGATGTTTCTGCTGACTATTTCACCTGAACTGCAGATCATCCAGCTGTACGAGATGATCATTGTGAGGCATGGTCTGATGCTGGTGGGTGCGCCCTTCAGTGGCAAGTCAGTGGGCCTGAAGCTGCTGGCTGGGGCCCTGTCTGACTTGCATGCAGAGGGCAAGCAGGGAACCTTGTTTGAGAAGGTGGAGATGCGTGTCATCAACCCCAAGTCTGTGACTATGGGTCAGCTGTATGGGGAGGTGGACAAGGCTACACAGGAATGGAAGGTACGTAAGAAGTAGCAGGTGTGCTTTACTTGGACAGCTGGTGTGGGTGGTTCTGATAGTGCATAAGGGCGAAGTGGGTGGTTGTGATCACTGAAACTCAAATTCAAGCTTTCTGGCTATGGTGATGCATTTACACAGCAAGGTCAAAATGAGGTGCGTGCTTGTTACATGAGCAGAAGGAAGCAGCAGTGCAGGAGCATGCTGGGAGGGTGGCAGCATAGCAGAGTCTAGTGAAATGCAGGCTGTTGTCTTCATCACAGGAGGTTGCCTGAGTAGGCCTCAGCTCTCACTTGGGCATTGCTGTGCAGGATGGTGTTCTGGCAGTGGCCTTCAGGCAGCTAGCCACAGACCCCAGCCCTGCTCGCAAGTGGCTGGTCCTGGACGGACCTGTGGATGCCCTGTGGATTGAGAACATGAACACTGTGCTGGATGACAACAAAAAGCTGTGCCTGCCCAACAGTGAGATCATCCAGATGTCATCCACAATGAGCATGATTTTTGAGGTATGCATACACCCTTCCTTTGCCTTTTCCATCTGAACTACCCTTAGCTGTGAGACCTGACTCACTGCATTGGTTTATCTATCAATCGATCACATTTCTTGCTCTTGAGGACCAGCAGGAGAAACATACAAAGCAACATCCAGTGATATAGCTGAGTCTGAGGAACGGCTCCCTTCACTTCCTGTGGTATCAATCCACAGCCCACACACATGTGCTTGGCAAATCCTGCTGAAGAGCATCCGTTTGTGCTGTGCTGGTGAGTGCCATTCCCACTCACTTGCAGCAGAAACAGCCTAGCTCATGGCCGAGAGCTCAGAACATTGTTTCCCATGCAGGTGGGTGACTTGGCAGTGGCCTCCCCTGCTACAGTGAGTCGGTGTGGCATGGTGTACCTGGAGCCCCACCAGCTGGGCTGGAAGCCTCTCTTAGTCTCCTGGCTGGCCACCTTACCACAGGTATGATGCTAATCCTTGCTGCCTTGCACATCCTACACCTCCCTAGTCCAGGGAGGGGCTGGACCTGCTTCAAAGCTTTCTACTAGATACTGTGATATCATACATTGCAGGTGTACAATCACCGTCTAACAGATATAATGGTATCATAGCTGCCTGATAGGCAGCTACAATAACATTACCCTTCTCTATGCAGGGTGCACAAGTAGTCTTAGTATACACCTGTGCACACGCCTTAGACTTTTGACTGCACATCTTGATGGGTAGCCATTGTCTCTCCTCTCAGTCTATGTGACAAACAACTGTTGCTTGTACTGCCTCTCTGACTACATCCAAATGATGTGTGGTGGATCAAGTCCATGACAAGTGCATTGATCCTGTGTGCAGATGCTGGGCGACCTGTTGGTAGCTCACATCCGGCAGCTATTTGAGTGGGTGCTGCCAGCTTGCCTGCGCTTTGTGCGCAAGAATGTGAAGGAGATCCAGCCCAGCCTGGACACCAACTTGGCACAAGCCTGCATGCGCCTCTTCTATTCCCTGCTGGATGAGTTCCGGCCCTCAGGCTTTGAAGAAGCCCCTGTGCCGCCCAAAGGCAAGTTTGCATACACCTCCTCACATTTGTGCACATGTAACAGTACTTGGGCACATGCTTCTGCTACCATTGTCTGTCCGTACATAGATGTGCCTTGCAACAAGCACCAAAGCTGGGTGCATCTGCAGACTATACTTGAATGGCTCAACTACACCCATGCTTGTGCATGACAACATGCATGTGCTTGTCTGCAGCGCGTGGATTTGATGACTCAGCAATCCAGCTGTGGGTGGAATCTCTGTTTGTGTTTTCGGTGGTGTGGTCTGTTGGCGCCACAGGAGACACAGAGGGAAGAGAAGCCTTTGACACCTTCTTCAGGTATGCAGTACAGAGCGTCTGGCACCCGCAGCAACACACTCAGCAAAAGCTGTTGATGCTGGAGCTTTCTCCAATATGTGTATTCAGATACCTGTCATGTGTGCTACCTTCCATCTACCTAGCATACAGTCTGTTGAACATTGTACTGTCAGCATCCCTTTTTTTGGACTTTTGACACTTGAACTACACACAAGGTACACATTGACATTGCTACTGAGTCTTTGCGGTTGAGCTCCTGCTAAACTTACCTGCAGGCAAGTCATGGCTGGTGGTAGCCCAGCTGGGTTTGAGGAGTACATTCCCAAGAACCACCCTCGCCTGACAGCAGCCATGATGCCTGACACCAGCAGCGTGTACAGCTTCACCTTCAACAAAGACAATTCAGAGTGGCAAAGCTGGAGCGACACGCTGTCTCCAGCAGCCATCCCACCAGGATCTGACTTTTCAGACATCATTGTGCCCACACAGGACTCAGCCCGCTACACCTTCCTGCTAGACACTGCTCTGCGCCATGCCCAGTCTGTCCTGTTCGTTGGCCCGACAGGTCAGTCAGCTTCCATGCTTGGTTGAGGGTCTCTTTCTATATGCAGTCTTGTGCATTCCGTTCATACACTCAAACAGCTGTGCAGCAAGACAGCAGCTACAGAAGCATTGCTCCAATGGCGCTGCGTTTTTGCACTTTTATCCAGCTCATACAAGTAAGGCTGACAATGGAGAAGCAGTAGCATAAAGTCTCTGCGCTCCACATTGGAAGCAACAAGCAGCATCATTGCATATTGGCCAGGCTGCTGCAGCAGATCACTTGTCTGCATGGTGCAGGTACCGGCAAGTCCACCTACATCAACAGGCATCTGGTACAAGGCCTGCCCAAGGAGAGCTGGGCTCCCATCTTCATCACTTTCAGTGCTCGTACTACTGGAAACATGGCTCAGGAGCAGGTCTGTACTTGACTCTAGCTTCACAGCCTTAGAGCAGCAACAGTCAGCTTACCAGTGTGTTGGTTGCGTGTTGACTGCATGTGTTGCATGGGATGGGGCAACTGCTCTCATGACATACTCATGTTGTGTGCCTCAACCCAAGGCCAAAGTTGACGACATACACGCATGTGTTTCAGACAACAGGCAGGTGCTGTGAAAGCTTGCTTGACTGCGTGTATGATGTGCACAGGTGGATGGGCGGCTGGACAAGAGGCGCAAGGGAGTGTATGGGCCTCCTGTGGGCAAGAGGGCTGTTGTGTTTGTTGATGACCTCAACATGCCTTCAAAGGAGACATATGGTGCACAGGTCAGCCTGCAAGCAAGCTCCTGCTGCACACCATTCACAAGTCTGCATGCAACTTGCCTTACAACACCTTTTGGGTCGGTCTTGGCTGTAGACAAGTTCAGCAGAGATTACATCATCCGCTATAGCAGGACAGCGTCTGGAATGCCCTGGCGGCTGCTGAATGGTCAATTGTTGTGATGGTGTGCAGCCTCCAATTGAGCTGCTGCGGCAGTTCATGGACATGGGTGGCTGGTATGGGCGGGACAACAGCTTCCGGGCCATGACAGATGTGCAGTTTGTGGCGGCAATGGGTACTCCTGGAGGTGGTCGCACTTTCATCACAGACAGATACCTGCGCCACTTCAATCTGATAGCCCTCAGTCAGGTCTGAGCTCCATCTCATGTAGTGTGTTGCCGTGCTGCAACATGCTTTGCATGCATGGCAGCATGGCAGGTATTACCACATGTGCTTGGTGAGAAAAACTTCACAAAACAGAAAGTGCCTCTGTTGAAGACCTCAGTGCAAAGCAGCTTGTGCACAGGTGCTATGCTCATGACTCTCCATGCTGCATGGTGCTTCAAATAGCAACCGGCTGGTTGGCAGTGACCACCATTTCTCTGCAAACCAACAAAGACCTGTACTTAAGCGATGCTGACCTGCTCCTGGCTCAGGTGACAAATGAGACACTGGTGACCATTTTCCAGACCATACTGAGCTGGCACTTGGAGACTGGCGGCTTTCCTGACAGTTGCCGGAAACTGGGCCCAGGCATCATTGCAGCCACCCTGGACATGTACAGCCAGTCTATGGCCAAGCTGCTCCCCACACCCACCAAGTCCCACTACACCTTCAACCTGCGTGACTTTGCCAGAGTCATACAGGTGCTGCAGTCTGCCTACATTAAGCTTTGTTGTCATTGTGTAACGTCTCTCCCTCTCTTGGACCTATGTTGTGCTGCCCGCATGTGCTACTTGTAGATTGCACTGACACAACCCTGCACAGTCTGCTAAAACAGACAGCAGCATGCCCAATACACCTCCTCAGCCAAAATTGTGCTGATTGGAACGTGTTGGAGTTGTGCAGGGTGTGATGATGCTGCCAGCTTCCTCACTTCCTGCTCAAGGTGCTGAGGCAGTGTATAAGCGCCTTTGGGTGCATGAGGTGTTCAGGGTCTTCTATGACCGCCTGGTCGATGACAATGACAGGCTGTGGTTGCTGCAGCAGGTGAGACGCCAGGCCTGCAATGCAACAATCTTCTCCACCTCAGACACAGTCTGACTGACAGCCACACACTAGCAACCTTCTCGTCATGGATGACCTGCCATTGTGTATATGTCATGTGATTGGAGTCATTGTGGCAAGTACTGGGACGTATGACTGCAGCATAGTGCTGCAGGCCTAAAGGCTTGCGGTGTGCTCTGCCACAAAACTAGTTTGCATCAAAAATTCCAGTCCATGTAGCCATGTTGTCATTCTGCAATGTCTTCTGTTGCAGGCCAAAATCACTACCGTTACACACCTAGGAGAGGACTACGACAGCCTGATGATACAAGTAGCAGGTAACAAGGGTACTGCCATTAGCTGTGAGGACATGCGCAACTGCTTCTTTGGAGACTACATGGACAGCAGCAAAGCTCCTGAGGAGCGTAACTATGCTGAGGTGGTGGACGTGCCTGCTCTCATCACCACTATGGAGGGCTACCTTGTTGACCACAACGGTCAGTCTCTCTTCTATGCTGTAGCATCTATAGACATGCATCAGGTCTTGCACAGGCCTTGCAAGACGCCAACATAACAAGGCAAACTTTTGCAGACCATAGTGCGTGGAGATGTCTGACCTGGTCACTGTACCTGCCTGCAGGGCTGCATACATCTAGGCCATTTCAGCTGTCATACATCATACACAAAATCTTGCCACTGCCTTGCCCCAGTATATGGCAAGCTGGTAGGTGATGACTTTGCGTCTGAAACGAGGTGCAGGCATGAGCAAGCGGCCCATGAACCTGGCCATGTTCCTCTTTGCTGTGGAGCATGTCAGCCGCATCTGCCGTGTGCTCAGTCAGCCTGGGGGCAACATGCTGCTGGTGGGCTTGGGTGGCAGCGGCCGCCAGAGCCTGGCTCGCCTGGCAGCCTTCATCTGTGGCATGGAAGTCTTCCAGGTTTGCAGCCCTGGTCATCTATAACGTTACATTTCTTCTCCCTGGATTTTATTACATGCTTGAGCGTGCATCATGCACTCAGACAGCGTCAACTACTGAAGGCCACTTGCTGCTGGTGTCTTCTGTGTACACAGCCTGCAATCACGACAGCATCCAGTCACCAGGGTACCCCTTCACTGCAGCATTACTATTCCACCTTCAACAGTCAGTTCGCAGCAAGGGACAACACTGGTTGATCAGCAGCAACAGCAGCAGTGCAGGGGCAGTGTCATGGACACCAGCTCATCAGCTGATCATGTGCAGGTGGAGATCTCCAAGAGCTATGGTAAGGTGGAATGGAGGGAGGATCTGAAGCGCATCCTGCGCCGAGCAGGAGGGGAGGGCAAGAACACTGTCTTCCTTTTTAGCGACACCCAGATCAAGAATGAGGCCTTTGTCGAGGACATCAACAACCTCCTAAACAGCGGCGAAGTGCCCAACATGTTCCCCTCAGACGAGAAGATGCAGGCAAGCCCATGAACTCCGTAAATCTTGCATTTGCTGTCCAGAAATCTGACTACCCATTTCCACAATACATATCATGCCTGCTTAGCCTTCTGTTGTCATTTGTGTGTGCTTCTTGTACATGCAGCATATTGCTTGTGCTGCTTGTCAATATAGGGCTGATCAGGCTCCTTGAGCACAAGCGTGGCATGAGGAATGACCAGAGCTGAGCTGAGTGTGTTGTTGGCAGGTGCTGGAGATGGTGCGGCCAGCTGCTAGCAAGCTTGGGCTGGAGAGCCCTGTGGAACTGTGGGGCTTCTTTGTGCAGCAGTGCAAGCAGCGCCTGCATGTGGTGCTGTGCCTCAGCCCCATTGGCAATGCCTTCCGGGACCGCCTGCGCCAAAACCCATCCCTTGTCAACTGTTGCACCATTGACTGGTTCCAGGTATGATGTCTTCTGAGGGCTGGCAGACTGTCCCTTTAAACAGGTCTTTTCCTGCTATCACCAATAAGCTTAATGTCTGTCACTATCGATACTGATGATGCGCAGCTGCAAGACACACATTTCATGTCTAGAATTATGATGGCCGTTTCTGTTGCTTGGTTGATCTGGAGCTGGTAGCTCTGCAGACTCTTCTTCAGTTGTCATTATCATCATGCCATTAAACAGATTATCCAACGTATTCCAGAGCGTGTCAATAAGGTTGTTGGTTTTGATGACAAGACTGGTGTTTGGAGTGCTCATCTTGCAATGCTGCTTGTGATCCAACACCCTCACGCTCAGCGCATGGTTCATGTGCTGCTCTGTCAACAGGTTTGGCCCAAGGATGCACTGGAGGCTGTAGCCTACAAGTTCTTGAAAGAGATGGACCTGGATGATCCTACCAGGGCCAAGCTGGTTGAGCTGTGCCAGTCTGTTCACAGAAAGGTGTCTCCTCTCTCTGTAACGCATCATGCAGCATGTGGCGATCTCTGTTCCCCTCTTTGCCACTCATGCAATGCTTGTGCTTGTTGATGAAGGCATTTCCTATCTGCCTTGCTGACAGCAACAACATGCTGAGACACAAGTGCCTATGCTTGTTTTGCTTCATGTTTTCAATGGCTGTCAGCACTTACAGCTTGATTGGTGATGACAGATGCGGGATGTATCAGAGGACTTCAAGGCTGAGCTAGGTCGCGCCAATTATGTGACACCTACCTCATACCTGGAGCTGATCACCATGTTCCAGCGCCTTGTGACAGCCAAGCGCATTGAGAACTCTAAGACGCTGAGCAGATACACTGTGGGCCTGGACAAGTTGCAAAGCAGTGCACAGCAAGTTGCCGGCATGCAGCAAGAGCTCAGGGTAAGAAACCAATAAGCCTATTCCCTATCACCATTCAAAATGTAGATTTCCTTGTAACTGCAGAGGCTGGCTCTCACGTTTGTGTGTCATGATGTGAGCTGTATAGCTCTGTTTACAAGCTCTGTCTGTTGTTCAAGCAACATCAGCCTTGTTTCCCCTTCGCTTTTGGCATGACGCCATCACTTGCAGCGGGCTATTAGATTATGGAAGGTCAAAGACTGTGACCCTTGGTACACAGGACACTTAGTACACAGGACACAAGCATGATCCCCTGTGGGCTGACTTGCAGGATCTGCAGCCCCAGCTGATAAAAACAGTGGGCGAGGTGGAGGCTCTCATGGTGCGCATTGCCAAGGAGAAGGCTGAGGTAGTGCAGCCAAAGGCTGCAGCTGTGGCTGTTGATGAGGCTGCAGCCCAAGCCAAGGTCAGCATTTCAAACCTGCTATTGCCTGGGAAAGTCTCTGCATCCATGACATTTCAGTGGTCCTGTCTCTGCATCTATGCAGTTACAATAAGACTGTACGCTGCTACATGCTGTAGCATCCGCACTGTAACAGTTTGCTTAACCTTGTTGAACAGTGTTGCACTTTGTCTGGAGTGGCCAGCTTTGACTGACCTGATGTTTGCTAGGCCTTTCCCTGCTTGGTACATAACATGCTTATTTACTTTGGCTATTGTGTGTGCAGGCCGACGTGGCCCGAGCCATCAAGGAGGAGTGTGAAGGGGAGCTGGCAGTGGCAATGCCTATCCTGGAGGATGCCCTGGCTGCCTTGGATACGATCAAGGAGGCTGACATCACCTACATCCGTAAGCTGGGCAACCCACCCGGCGCCATCAAGCTTGTCATGGAGGTTGGCCATCTTCTCAAACGCTGACCCCTCACCATGAATGCACCTCAAAGCATTATAGGCTCCACACCTCCTTGTGCACTACATCAGACTATGGCCATCAAGTACCATATGTTGATAGAACATGTTAGCCTGCGGGCATTTGCATCACTTTGCATGCGGTGGTTCCCTTTTGTCATGCATGGCAAACTGAGGGTTTTTTGGTGATTGGCATGCAGGCAGTGTGTGTGATTTTAGACGTAAAGCCTGCCAAGGCCAAGGATGAAGCTGGCAAGCCCATCAATGACTACTGGAAGCCCTCAGTGGCTCTGCTGAATGAGAAGGACTTCCTGAACAAGCTGAAGTCCTATGACAAGGACAACATCAATCCTAAGTTGATTGAGAAGATCAGGAGTACCTACTTGACCAGCGAGGGCTTCACTCCAGAAAATGCCAGAAAGGCATCACCTGCTGCTGAGGGCATGTGCAAGTGGGTGCATGCCATGTCATCATATGAGAAGGTGACTCCACTACAAGCTTGCCTGACTCTGCGTACAACAGCAGCTTGAGTGTCTTGTCATGCCTATCCTGGTGCATTGTTTCTCTGTAGCAGTGACTCTCAGACTGGACTTGTTGAATCTTAATGAGCGTCTGAAGGTGCCATTTTGCTGGCGGCGCAGTCGTAAGTCAGGGTGTATGATGTGCAGGTGGCCAAGGTGGTTGCACCCAAGAAGGCAGCCTTGAAAGAGGCAGAGGGTTCCTATGAGGAAGTCATGGTGGGACTGAGGGCCAAGCAGGCTGAGCTCAAGGTGAGACCTGCATGCCCTGCTGCAAGCAGCACAGCAACACATGGCGGCTTCGCTCCGTTATGGAAGACGCAAGTCAAGCTGCCGCCTATGGCCAATGGTTGATGGCTGTGTAGGAACTGATGGACAAGTTGGCGGCAATGGAATCCGATCTCCAAACCAATACTGAAAAGAAGGTGAAATTGGAGGGCGAAGTGCAGCTGTGCAGCATCAAGCTGGAGCGCGCTGAGA
>JAABUK010012670.1_pt1 | contig 10700 bp, 17 predicted proteins | sample 5559141 | NCBI WGS metagenome assembly JAABUK01 (sample SAMN10711869, study PRJNA513367) | rock metagenome | isolation source: Antarctica rocks | place: Antarctica: Victoria Land, Pudding Butte nord | collected 2016-01-03
GAACATCACCTTCCATGCAGCACGTTGTGCAACGCTTGACTCTCAGCATTCAAACGTGCATCAACAGGACGCCAAGTCGTTCATCGGCAAGTGCCTGGGCCCGCCGGGGGACCGGCCGACGGTGCAGCAGCTGCTGGAGGACCGGTTCTTCTGCCGAAAGCCCGCGGCGCCGCGGCCGCAGAGCGAGGACGGCGGCGCCGGCGGCCGCGACGCCAGTCTCTGCGGCGATGACTACCGTGGTGCCGGCAGCAGCGGCGCCGGGTGAGTGAATCAGATCTTTGATGATCCTACCTGCTTTGCAGTGTCAGGAGCAGCTGAAGGAAAGGTCCTCTGTCGTCTTGCGGTGACTCGTCGTCGTCAGGGGACAGGGTTCAGCCTGGAGCTCCCTGCTAGCCTCCATGCGGCAACTGTGGTGGCGGCAGGTTGAATCCACCGCACGACTCGTAAGGTGCACTTCCGTGACCCTCTTGAATGATATACGCAGGTCGCCGCCGGCGGACAGGGACCGCCACGCGGTGGGTGACATGGGGGACACAGGCGGCGAGGAGGCGGTGAGCTGCCAGGTGGGCACGGTGCAGGGGGAGGACTACACTTTCCGCTTTGGCGGCAAGATTGTCGACGGCAAGCTCCACTTCCGCCTGCACATGGAGTACGAGGGCGACGACGAGGTGGGTTTTCTTGGAAATTGTGAGACGGTCCCACTGCGTATTTTGCTCCCATTGCAGCGGCATGTCTGTCTGCATGTGCGCGCATCTGGGTCTTGGTGGGCAAGGAGACGCCCAAAACAAGCCAATGTAGATGAGTGTATGTCTGCTCCCAGCAGCGTCCTGTGGGATCGCCAACAGGAGTGTGCAGAGGGTGTACTTGGGTGTTGGGAAGAGCTGCGATCGATCAGCTTGCCAAAAGGCACTGTTGCTGCTGACAGCCCTCATGACCCCTGACTTTCCTCTGCAGGAGTCAGACGACCGGCAATCCCGGACCATCGACTTTGAGTTTGATCCCGACGACGACACGCCCGACGAGATCGCCGGCGACCTCAGCAAAGAGTTCGACCTCAGCAGCACGGACCGGTGAGTGGAGCGTACGATGTGCCGCATATGTCGATGTGATGACATTGCAGCCGACCAGCTGCGATTTGCATTTTTGATCCTGCGTCGGTCAATGGATGCTGTCTTTTCACTGTTGCCCTGACATCTTGCCGACAGCTGCATCTTCTACTGGGCGCAGGGACATCTGTGCAGCGGCCTTGAAAGAGTGGCTGGCGAAGGAGGCACCAAATTCATGACCTGTCGGCGGTCCCGCATGGTCAGGGGAGAGGTTTTTGATGCGTGCTGCGCGCGCCGTGTGTTTTCGCCTTGATGATTCATGAACAATGCTCGGCAACTGCTGGCAAGGTGTGCCTCGGGCATTGGGGCGGGACTAGTACTGTGTGGAGGCCCCGTCGAGGAATAATATCGTGTGGACAGCAGGAGCACTGGCGCCAACATTGCAGCGTTTAAACATTGAGCTGTATTGACATCAATCGCCTCACTTCCAGAGCACCACGCCATGATCGGCGTCCACGAAAACGTAGATTATGGTCTTCACCTGCTTGCACACAACAAGGACCTATCTCCAGGCCATGCTAGCAAGCATTATGCACAGTGCCAGGGCTGAGGGGCGAGTGCAGACACAAGCTGACTGAGGTACGCACCTCGTGTGTGACTTCAAAGGCAAAGGCCTGCACATATCCCATTTATACACTCAGCGTGAAATGTCACGATTGTGACAGAGGGACGAGCTGGCAGTGCGTATGCATGTGCATTGACAAGCGCACCTGCCCAACCACGCAGTGGAATGGACCGCCGCCAAACTTGGCATCTGCCGCCTCCTTGATGACCTGGCGGGTCCAGAACATAACCCGAGCGTCAGGACTCGTGGTGCTGCAGCGCTTGCTCTTTGCTCTCTGGGCACGGCGGAAACCTCTACACATCACCTTGGCGCATTTCTCCAGGTCTGCCGCATGCTTCTCCACAGAAATGCTGATGATGTCGATGGCGTCTTCCCGCATGTCCGCGCTCATGTCTGATGCCTTGATCAGAGGGTACTTCGCCAGCTTCCTGAAGGCGGCCATATCCATGGCAGGCGTTGCTCCGGCGGTGGTGCTCATCTTTGCCGACCCTGATTGTCGAAGCCAGAGGGACTGGCTATCTCAGTTTCTCTCGTGCGGGCAGCGCACTGCGGTGTGCGCGCAGGGACGCCCGTCTCCTGGAGCGTGGAGACTTAACACAAAGTAGAGACTATATTGAATACGACGATACAGCCCCGGAACTTCCCGCAAGGTTGGGACTCCTGTGCTAGGGTCAGGCAGTGTGCAATCGATCTCGGAAAATCTAGCCCAGAGCATTGACTAGACACGTTCGCGGCAACCAGAAGTCTCTTTAAGGAGCTCAAGATCAAACCAAAACCGTTTCAGGCGCCTGCCGCGGGCCGCAAGCCAGGAAGCTTGCCGCGAGAGGCGTTTGAGGCTTCCAATGATGGGAGGTGCAAATTTGCAACGGGGAATGAAGGTCTGCATTGTGTGCCGTTGTATGTTTGCTAGCGCACCTAGCGCACCAGCTGCACTCTTCTTCGGGTTCTTCAGAACAGAACTGCCTTCGCGACCGGCGACTGCTGAAAACCCATTTTGTCGACGTCTCATCACATCAAACCTGACAGCACAGCTCCCAGCAGCATGGCCGAATCTCTGCGAAAGCCGCTGTACGGTCGTGAGAAGCATGCAGCACCCGCTCAGATCTGCGTAACGGGCGCCACAGGTGCGACAATCGTCACAAAGCAGTACGCCGCGGCTGTGCGGCATGCGGCGCGGCATGATCTGACCGCCAACAGCTGCCGGGTTCTGATTGTCCTGCTACACTGCGTGCAGGCTACATCGCCGCGAGCATCATCCAGCGGCTGCTCGCTGCCGGGCACCTTGTGCACGCGACGGTGCGGGACCCGATTGCGGCTCCGACGAGGGCAGCGCACCTGCTCGCCCTGCCCGGCGCCGAACAGCGCCTCAAGTTCTTCGAGGTACATTGCTGTGGGGATGCGCACGTGATCACGTGCTTCGAACTCCGGCCTGACATCCAGTTCCTGATTTCTCCTGCTGCTTAAATCATCGCCGCCGCCGCCGCCGCCGATGCCGACGCCACTGCCGCCACCAACCAGATGCTGTAAGCATCATCAACACATGCACATGCACGCAGGCGGACCTGGAGGCGCCGGGCAGCTTCGATGCGGCCATCGCGGGCTGCCAGTATGTGGTGCACACCGCGTCGCCGGTGGTGCTGGGCGGCACGCGCGGCCGGGAGCGGGAACGCATCATTGCCCCCGCTGTCGCGGGTGTCGAAAACGTGCTGGCTTCGGTGAACCGCGTGCAGAGCGTGCAGCGGGTGGTGCTCACGTCCTCAGTGGGTGCGTGCTGCCCTAACCAGTTCATGTTCCATTACTGAGCCTGTCCATTGCTGACCAGTTCATGTTCTCATGTTGAGCGCGTGGTTCCGCGTCTCAGAGGGTGTTGCAGATCATTTTCTGTCCCATTGCTCAGCTGGCGGCGTGCCTTCATTTCTGTCTGCCATACGAATCCGTTAGTGAGTTCACCCCAGACTGTGCGGCCTTCTGTTTGACAACGTGCCATGTGCGCGAGCCCTTTCCTTCACTGTCATGCAGCCGCGGTTGTGGGTGTGCACTCGGAGCGGGGCGCGGGGCATGCTTTCACAGAGGACGACTGGGACCTGAGTGCTTCAGAGACTTTTTTGCCCTATCATTACAGCAAGGTGCGGTGCGGCAGCAGAAAAATTGCAGCAGTGTCAAAGTGGCGTGTTGATGTCGACAGGTAGCGGCTCACTTCAGCGGCGATTTGACCGCAGGTGATGTCAGAACTGCGGGCGGTGGAGATGTGTGAGGCACAGAGCCGCTGGAGCCTAGTGCGCATTCTGCCAGGCCTGGTGCAGGGCCCGCCGCTAGGTACATGTCGGTCGCAATTCAGGCTTGCAGATCAGCCTGGCTTCTGGCGGCTCATTGGCACCTCACTCTCCACGGATGGCCCTCCCCACATCTGATGGATCACAGAATGCGGGCAGCCTGGCCCTGCTGCGCTGGCCGCACTTTCCTGTGCAACAGCTCTGCTGTACCTGCCTCCTGAACCTGCCTGTGATCATGCGCTTGCAGGCAACATCAAGTGTGAGTCGGTGGGCTTCATGCGCAAAATACTCAATGGCAGGTGAGCTCAGTTGAGTTTTGGTTCGCCTGTCAGCCGCATCGTGTTGCCGACTGCGACATTGATCCCTCCGGCCACATTGGAGATGAAGCGGCTATGATTGCGAACCCCAGGTTCAGCCCGATTGTGCCGCCCATCGCTTTTGACGTGGTGGACGTCGATGACACAGCGGCGGCGCACTGCCTGGCACTGTTCAGTCCCTCCGCCCTGGGCAGGTGGGCATCCGTGACGCTGTCCCAGATGCATAACATCTTACCCTACATCAAGGTGGCTGGACAGCCTAGATGCATGCAAGCTGAGGTGTTCAAGCAGTTTCGCAGCACCGACCGATGGGCGGTGCACGCCGCAGGTACATCTGTGTCAGCGGCAGCCACACGATGTGGCACTACATCCGCCAGCTGCGCCCCTCCCAGGCCGGCCGCCACAAGCTGGCATACGGCGAGGGACCGTACGCCTTGTTCTGGCTGATCTTCCGCCTCACCTCCCCAGGCGCGCTTGCCTATACAAAATGGGGCTTTTTTGAATGCCTGTGCATGTTTTGTTTGCAGTTTCTGCTTCTAGCATGGCGCTCCGACTGGAGCTCATCCACAGGCCAGTAGGCCTATCTGGGCATGATGTGATGGTGTTCCTCCCTTCCAGGCAACCTGGACCTGCTGCGAGCGCTGAGCGGGCCGCCGCCGGCTTTTGACTCCAGGCGCATCCGGCGGGACCTGGGGCTGACATTCATCGACGCAAAGCAGTCGGCGCTGGACATGGTGGCGCGCCTGGAAGAGCAGGTCAGTCCCACTTTGCACTTCCAGTCTGCCTCCAGGACAGCGGCTTGTTCCTGCGGCGGTTTGTTCGTGCGGCACCCTGACCAGACCCGCCTGCATGCATTGTGACCAGACCGCACAGAGGTCTTTTCGTTTCGACTTATTCGGATCACTTCGTGCAGGGTGTGGTGAGGCCGCGCGGAGCTGGCCGTCGGTGATACCAACGGCGGCGGCGGCGGCGGCGTCAAGGCAGCGGCGGTTGAGGCAGGGACGCCGCATCCGCTGCCGCCGTAGCTTGAGAATTCTCGGAGCACTGCTTTTGGCGTGATCATGACAGCGAGATCTAAGCTTGCATCCTGCTTGACATGCGGTTGAGTCTCCTCATCTGAAATGTAGGGACCTGTCCGTCACACGTTGATCTTGCGATTGATCTTGCGATTCGCCCAAGTATTTTTCGTGGCGAGGGTTGCTCAATCAGTAGGGTTTCTTACGTTGCAGCCGATGCAGTCCGTCGCGACGCTTGAGCCCCCCTAGTCATTGCTCATCACGGCTGCGGGTCAAGCACTTGCTTGCACACAACTCTTCTTAGGCACCGCCAAGACAAGCCGGTTGCCGATAAGTTTGCCGCGCCTGCACGCGCCCCTGCTGTAAATGTGCTCCGTGTACCTGGCAATGAGCAATCCCTGAGCGGGCAGACAGTCTGCCCGCAGTCTGCCGCAGACTGCACGGGCGCAGCAATTAACCCTCACTGATCGATCTGATTTAGTCGCACGGGACTTTCGGGGCGTCACCATGCTGGGGCTGTCGTCCGCCTGCGCGTCGGCATCGCAGCGCCTGGCGGAGCAGCTCGCCCCGCCTGTCGTGATGCCGCCCGCTACCAACAAAGTGCCGACAGCGCTGCTGTGGCTGCGGCGGGACCTGCGCGTGGCGGACAACCCCGCCCTGGTGGCAGCCCTGCAGGGAGCCTTCCGAGTGGTGAGGCATCACCTTCTTGCTTGTGCTGCGACACCATGCGTCGTGCTCGCAGCCAGCGTCTTGGACCGGCCACTCGAGCAGCTGTCTCCAAAAGGAGACTTCCTGCGCCCGTGGAGCCGCCACAGCCCGGGCACAAGCGCGCGCCAGCTAGGATCTGACGCTGCTGCGCGTCGCGTAGGTGCCCGTCTTCATATGGGCGCCGGAGGAGGAGGGCCAGTTCCAGCCGGGGCGCTGCTCCCGGTGGTGGCTGCAGAACAGCCTCCAGGCGCTGGAGGGGGACCTGCGCGCGCTGGGGTCCAGCCTCATCTACCGCTGCGCGCCGGAGAGCCGCACCGCGCTGCTGCAGCTGGTGCAGGAGGCCGGCGCCCAGGTGGGCCGTCCTTGCCAAATTGTGTTTCCAGCTGTTACAATGGGGATCTGCTGTCGGCCCAGAACCGCTCTCGCGCTCGCTGCTCTGCAGAGCTGCTTGACATGCGGCCTGACGCAGAAACATCGCGCAGGAAGTCAGGAAGTGCAGTTTGCATCATTCTTCTTTGGAGCTGGTGCTCGGTCTTATTGGACCTGAGCGCGCATGGATCCTTGCAGTCCCGCTGTGCAGCATGTTGCCTCTGCGCTGCCGGCGCCTGTCTTCAGGCCCTTTCAAGGCTCAAAATGAACATGAGCTTAAGCTTTCGCTTTTTGTTCTGCAACACCATGACCCAAGGAAGTTCCGCGGCGCGCAGGCGCTGTACTTCAACCATCTGTACGACCCGATCAGCATGGTGCGGGACAATGAGGTCAAGGCGGCGATGGCTGAGGCGGGCGTCGCGTGCAATACCTTCAACAGCGACGTGCTGTACGAGCCGTGGGAGGTGCTGTCGCCCAGCAACCAGCCGCTCAGCAGCTTCAAGCACTTCTGGGACAGGTGGGTGCCTCCCCCGCCGTCCGCCTGTGTTCAAAACATGCCTCGGAGTGCTTGCTCCTCACACCTGAGCAGCGCCAGCTGCTGAGGAGCAGCGCCAGCTGCTGAGGAAAGCGTGCTGGCTGCACATGCTGATCTCCCGTGCCGCTGCCGCCATTGCGCAGCAGCTGAAACACATGTGTCTTGCCATCACTCTCAGCAACAGCAAAACTTCCTCCTGTGACGGCTCCGCCCATGACGGCGTACTTCCAGGATGAAGGTGTAGGCGCTGCCGCTGCCGGTGCCAGCCAGCATTTAGCAGCGCAACGCAGCACAAAGCAGCAGTACAAAGTTCTCCTTGTGACGGCCACTTCCGCTGCGACACCCGCAGGATCAAGTCGATGGCGTACGCGCCGCCGCTGCCGCTGCCGGCGCCGGCCAGCATGCCGGGCGTGCACCCCTCCATCGTGGGCCTGGACCTGACGGGCCTCGGCCTGCTGTCCGCCGAGGAGGCCTCCAGCAACGAGCAGCTGAAATTCACGGTGCGCCGTCTGGCATGTTGGCCACTTATGCGTCGTTTGACGCCTTGTGACGCCTGCTGTCTCCGTGGCCCCCTGACCAGGGTCGCTTGGCTCAGCAGCACGCCTGCACGCGGCGCTCCTGCAGAATCTGGATCGCCGGCGACTGCGGCCCAATGCTCCAGTGAAGGAAGTCGCTGATGCACATGCGCCGCCCAGAGCCCCACCCGCTCCAAGGCCGAGATGCCCGGCCTGTCCCGAGAAGTTCTCCACTTGAGCCGCAGTGGCGGCCGGGCGGACGGGGGGCGCACCTGGTGCTGGAGGAGTTTGTGATGCAGCGACTGCCGCTTTTCCGCGCCAACCGCGCCAAGACGGACGTGCGGTCCACCTCCCGCCTGTCGCCGCACCTGCACCACGGCGAGATCAGCACCCGCCACATCTACTACGTGGTGCGTTCCTAGTGGGAGTGCTTACAGACGTGCCGTCTGCCATCGGCATGCCGGCGTGCTGGAGGCTGCCTGCATGCTGCCTTCAGCGCTGCCGCATGCCTAGGAAGTCTTGCAGAGCGCGGCGCAGCCCAGGTTGAGAGCGCCGTCAGGGCATGGCCAGTCGCGCAATACGCCAGCTCGCTTCTGGCATGCTTTAGAAAGTGCACTCGCCCCAGCGTCTGTGCTGCCGCCGCCCGCCAGGTGAAGCAGCGGGAGGCGGCGTACATTGCGAGCGGCGGCAAGCAGGCGGCGGAGGCGGTCGCCGCCTCCTGCGAGGACTTCCTGCGGCAGATGGGCTACCGGGAGTACAGCCGCTACCTGTCCTTCCACTTCCCCTTCACCCACGAGCGCTCGCTGCTGGAGCACCTGCGTGCCTGCCCTTGGCGCTGGAACCAGTCCCACTTCAAGGTGCGCACGCATGGCTCTTCATGCGCCGCCGCCCGCAGCAGGCATTTTGCTCGTCGTTCACAGCATCACAGTTGGAGCGCAAGTAGCCGTCTGCAGCTTGCATCATGCGACCTGAAGTGGATTGCTCTGCATTGCGAGAATACAATCGCTTGCCACACGAGCATAGATGTTTCTTTACCAAAAAAAAACATTATAATAAATGGAATTTTTTCTAGTTTTTAATTGGCTAAAAAACAGACAATGTATTGGTCGTTGTCCGCGGCTCATCATGGCGTGCCATCTGCACCGCACAGGCGTGGCGGCAGGGGCGCACGGGGTACCCGCTGGTGGACGCAGCGATGCGGGAGCTGTGGTCCACCGGGTGGACGCACAACCGCATGCGCGTCGTGTGCGCCAGCTTCCTGGTCAAGAATCTGCTGCTGCCCTGGCAGTGGGGCCTGAAGCACTTCTGGGACGCGCAGCTGGACGCGGACCTTGAGTCCGCCGCCCTCGGCTGGCAGTACGTCTCCGGCTGCCTCGCCGGTGCGCTCCCATTCTGTTAGCCTGAAAACTCCGACTGAAAAATCTGAAACTCATGCTGTATGTAAACGTGTGCCTGACCAGACACTCTTACCAGCTCTCTGTGTGGGGTCTGCCAGTTTCACGGCATGAGCCGTTAAAGTCTCGAGTGTGCTGACCATGTTGACCGCTGCACTGAGAGCACATCGCCACACCGACGCTGGTTAGGTCCCGGCTGCCACAGATGCACACCCCTTCATCCACATGCTGGACCAAGGGGGACCCATGGACTCATATCCACGGTGTGAAAACTTGCTGGACCAAATAGCAGGCCCAAACCATAACCTCATATCCTGAGACTGACATCAAATCTCCCCCTGCCGCAGACGCGCACCCGTTCAGCTACATGCTGGACCAGGAGAAGGAGGCGGTGCGCTTCGACCCCAGCGGCAACTACGTGCGCCGGTGGCTGCCGGTGCTGTCGCGCCTGCCCAACAAGTGGATCCACCGGTGCGCCTGCGCCTCAAATGTCGCCACACACGTTTTGTCGGCCATGCCCTTCTGCTGTCTTGATGTGATGCGCAGGTGGAGAGTGCGCTGGCTATGCTGTTGGTGGCCACGACTAGGGCGAGACACATAGGCTCCAGGCCTGTGCACTCTCCCCGCGGCCCAAAACCATCAGCTGGTGCAGTACTACATCTGCCTTGCTTGGGTGCCAGTCCACTTCCTCATCAACACCGCCAGTTCGAACTGCAGTCCATCCCTGATACGGCTGGTGCGACTGCAGGGTGTCTGAGGCGCTGCCAATCAGACTCACGCGTCGAGCTGGACAATCATTGCATGATTGTACGCTGAGAACTTCTTGTGCCGCTTGATTCGTGAGCACCATAATTCGACTTTGCTGCAGGCTGTGCGAGGCGCCGCCGAAGGTGCTGCGGGAGGACGCAGGCGCGGACGCAGGCGTGGAAGCTGGGCTCCAACAACTAAACAGTTGCATGCTGAAAATTTTGAGTACTCCAATCGACCGTTGAAACCAGAACTTGAGCATGCCGCAGGCCGTCCGAGGCGCCGCCGGAGGTGCTGCAGGACGCGGGCGTGGAGCTGGGCTCCAACTACGACTGGCCCATCGTGACGGGCGCGGAGGCGCGCTCCCACGTCGCTTACGCCTGCTCCGTCACCGAGCGCTGCATCAGCACCCGCGGCGGCCACTCCGGCAGCGCGGCATCGGAGCCCTACCGCTTGGCGACGGAGCCCAACGAGGAGGCGCTGCCGCCGCTGGAGGCGGCGGCGGCGGCGGCCATGTGGTATGCCGCGCGCGCCGACGGCGGCGGCAAGCACCCCGAGGTGGAGCCGGCGCCTGAGTACGAGGTCTCCGACGAGGAGGTGAGAGGTGCTTAACAGACACTGAGTAAAGCAACAAGGGCACCATTGGCACTCAGGTGTGCACTGAAAGCTTAGTCCGAGCAGGATGGGCTGCTCTGCGACAATGGCGTTGGCGCGGGGCGGCGGGGTACACACACCCGTTGATGCGTACGGGTCGTCGCGCAGGTGCTCAGCAACAGGCTGGCGGAGACGCGGGCGCCTTACGACTTCATGGGCACGACGTCGGGCGTATCGGACACCATCAGCCGGGCGCCCCCGCGCGCCGGGGGCCGCGCCGCCGCGGACGACGACGACACCCTCACCGTCAATGGCGCCGCGGCGGACGAAATACAGCCGCTGACGCTGGACGGCGGGCCGGGGGGACCAGCGGGGCGGGGGCACGCGCGGCGGCAGCCGCGCAACCCTGTGGCGGAGCACGCGGCGGCCATCGTGGACATGCCGCGCCCGGGGATGATACCCGACGGCACGCCGCTGTCGGCAGGCGTCGCGGAAGCCATGGAGACCGCCACGGTCGGCGCGCTCGAGGCGGCGACGGGCGCGCCGGTCCAACGCGACGAC
>JAABUK010012671.1_pt1 | contig 10699 bp, 16 predicted proteins | sample 5559141 | NCBI WGS metagenome assembly JAABUK01 (sample SAMN10711869, study PRJNA513367) | rock metagenome | isolation source: Antarctica rocks | place: Antarctica: Victoria Land, Pudding Butte nord | collected 2016-01-03
TGTGCAGACCCTTTGGTCGTTGCGTGAACAAAGTGACCTCAGGCTTCAAAGTCTGTTGCTGCTCCGGAACCAGCGTGAATGTGCTTACTAACAGATCGTGAAATCCACAGGCAGAGTTGTGTGCAGGTCGAACATTACTGAAGAGACCCCTCAGACTGGTATCCAAACAAATCTACGGGAATTTCTTCGAAGACTCCCATGGGCAACTGTAGTATGCTGCAATGCAATGTGTTTGAGTAGCCCTGTTTGGTGGTCGGCAATGAAAGGCAGGTTGGACCTATCACTGCTGGCACGTTTGGGTGTTCACCAAATTCAAAGGCATCATGCGCTGCACAAGCTGAATAGAGTCAACGCAAACTCATGACCAATTCACTAAGCTCCTTAAGGCTGGATAAAATGAGCCAGTCATACAAGCTGGTCAGACCCAACCAAAGCAGGTGTATATGACAGACACATGACAGCACTCGCATGTGGGAATGACAGTCAGACAGACACTGCTAGCAAACATGATACTAGTGGACATCACAAACATGACATGCAGGTCTTAGTCATGTTCATTGTGTGTCAGCCTACAAAACCCAAGAGATCACAGGGGCAATTGCTCTACATCCTGATGTACCCTGTTACTTGGCCTTTGCCCAGGCAACAGAGCAGTCAGATCAGCAACAGCTGAAGCTGTGCGCCTCAGCCAGTCTCCCACGTCAGTTGATGCTGTGCTTCTGAGGACTGCATCACGCCCATCAAATGATTTGCGACCTACAGGAGCCCGGATCATGTCTGTGCTCATGGGAACATAGACACCAGCCGACAGCTTCTTGACATGACCTGCCTGATAGTGCGCAATGTAGCGCCGCAGCAGTTGCAGCATCACTATCATGACGACTGCATAAGCAGCTATGTAGCACACCAGTAACAGCCTGAACCTGAATGGCAGCTCGTTCTGCAACAGCAGATCCCCACCAAAGCTTGGGGGATACAGAACCCACACTATTCCCAAGAGGGTCAGTACACCAATGAACACTGGAATTGCTGCATTCTGGCGGAGGCCTAGGCAATGGGGCTTCATGTCATTGATGAAGCTGATTGCTGGGCCCATGAGCTGCGAGGTGCCTATCACCAGAACCACTGCCACTGCTGGTTTCTGCAACACACAGCGCAGACTGGTCCAGTCTCTGTACTATGTCAGCAGCAGAACGTGACAGCATACGCAGTGTACTATGTCATATCCCAAAAATATGCAGAGCCTGATTGCCAGGCAGCGCACTTGCACAACATTTGCAAGAAGTGTGCTCTGTATGCGCCTAACTGTTGCTGGGTGATTCTGCAAGGAGGGTGTGCACAGTGATTGAGAAGGTGTGTGGGAGTTGATGGTGATTGGCAGTGTGAGCCACAGCTGTTGGAAGACAACAGCTGAGTCCCTCACAGTTCTGGCCTGTACAGTAGTGGCCAGTTTTTGCCACAGGTCTTGCATCATGGGGACAGCTCAAAACATGCTAGACGCAGTCGTGCTGTTCAACTACCTGATTGTCTGCGGGATGGTACCAGGACTGTCGCCTCAGCAGTCCTACAGCAATGCCCTGCCCAGTAATATAGAGGGCCATAAACAATGCCACAGGCCCCAGCACCACGAGGGAGACCAGTCTGCGTGCTGGTCTCACTGGGTGCAGCTGTGGTGAAGGACGGATGCAAACAAACCCGAGACTCACAAAGAGAGACAGATAGAGTCCCAGGTCATACTGCACAGCAGCCAGTAGCCAGTGGTCAGCTAAGATTTCACAAGTTTGTGTAAGTCCAGATTGAGCAACAAAGCGAGTACACAGTCAGCACATTTCAATGTATACACACCATGTGAACATGCAGCACAAGAGAAAGCCTGGCATTGTCCATGAAGATTTCAGGACAATATGTTGAAAGATGACACAGGCTGGAAAATCTGCTCAGTGACCTTGATGCTGTCTGGCAATGTTTCTATGAAGGCGTCCTGCAATTGAAACTTGCCCATATTTGCACGCTTGTGTTGCTTGGCTGCTTACCTGATGTTGTTGGATGGACACCCCATGCGGATCACCATTACCAGTGATGGCAGACCTGCCTATGAGGCTTATGATGGCGCCCATGAGACCAAACACGAAGCCCAACAGTACCAGATACTGCAAGTCACAGAATTTCTGTTGCTGCATTCATTCTGACGGAAACTATTGTTGTTGAGTGATACTACGATAGAATACTGTTCCAGCTGCAAACCTGCAGCTATAATGCAGAATGTTGACTGACACCCTCGGCATGCAGCTACAATAGTCACTGCTGGCTGTGAGCGTGACAGGCACAGTCATTAAACAAAGGGAAACAAGGCAAGGTGTCCAATTGAACAGACACTTCACTGCCAACTGTGTACCTTGTATAGAGTGAAGGCAATCACCAGGCTACATCTTGCTTCTCGGATGAGTGTACAGATTGCTGCAGAAGCACCAGATGATAACACCAGTTGCAGCATCAGCGTGGACCCAAGTGCTCATTCACTGTAAGCTAGACATGTGTGCATTCACCCACTTGAGACTTGTGCTTTCAAACAATGGTTGCCAGATGCTTGGGCACAGACTCGACAATAGCTTCAGCATAACTGACCAAGACATGATGCTGGCCAGGCAGCAACCCAACAGTTGCTCAGTGTTGCAGTAATGTTCAAACACGCTGATTCATTGGCAGTCATACTCTGTGGTGAATTTGAGGGCATAATGTACCTATGACAGATCCTGATGGGGACACCACAGGTGCAGCTACAACTGCATGGGAGGCACCCACAGCTAAACCCACGTCGGCAGCTTGCAAGGCTGGAACATCATTCACTCCATCGCCGCAGTACCCAACCACATGTCCCATCCCCTGAGGGTCACAGCAAGATGAGGCGCCCACATGGACTACTGATCGTGTGTACATAAGGGATCTGTTGCAGGCATCTGATCCCTGTTGGTCAGCTTGGGTACATCTGTCATTCAGTGAATGGGTCACTGCTGGTGTATACGGCTGCTACACATGCATGCTGTGACCTTTCAATCACTGAACCATGGCAAGTTTGCATAAGCTACTGACGACGAGATCTGTACAAGAACGGCATGCACAGGAAGTGAAAGAAGCTCTGCATCTACCTTGAATCGGCGAGTGCTTGAATAGGCCAAGCCATGTGCCCCAAGCAGCTGCACCAACTGAGCCTTCTGGTGCGACCTCATTCGCGCACACACTGCCACATTGCGCAGCACAGTTTCCAAGAACACTGGCTCAGCACGCTGCAGCAAGTACTCAAACACAGGGCCAGTAATGATGCATTGATGTCCTTCTGCTATGAGGGTCATTGCGCTGCTTTTGGTCAAGGGCATCAGCTGACCTTCCTCTGCCAAGACAAAGGACAAGGCATCATGGATCGAGCATCTGTCATGTGCTGCGTCTGTTGGACTTGCTTGGTCTAGGTTGAAGGAGTCATTGGTTGACAGAGCTGCAAGTTGGTCAAACAAAAATGGCTCAGATGACCGAGCATGTGCTAAGGTAGTTGAGGCTAGTTCCATCTGTACTGGCTTGGACTGACTGGACCCTGCTTGAGTTGGGACTGGAACTGATTGATTGGTGGTCTCAGCAGGCTGCTGACTGAACTTGGAGTTTCTTTGCAGAAACCCTGTGACCATTGCCTGCTCTGAACTGCCTGATGGTAAGGCTGGTTTTGCGACCAAAGGCTTGCAGCTGAACCTACTGCGCGGTTCTCTGTTGAGCAGTTGTCCAGCACCGGACAAGTCTATCTTGTTCAAAGATTTAGACCTGCTGCGGCTGACCGCATCAGCAGCAAAATCTGCCAATGATGTCAAGTCCACCGCCAATGCTGATTTGGTGCGTATAGGCTGCCCATATCGGTCCCGCGGCTGAGGGGGCACCGCAGCAATGCTTGACACCGATGGGAGGTAGGTTGTCTTTTCACGGATGAAAATGGCATCAGGCTGCGCAATGAGTATGTGCTTGCGCTTGAAGTTGAGCATGCCAGTGGCCTGTGCCACTGCTGTGGCGGTCAGGTAGTGGTCGCCTGTCACCATGATGATTCGCAGGCGCCCCCTGCAGGCACAGGCAAGATTCTGAGACTCAAGATTGATACCTAAGATGTCTACACCTCAGGTCACTTTGGCACAAAACAGCAGAGCTATTTCACACAGATGCACATGATTCCACACAGATGCACATGATTCTGGATAGCCCTCATTATCGTGCATATAGGTGCACCATCATGCTGGTCAACCTGCTGAGCCTTGGCAACTGATCATTGCGCTGGCTTAGAAGGCAGTCTAGCAAGTACATCCATACAGGTACCTGGAACTCAACAACCGTTTATTGTCATGTGTACTTGTAGTAAGAGCAGCTGGGTTACCTATCTTGCAGCTCAGTGATCGCAGCAGTCGCGTCGCACCGCAGGGGATTGCTAACCACTGCAAACCCCAGAAGACGCATGCCATACGTATGCTGTGTGATATTCACGAGATTTAGTTTGCTGAGGTCCTGTCTAGATTCAGCCAGGACCCGGCCTGTTATCATGCCTAGCACTCTGTAGCCAAGCGCTGTCCAATAGCAAACAGCCTGCGAGCAGTTGTTGCATATGTCAATGGCATTGGTGTGCACTGACCAGTCAATAAGCAATGTCTGATGTGCTGACTGGTGCATTGCACAGCTGTGTTTAGCAGTGAGCTTGTGGCCAGACAAAGTAATTGCTTGTGCACCAAGTATGAGCAAACGAATGTCTTGCTTAAGAGTTTTGTTCGAAACAGCAAGGGCAACTCATCATTGCATGCTCTGTCGTTTGTGAGCAGCAAGTTCTCTGTCCATAGCCTGTATGCAAGGAGATAGACACAGGTCTGTATGCAAAAAGGTAGACATAGGTCACAACAACAGACATGTAAGTTTAGACATGACGTGGCTGTTTTTGTGAGCATACGGTGAGTGCATCTGACCTGGGCCCAATCTTTAGGCAGGCTGTCAGGGTCAGCCAGCTGAGTGACTTCATATGGGGCACCCTTGATCAGCACTTGGGCTCGCTCAGACTTTGAGGTATCTGCCTTGGCAATGACCCCTGACATTAGCATCTTGCTGTCATACTCAAATCGGTGCAGAATCTCAAGCTTGACTGTCTTGGTGGACTGAGCCTTGCCCACCCCCAGGGGTAAACACACTGTGCTTCTACCCTGCAGCCAAAGCCCAAGAGAGTGCAGATGCATACAAGACTCTGTGGGTTCTGAAACAGGGTATGCTGATCCTGCAGGTAATGGACTATGCCTGCGCTGAGAAGCGCAACATTGAGGTGCATTTGAGCTACAAGCAGCTCAGAATTGGATGTCTACAGGTTCAGGAGTCTACTGCAGAAGCTTTTGCTGATGCTGATACTGAGATACTCTAGCAAGGCGCTTACAGCTGTGGGTGCTGACACATAAGTAACAGCCTTACCTCTTCATTATATGGATGCCTGGGTGACTGCCTATATCATGTCAGTTGTGACAAGTGTGACCTGTGCAAAGCAGCTGGGAATGTGCGAGGAGTATATCCTTGAGTCAGCACTAAAGCAAACAAGATTGCTACCAAGGCACATGTTCAGTACAAGACATACCAAATAGGCAGCTTCCACACAAGCAAAAGCTTTCTGCTCATCAAGACGCCCAACCACCTTGCCTTTTGAAAGCGGTACCAAACCATGACATAGCGCAATGAGCTTTTTGACGTCAGTGCTCCATGCGATAGGGTCGGTTTTTAGGCCTTCCATCTTGCCTGACTCACAGGTGATGATGCCATGTAGCCTGCCCTGCACATAATGCAAAAAAGCATAAACGGTCGGGGATTGGGCATGCTTGTATACAGCTGACATACACAGGGCAACCTCATTCATGCTGCCCAAGCTTGTGGGTTGGCCAGTTGCAGTGCCTGTGATTCAAGCTGTTAAAGGTGCACAGCAGTCAACAGTCCAAACAACACTTGCCTGATCAGCTGTCAATGTGCCTGTCTTGTCAAAAAGGACAACATCCAGATGACCAGCAATCATCATCTTTCGTTGATCAGACACAAGTATGTGCTGCTTCTTCAAGCGCACAAAGACCATGACTCTGATGAACACCACGCTGGCCGGTAGCAGAGGCTCTACTGAGTTGAGCACTGATAACATGAGCTGCAGGAGAGCCCTCTTTGCAGATAAATGGGAGCGCACAAATGTGGGTACCAATATCAGGTAGATGATTAGCTGGACCAGGCCAGACAGGACGAAAAACTTGAGTATATCCTGCAAAGAACACAGATTTGGTCAGATGATGCAACAGCAGTCTTGCTGCCTGGAAGGAAGTGCAACATGCATGCCATTGTCGTATAGCAAGCCGTAAATATGCCTCTGGTGTGCTGTGATACACACTGAACAACCTGACTACAGCAGTGTAGCTGAACCCAGCAACAGAGCTGATGTTAACATTTGCACATGAGCCTTCAGCAATATGACTGAAACTGGGCCAGCTCACCTACACGGAATGCGTTCTGCTGGCAAGTTGGGGATGAGCAGAGTTACCTGGCGCAGCAAGCCCAAGGGTGTTCTGACTTCTGGCTGCCTTGGGGCCCAGTGGCGGTCAACAAGAGGTGTGATCATTTGGCCAACAGAGGTGTGAAGTCCAGTGCGCACTACCATGGCAAGAACCTCATCTTGTTCGTCCCTCTCGTTCCACACCTGCCAACCAGGCTGTTTAGATAGTTAAGGCAGAGTGGCAGCCTGCAAATGCTATGCAAGCTGATATCATGCTGTGCTGGGGCAAGACAGGGAGACTTGGGGTGTGCGCAAACGGCACGCACACAGATGCATCAGGTGATGAGTCAATGCAAGTCGTGATTTGCTACTGTGGGTCTCACTGCACAGCAGCTGTGAGCAGTGTACCTGCTGAATGACAGATCCCGCTGCTACTGTGGACGACCTGTGGGTGTCTGGGTCATATTTGGCACCTGGGAACTGAGCAGGTACAAATGGAACCTTGCGCGTCTGAAGAGCCTGCAGACTCCCAAAAGGCTGCTGTGTACACCCTTATAAGCCATTGCAGCTGAAAGTGAAAATTAGCTTTATAGCTTCGAGACAACGCCACCACAAGTCAAATTGCAATGGCAACATCAACAGATGGCAGGCTTTGTTGTGCAGAAGTCATCAAGCATGCTTGATGGCGGCCTACCTCGCCTGTCAACGCAGCCTCCTCTACAAGACAATTGCCTCTCAGCAGGACCATATCACAGACCGCCAGTCCTTGCTGGACCACTATCACATCTCCAGGTATGAGCTGTACCGCAGATGCTGCTCGCACATACCCTTTGCGCACAATGGGTACCAAGTGGTACTTGGAGAAAGCTGCTGTCAACCTCTTGCGTTGTTGGTGGACAGCATTGCCAGAGATGAAATTGCCAATGAGCATGATGCCTAGCAAGACAGCAGGGTACACGTAGTATGCAAAACTCCACATCCACAACCCCATCTCTAAGGCCTGTAGGACAGCGGCGCACATCAGTCTTTGTCTTGCAATTTCAAAGGTGCACAAAGACTGCAGTAGGTGACATCAAACGTACACTGAGCCATAAATTCACAGTGGCTATGATGCTGCAATTATGCAGCTTGTTTGCGTCATGCCTAGACAGTCGTGGTGCATGGCTATCATGCACATGCAATGACCCCTTTGACAGGTTTCTGTGGGCAAAAGTCGCTCAGTCAATCCAGGTCAGAGCATGATGGCTTGTGCAGCCAACATGTCTTAATGTCAGTATGAAAGCAAGCATGCTTCATGAGCAGCTTGAGCAGCTTCATCATCTCACCGGAAGTATGATGAGGGGGTTTTTCAATTCTATCCACATCACTTGGATAAAGCTGGGCTTTGGAATGTGAAGTCTGTTGCTGCCATATGTCAAGACACGCTGCCTTCGAGGCCAGGTGTTCGATGGATTGAAGTCTGCCCACTCACCACCTGAAGGCAGCACCATACCAGTGAGCATTCAGACCCAGAAACATGATATGCAGCCTCGGACAAATGCAAGTTTAGCTTACAACTTGTCTGCCTTCCAACAATCACTTAACCCTGAGACAGCAATCAATTTGATGCATCTAGTGGCAGTCATTCACTGTGATGCAAGTGCGTGAACAAGGTCAGTCCAGAATGTATAGCCACCTTTGCAAATTAGCATGGGGTGCAGATGCTCTACATACTGTCAAATAAGTCCCTGCTATACTGCCTAGCTGGCGCATGTTGCATTGAGATGCCATCTGATGTGCAACACACTTACAGTCAAGGCCTGCAATCTGTATGTTGAGGACTTGTCAGAAGGTACTGCATGCTACCACCCAAAATCTGAAGGTACCTGTCTCAGTAGCGAGCAGTGCAGGCAAAGCTCTCTCCAGCTGTTCGTGAAGGTCAGCTGGCATCCTTGGCACCCTCACAAACATGTTTGACTCTTGATTGTAGCTGTACCAGAAGCCGAACAGCTGGACATATTGGCTCACTGATGGTCCGGGACCCTAGCAGCACGAGGGAAACTGTCAACAACAGTTACAAGAAAGGAGGCATACACTACCTTTCTGTCTTCTGAAACATCACAGTAAAAACACGGCATGTTCTGCAGGCACACAAGTCACTCAGCGTCACCTGCTTGAGTCCAGAGGAAGGCGCTGAGCTTCCATACACTGCTGTGAACACCCTGAGCAGCAGCACTCGTTTGTCCTCCAACTGCAGAATCAGGTCAGAAATCATACACTTCACAACTGCTTGTTGCCAGGCGCATTGTTTGCTATGCTCTGACTTTGTGTCACCTGAAACTTCACGTAAGACGCCTGGGTGACTGAGCAAGCTTGAAGCTTCAGTAAGATCATGAAGGTTGGCCAGAAGTTTGCAAGCAGCCATGAGGCACCCAGAGTAGCAGTCACAGACGCTGCAAAGATAACTTGCTTCCACACCGGGCAGTTGTACCCCTGAAGAGGCTTGATGACCTGATCACAATTCAACACTGTGATCAGCTGAACACGCTGAACGACGTACGTGATTTGGTTCTGGCCACATACCGCATTACTGTTGGCGTATGACTGATGCATTCTGGTGTCGAGTTCTGATCAGCTGGTGCTCAGTCAGCGCAACACCCCGAAAGTTTAAGGGCCTGGGGAGAGCATGCAGTGCCTCGCTCGGACAGAGCTGCGTCTAGCAAGCCAACTCCGTATCTCTGGTGTAGCTTTCAGCATAGCAAGCGTGGCCGGACACCCCGCTGAGATCATAAGCAAAGGTGACAGACTATCCAGAACCCCAGGCTCAGCAGGCCAGATGCAGGATGTGGCGGCAGCTGACTCAGTAACTGAGCATGCCAATGATTTGGCCCAAATCTAGCGCGGGATAGACTTTTGATCTCGCGATGATTCGGTGTGAAGTTGTACCAGCTATCTGAATAGGCAGCTCGGTGTCGCCTCTGTAGCCATTCCACAATCTTGTCCTGCGATCAACCTCAGTTCATTGCAACGATGGCACTTACCAGCAAGCACTGCAGAATTTCAACGCCCATCAGCTCGACTGTGACAGTGACACCACGAGCGTGCGCACGCAGCAGTAAGCTGCTATGCAGGGCCGCGCTACAGCCAGCACCAAAACACACTACGCGCAGGGAGTCTTTGGGGTTCTTGTTGGCCTTGCCGCTGCTTGTCTCTACAGAGACTGCTCAAGCCGTTGATATCGGAGACTTTCGTGGCGTCAAAGGTGTGTAAAGTCCCGTGAAGCTGCAGCGTTGTCCGCCGTCATACTGTTATGCGCCGCTGTCACATCGTCGAAATCTTTCATAATGTACGCGTATAATCGCTGGCTCGTGTCATAGTGATCAGGCATGCAGCAAGTGTTGAACTGCGTATCACGAACCTGAGGCAACAATGTACTCCACAAATGACAGCTGCCTGGCTGCAGACGCGCTGGACAGTCTTGACCAGGCCCGCAGCGACACCGAAGACTACAAGAACAGGTTCTCAATGCAAGGAGGACAGTCCAACCTATCACTGGAAGAGCACAAATCAAGGGCAAAGGAATCGTTTGCCAGGCTTCAGGTACAGAGATGTCTTTTGCATAGGTGTTCACACATGGCATGTCAGCTGTAATCCGCCGTAAGTGTGTTGCAATCGTTTCCTTGTCAGCCTGAATTGTGTGTGATGCAGCGTGATGTGAAGAAGGCTGTAGATGCCAAGGCTTACCCACGTGTTTCTGCAGACATCCGTCATCAGTTAGGCACACTCAAGTGAGCAACCCTGGCTTTTCATAACAGTTCTTTGAACAATGCTGAAAGTGCCTGCAAAATCCTTGCGTGTGCATGCTTGCTTACCAAACACTGTGCATATGCTTGCAATCACTTTGACTGATGTTGTGCAGCTGTCTAAGCACTATCAGTCAGCCTCACCTGAGCAGTCAAAAAATCCACTGGCCATTTTGTCTTCTTTGCAGCATAACATGCTGAGGAGGTGTGTGTCCATGCAGCTTTGACCTGAACAAGGTGGCTCAAGCCCAGGGTGACAAATCCTCACGCAAGCAGTTCCAGCAGCTGCAGAAGGCAGCAATGGACTCACTGGCAGAAGTAGGCCTTGCTTGCACCACTCGCTGTCAATATGCATCAACAGTCTTGTGATCATGCAAAGCTTGGTGCATACACA
>JAABUK010012672.1_pt1 | contig 10698 bp, 14 predicted proteins | sample 5559141 | NCBI WGS metagenome assembly JAABUK01 (sample SAMN10711869, study PRJNA513367) | rock metagenome | isolation source: Antarctica rocks | place: Antarctica: Victoria Land, Pudding Butte nord | collected 2016-01-03
AGTCTCCCAGACCGACCCGACCCATCAGGCCGGTATCGAAGCTCCATCCGCCTTTGGCGTTTGTCGGTGTGGCCATTCCAAAAATGGGGCCATGGCCGGAGGCTTGAAGAGCTGTGGGTTCGCCTGCAATGAAGGCCAATGCCGAGATGAAATAACAAATCGGTTGTCGCACGTTGAATCTGTTAACTCCTTTCTGTTTACGGGATGTCGATGTCATGAGGGCACAGGGATAGAGCGCGCTCCACTTCTCTCTGAGGCGAACAGCAGCAAAGCGAGAAGCGAACAGGCTCCTTGAACACCTGCAAAAAGAATAAGCGCGGAAGAAAACCCGTTTCGCAGAGCCATTCCGAAAAACAGACTGCCTAGACCAAAACCTGTAAAAAGGCAGAAAACATTCAGTCCCATCGCTTGGCCCGGACGGTCTGGCGCAAGCTGCGTAACGATTCCTCCTAGAAGCGGCTGCGTCATGTCGTACCCGAGCGAAAGGACAGTAACAGCAATTGCTGCGACGAAGAGCGGCAAGCGAAGAGCTAGCAGCCCAGCGGTGAGAGATGCCACCCCGATTCCAGCAGGGATCAGAAAGCGGCGTCCCCACTTATCCGCTGCACGACCCATAACCGGGCCCAAAAGAAAACCCCGGTACGCCGTAACCGAGAAGAGCTAGGCCAATGCCGATTTCACTCAAGTGGAAACGCTGCGAGAAATACAATCCGAGCCACGAATAAATACCGGAGAAAGATGCCGTTGAGAACGACATAGGAATAGGTGCGAAGCGCCCGAGCGGAGCTGAGAAGACACCCGTAGCCCTTTAAAATTGTGTTAAGCGTCCCCCTCGCTGGTTGTGAATCAAGAAAACTGCGATAAGAAAGAATCAGAATGAGAGTAAGAGCCCCAAGGAAAGATACGCCCAGAAACAATCCTTGCCATCCGATGAAAAGCGCACCGATTACACCGAGCGTAGAGCCAAATGCCATCCCTCCTGCCATTGCTCCAAACAGCCAACCAAGTGGCCGGCCCCGCTGAATCATAGGGAAAGAGTTGTCCAATGAGTGACAGCGCGAGCGGAACTATGCCACTGGCGCCCAGACCGGTTGCAAGCCGCCACCCAATGAGCTGTGTTTCAGACTGAGCTGTGGCCGTGAGCGCCGTAAGCAGGCTAAAAGCGGCAAGTGAAAATATGAGAACGCGTTTTCGGCCGATGCGGTCCGCTAGAACACCTAAGAACAGGGTCGTTACGCCGTACGGCAACATGTACGCCGGAACGATTAGGCCGATTCGCTCCTCTGAAACCCCAAACATTCCGGCTAGGCGCGGAATGAGAGGAGCAACCATATAAGCCTGAAAGAAAACAAGAAAGGTGGCTGCGGAGAGAATTCGCAGCAGCCTCTCTCGTTCATGATAGGTTTCCGCCATAGCTGATCCGCCTCTATGAAAAAATGGTCCTAGTTCTCACCTCGCGGTACACCGGCCTCAAAACCTAGCTTGTTAATGGCAGCTCGCATCTCTTCGGGGGACACTTTCGTAGCCTCGTAGATTACGTGAGCACTGCCTTTCGGCTGATTGACTTGAACGCTTTCCACGCCACCAATCCCGGAGAGTGTTTTTGTTACCCGTGCCGCACAAGCGCTGCACAACATGCCCTTGATAGGTATATTCACAGACTTGAGAGCAGAGTCAGCCTGCGTGGCCGGGGGTTGTTCGGAAAGAATAAGAGTCGGAGTGGCAAGAGCCACTCCGAAAAGGATTACATGCAGTCTGAGCACTTTATTTTGCAACTCCAAGACCCGCTGATCGAAGAGCTTGCTCATTCGGTCCGCCTCTGACGCAGCAACTCGCAAGCTGGCCATCAATAACGACGGCAGGAACGGTTTTCACACCGTACTCCTTTGCTTTGGCGGCAACATCCGGCTTGTGCATGTCAAGGACCTGCACCTCGCAGGACGGACAGGCAATGCTCTTGACGAGCTGCACGGTTGGTTCACATGTCGGGCAACCGGCACTAAACACTTCAATCTTTCGTTGGCTTTTCATATAGTCGTTTTCTCCATTGCGCTCAATCCAACCAGCTCACCATCTGAGGGAGCGCACCTCGGACAGGAGCCGGCCACACTCCGTGGCCAGGCATTCCAAACAGACGCAACAACAAGAAGTCCTACTCCGGCATATGTCAGAGCGTTGGACTCCACAGAAAATTTCCCGCTTAGGATCATTGCCGCAGCAACGAGACCCAACGCGAATGGCCAAAAACCCCGACGCTTCTTTAAAAGAAGAGTTCCAACAGCCATTACCAAGAACAATGCTGTAAGCGGCATCAGATAGGCACGCTGGAGCAACATAGTTAGTCCAAGTGCAGAAATCACTCCTGCGTAAACTGGCCAGCACGCCGGGCACGCGCCAATTGGTAGAACACTTAGAAGGATGCCCGGGACAGAGAGAAGCTGGCGTCTCGCCGCTTTCACTGAAGTACCTCCTCTGAATCAATGCTTTCGAGAATTGGGCACTCACTTGACGGACCACAGCCCGGGCAGCGATCTGTCAGATCGCCAAGGGCACGCTTCATCTTTTTGAGAGTGCGGATTTTTTCCTCAATGTCCGCGATTTTGGCTTGTGCGAGTATGCGCACTTCCCCGCTGTCTCTTTCATGATTGATACGTAATGAGAGAAGTTCTTTGATCTCGGAAAGGGTAAACCCAAGATCCTGAGCCCGTTTGATAAATCGCACCCGGCGCACGGTGTCCGCTGGAAACATCCTATAACCGGATTGCAGCCGTGGGGGTTCGGGAAGGAGTCCCTCTCTTTCGTAATAGCGGATCGTCTGAAGGTTTACTCCGCCACGCTCTGCGACCTCACCAATTTTAAGTGCCATGAGCTTTCCTATTCGTTCTGTACGTTTTCAGGCTAAACCCTATACCTAGGTATAAGGTCAAGCGATTTTTGAAATAAATTTAACAACAAATAAGCTCGCCTAAAACACGTTGACCCCAACGCTTTAGCAGCGCTAGTGATTCAGATACTTTGAAAATTCCGTAAAAGCTCTGAACCGGCTACGCGGCACAGACAAGCCCCAACGAATCAGGCGATTTAGCTTGTATAAATAATCCTGCCTCCCCACGTGCTATCCAGGAGCTGGTCCAAGCCTAGAAACCAATCACGCCGTTAGTTCCGCTAATCGTTGCCGCTGATGGGCTCGGGAGCTTGACACTTTCTATATTTCTATTATTATAGAACCATGGAACTTGACTTAGTCTGCTTTCCCGCACCTCTGGGCTGTTTTTCCCTTCCAACAGACGGCGAAACCTCTACTCGTATCCAGGAGAACAGCGAAAGTGAGGATTACGGCGACGATTTTATCCTTAGCGATGTCTCGCTCGCCGCGGCTTTGCGGGCGCAAGACCCTCCGGGCTGTTTTATGTGCATTGCGGACACCATCGGAGAGGAAGAGTAGCCGTGGCAAAGCAAAAGCAGGAAGACATCATCCGCTACGCTGACATGTTCACGGCTATGGGGACCGAGCCTCGGCTGCGCATTATGCGTTTGCTGCTATCCGCGCACCCGGACGGCATGGTGGTGAGCGATGTCGGAAATGAATTAAGCATTGCCGCTTCTACACTGTCGCACCATCTGGACAAGCTCAGAAACGAGGGATTGGTGAAGGTTAGGCGCGAAGGTACCTATCTCTGGTATTCGGCGAACGCCGAAGCATTGCAGGAGCTCTTGGGTTTTCTCTATGCGGAATGCTGCACCCGCAATAAGGCCATCGCCCCGGAAAAGATTGTTTGCTGCGCGTAAAGGAAACTCCATGAATAACGTAAAAGAAATAGTGCAAGAGAAGTATGGACAGGCCGCGTTGCGTGTTCAGAGCGGCGGGGGCAGCTCGTGCTGCGGCGCATCGGCAGCAATCGAAGGCTGCGATCCTATCACCTCGAGCTTGTACGACGTGTCCCAGACTGGCGCATTACCGGAGGAGGCGGTACTGGCCTCGCTCGGCTGCGGCAATCCCACGGCCCTGGCTCAGCTCAACGCCGGTGATACCGTGCTGGATTTAGGCTCGGGTGGCGGGATTGACGTGCTGCTCTCGGCCCGACGCGTCGGCGCTATGGGCAAAGCTTACGGCCTCGATATGACGGATGAAATGCTGGCACTCGCGCGGGAGAATCAGCGCAAGGCAGGGGTGGAAAATGTCGAGTTCCTCAAAGGTGAAATCGAGAATATCCCGCTACCGGATAACTCGGTTGATGTTGTCATTTCGAACTGCGTGATTAATCTCTCCGCAAATAAAGACAGGGTGCTGCAAGAAGCGTTTCGCGTGCTGAAACCCGGCGGCCGGTTCGCGGTTTCCGATGTAGTCACACGGGGCGATGTGCCCGCTGAAGTGCGGCAAAACATGCTGCTTTGGGTGGGATGCATCGCGGGCGCATTGCAGGATTCAGAGTACGTGGCCAAGCTCGCCAAATCTGGTTTTGACGATATCAACATTGAACCAACTCGCGTGTACAGCATCGAAGACGCACGAACCTTTCTAAGCGCGCAAGGCATCGACGTGGATGCGATGGCCTCGGCGGTGGAAGGCAAATTCATGAGCGCTTTCATTCGAGCCGTAAAGCCTGCTAAGACCGCCTGCTGCGCTCCGGGCTGCTGCAATTAACAGGTTTATAGGTCACCACCATGGCTGATGTAATTGCAGTAAAGCCCGCGCAAGCAAGCGCAGGCTTAGGTACGTTTGAGCGCTATCTATCCATATGGGTGGCGCTCTGCATGGTGGCGGGTATCGGTTTAGGAAAGCTCTTGCCCACTGCCGTCGCAGGTCTGCGCGGTGTCGAATTCGGCAACGGAAGTCAGATCAACGCGCCCATTGCCGTGCTGATCTGGCTAATGATTACGCCGATGATGATGAAGGTCGATTTCTCCTCGGTGAAAAATGTGGGGCGGCGGCCTGCGGGCCTGCTCGCCACGCTGTTTATCAACTGGGTGGTGAAACCTTTCTCAATGGCGCTGCTGGCATGGGCCTTTTTCCGTATGATTTTTGCCGCGTTTATCAGTCCCACGGAAGCCGATCAGTACATTGCGGGCTGCATCATTCTGGCCGCTGCACCCTGTACAGCGATGGTATTTGTGTGGAGTCACCTCACCAATGGGGACGCGGCTTATACGCTAGTGCAGGTGTCAGTCAACGACCTCATCATGCTGGTGCTGTTCGTTCCGATAGTCCAATTCCTCGTGCACGGGGCCTCGTCGCTCACCGTGCCTTTCAACGTACTGCTTACTTCCGTACTGGTCTTTATTGTTGTGCCACTGCTGGCCGGGGCGCTCCTGCGGTTTCTGCTGGTGCGCAAACATGGGCGGACATGGTTTGAAAGCGTCCTCCTGCCAAAATTTGCGCCGGTTACGATTGTGGCGCTGCTTGCCACGCTAGTGCTGATTTTCGCCTTTCAAGCGGATAACATCACGAGCCGCTTTTTCCATGTTCTGCTAATTGCCGTTCCTATCACTCTGCAGGTGTACCTCAATGCGGGCCTCGCCTACGGCCTCATGAAGTGGCTCAAAGTCGAGCATTCCGTTGCGGCTCCTGGGGCACTTATCGGGGCCTCCAACTTTTTTGAACTAGCCGTCGCAACCGCAATCGCGCTGTTTGGGCCGGAGTCGGGCGCGGCGCTAGCAACGGTCGTGGGCGTTTTGGTGGAAGTGCCCGTGATGCTATCGGTCTGCGCTGCCTGCAATCGCACCCGGCATTGGTTTCCTGAAGGGCAGAGCGTTTAGCGATGAACAAGAAACGAGTTTTAATTCTCTGCACTGGCAACTCCGCCCGCAGCCAGATGGCAGAAGGACTGCTTCGTCACGATGCCGGGGAACAATTTGACGTAGAAAGCGCGGGCACAAAACCCGGAATTGTCCGACCGGAAGCAATTGCTGCCATGAAGGAGTTGGGGATTGATATCTCCGGGCATCGCTCGAAACATGTCGATGAATTTGAGGGGCAGCACTTCGATTACGTCATCACCGTTTGCGATAACGCCCGCGAATCTTGCCCGTTGTTCTTCAGAGCGGAAAAGCGGCTACATGAAAACTTCGATGACCCCGCGTCCCTGAATGGCTCCGAAGAAAAAAGGCTTAGCCTGTTCCGGCGCGTCCGAGGCGAGATGCGCGAATATCTGAATGAATTTGCAAAGCTGGAAACTTGGCCGGCCTAAGTAAGCGAGAATCAGACCCTCCTCTCACACTCGCAGCAGGCAGAAGTGAACCTTCGACCTGAAGCTAGGGCCCTTTCTAACAGCGATCACACTACACTCTACTTTCAAACAACGATGCAGAGGCCATTCCCGAAAATTGCCACCAGCGTTTTTGATTTCTAACGAATCGATTGCTCGATAAACAGACCGCTTCGGCGGTCAGAAGGTCAACCTGACTTCAGCATCCAGTTTATGAACAGTGTGGAGGGTTTGCTTTTTGTGAGCCATGTTTTCTCTTTTGCATCCCCTGATCTCTTCGCACTGCTTCGGGCTGAATTCCTGCGCCCGGCACACAGCAGCGTTCTGCATTGCGCTGCACTCGTCACGTTCGTTCCTGTGAGCACCCCCTGCGGGTTTCGGCACCCCCGGAAAGATTTCAACCTCTCGCCGCACCAGCTCGTGAAATCTTGCCGGTTCCCCCAAAAATGCACGCTTCGTGTTGGGGAGCAGCAGCCACTCGCCCTTTAGTGCCCAAGAGAACAGGGCACGCAAAAGGAGATTACACGCTATGACTTTACCAGTTATGTGGAATTGGGGCTGTTTTCTCGGCGCGTGTTTCGGCGTGACGGTTCGCCTGGTGTGCGAGCCCGCCGCCAGCACGGGCTCTGCAATGAAAACATCGATAACAACACCTGCCGCTTGGGTCAGGCGAATAGCGGCAGCCGCCGGTTGTGAAAACCGGTCGCCGTTCAATGCGCTACTTCGCTTTAAGAACAGGTACAGGTGCCGTAAGGATTTGGTGGAGGCGGTCTGGTGTCGGGATATCCACGAGATTCTCGATAAGCTTCTCGTAGGCTGCCAAGCCCTGTTCAACCGCAGCCAGTTCGGGTTCTGACAAAGGAATCTCTTGCCGCAGCCGGAGAAGATTAGCCTTCGCCTCCAGGATCTGTGCTCGCGTGGACTCTTTTCCAACGTAGAACGAACATTGCGCACAAGCCATGCGGTGGGGACATTGGTCGAAAAAATCGTAGGTGCAGTACCCGTGGCCGAGATCGAAGAACTTCCACGCTTCTTCGGCTCCCAGCCCCTTCCGAACGACATCCTGGTCGATCAGCACTTCGATCGCCCTGATATTCCGTTCGAAGTAACCCGCCTTTTCGTACGACCTCGTCAGCTTCATGGGATTGATCTTCGCGTAGTGCTGGGTGGACGATGGATGCTTGTGCCCCAGCCACGCCTGGACTTCAAAGAGCGACATCGGCTCGCGAGCATTGAAAAGCTGGGTAGCAATGGTACATCGCGCCCGGTGACTGGTGATTCGGCCACGGGCGTCCTTGTGGGGAACGCCTGCCTTCGTACACAGGGCCGGGATCAGCACACGATTGATGTAGTTGTAACCCGCCGCGCGGGAATGATACGCGAACAGGTAATCGACCTGCTCGCCAGTCTTAGGGTCTGTCAGTTTTGTTTGCGTGGGCCGTTCTCTTTCCCAGGCTTCGATCATTTCCCCAACGCTTTTGTCCACCGGTTTGGAGAATGCCGTGCCGGTCTTGTTTACCGGGACAAACAGCAGGCAGACGCGTTCGCCCGGAGCGTTCTCCTGCCAGCGAATACATCCCAGTCGAAGCCGGCGGATCTCGTTCCATCGGAGTCCCGCGAAGAGCCACACTACCGATAGCGCGCGCACGAACGACAAGGGATAGTAGTGAGCCGTGCCACCACCTTGGGTGGAGAGATCCGCAGCGGTCATGTTCAGTCCAGCCCAGATCAGTTTGGCCCACACATCATCCTGCAGAATGCGCGGATCGGGTCCGGTAAGCGCGCGCAGAGATCGAGGCGGGCGAAACGCCGAATAGGGATCAAAACGGCGCGGAATCATCTCCCACTGCTGCAGGTCTCGGAAGAAGGTCCGCAGCGTAGACAGCGAATAGATCTTGGTGTTCGCCCTCATAGGATGGCCCGAGTTGAGGACGCGATCCGCTGGGAGGTAGGCCCATTCCCCGCTCTTCTGATTTATGCACATCGCAACAGCTTCGGCCGCAACTACGCGCGTCCACTGCGCCGGGCTCTCCATCTCAGGGTGTGTCGCCTGCAACCAGCGGCCAACCGAGAGAATTCGATAGTAATGCCGAAGCCGGCAGTGGGGAGAAAGTGTCGATGTCTCATGCCAGTACTCCGCCAGGCGCGCCCATTCACCAGGGACATTCCTAAGGATGACCTCAGGGGCACTGTGGAGCAACTTTAGCTGCAGTCCCAGGCGGCGAGTCGGGTTCTCGACGATTCCTTTCGCCGCCAGGAATCGCGACACCGCGATCACGCACTTCTCTAAAGCAACAGTCCCGCTTCGCTTTTGAATCTGGAGCAGTGCGATCTCCGTAATGTCTTCAATGCGCGGTGAACGCACCATTAGCAGCAACTGGGCAACGGTGATCGGCACGACCCGCAGCGTGCGGGCTCGGTAACCAAGGCCGCAAAGTCCAGCCTTGATCTTCCTCTCCGCCTCCGCGACAACGTTGAACCCGAAGACTCGGCGTACCAGACAAGAAAAGACCTGCCGCCGTTTGGGCAGGCTGCCAAGCGTCTCAAAACCGCGCAGCAGGAAGGCGGCGGCAATAACTCGATTGCCGTCGTATCGTCGCCGTTCGACTATCTCGATCCATTCAACATCCGTCCAACCCCAGAACGCACGATCCTTGCGCCCCATCTCTTCCAGCAGATAAAAGAGCAGAGACCGGCGTTTCGGACCGGCGAACTCAATGTGGTCGAACACATCGTTTAAGGGACGCGTGAGCCGCTGAACTGTATGGAGTGACGGTTGCCGGGTCTTGCTTGTCTTGATCCTCGACGGTAGTGTTACCGTGAGAAACTGTCGCTCTCTCGTAGTCAGAACTTCCGTCCGGTCATATTTTGTTGCGTCAATCGGCCATGTCCAGATGTCCGTGATTTCTTCGTACTCACTGAAACAGACTCCCCATGAGTTCCAGCCGCTGCCGATGCAAGTGCGTCATCGTGGCATTGAACTTGGCAGCTAAGTCGCGTGCGCTAAGGTGCACGTAGATCATGGTGGTTTCGACGCTGCGATGGCCGGCAAAGGTCGCAATCTCGTGAATGTCCCAGTCTGCCCGCGCAAGATCCGTTAGACAGAGATGCCGCAGCGTGTGAGGCGTGAAGCCGGTGGCCGCAGCGCGTTTCGCAATCGCACCGACGATCTTGGACATGCCCAGATCGATATAGGTTTCGCTCGGTTCCGCGGGGACTGCGACAGGAACAGCAGACCGCGTTCCCGGCTCAAGGTTCGCCGCTGCTCCAGGTACCGGACAAACAGCTCATCGGTCGTCACGGAATACGGCAGGACTCGCGATCGCCGACTCTTGGTGGTTTCCGCCCGAACGCGAATCGTGCGCCGGGATGGATCGATGTCGGCCGTTTCGAGTAGACATAGTTCTTCGCGGCGAAGTCCCGCATCGTAACTCATGGCCAGCATCAGACGGTTGCGAATCGGTTCTTTAGCAGTCTCGGCGAGGACCCGGCACCATTCCTCCTCTGTCGGAATCGTCGGGAGCCTATGCTCTCGTTGAACCAGCGACCGTGCTGAATGGCCTTCACCTTGGCGGAACCGGTTCCTCGTGCAGCGTTCTTCTTCCACCAGAAAGTCATAGAACATCCGCAGTACTGCCAGATGCTGCTGAATAGTTGCGTTGGCCATACGGATATCTAGCCCTTCTCCGGTAGCTGATGGTTTCACAAGGTCCCGAAGGTACGCGCCGACTGTTTCCTGCTTAACCTCGTGTGGTTTCTTGCCAGCCGTGCTGAGGAATCGCAGGTATCGTTCCAGATTGCGACCGTAAGCATCCAGCGTGTTTAGCGCGAGACCCCGGCACGCCTGAAACCCAAGCCACGCACGGGCATCCTGGTGATCTGCAACGAGTGGAACGCGATCCCATCGGACCTTATTGGTAAATTCGTTGGACTTCATTCTGTTCTCCTTCTCGAGCTAGCTTCTGATCGAACGGACTTGCCGGACCGCTTGCCAGCCGAGCTTCTAACCTTGGCATCGCGATGCACTGTGCCGGATACTCCCGCCATTCGGCGAGGCCGCGAAGATTGCGAGAGCATAGAAGACGGAAACCTCGGTATTTTCAATCGCGCCTCGCTCAAACCACGAGTCTCTGGGATCGAACAAGATCGTTGACTCCCACCGGCGGCCCAACTCGGATGTGCGTCAGTGATCCTAAGGCAAGACGATGAGGCCCATCCAACGTATTCTCTTAGCCGCCGTCACGGTCGGGCACAGCGGCGCTTGACGGCCCTATGGCCCTAGCCACGCCCAGCACTCACCTGCACTCTGCTTTGTCGGCTCCCCCAGACGGATTCTGCCCTGCGGGTTCGTTTGCTACGCTCACCATAATCCATCCGGTCCCCCCAACAATGCGTTTCGGCTCGTTTGGGAGCGGCTCCGCTTGCTTCTATGTGCCCCGGCCGAGAACGGGGACAAAGGAGAAAACGAGATGTACCTCAATACCGTAATCCT
>JAABUK010012673.1_pt1 | contig 10697 bp, 10 predicted proteins | sample 5559141 | NCBI WGS metagenome assembly JAABUK01 (sample SAMN10711869, study PRJNA513367) | rock metagenome | isolation source: Antarctica rocks | place: Antarctica: Victoria Land, Pudding Butte nord | collected 2016-01-03
GGCACCGTGTGCCCCTGCCCGGCCGACATGATGGCGCGCATCGCAGCGCCGTTCAGACGATGCATGGTCAGCGTCTCGCGGCGCTCCTCACGAACCTCGTCGGTCCCGGCCCGGCGCCATCGCATGACGATCGGGAAATACAGGGTCAGGATGACGCTGCCATTCGCCTGCAGCGCGGCGTTGTCCGGCAGGCCGTCGTCATCTCCGTCCTCGTTCGGAACGACGATCACGCCATCCGCCGCGGCGCCGGTCGCACCGGTCACCGCGCCGGCAGCCGGTTCGGCGGGGTTGGGCGGCTCGGTCGGCGCCCTGGCCGGCGCGGAAGATCTGGTAGACGGTCGCCGGCTGGGCGTTGCCGGTCGAGAGCATCTGCCCCATCAGCAGCGCCTTGGTCGGAAAGCCGATCAGGCCGACATTGCGGTAGTCGGCGGCGATCTCGATCTGCGTCGACGGGCGGCGGATGTCGTAGCTGATCTCGTTGAACGAGATCGTCTGTGCGGCGTTGTCGACCGCCTGCACCGTCCAGGTGCCGATATCGGGCGTGCTCCAGCCGTGCAGGATCGCCGCCCCCAGGCTGGCGAAGCCGAGCTGGCCGACGCCATACAGGTCGCCCAGCAGCAGGCCGGCCGGCGTCGTGTTGCGGCAACCGAGATAGACCAGCCAATCGGACGAGCAGTGGAACAGGCGACCGGTCTCGGGCGACGGTCGCAGCCCGAGCCAGCACAGCCCGACGAAGGGCGGCTTGGCGATGACGCGGTCCCAGGTGGCCTTGGTCGGCCGGGCGGGGATGGTGATGAAGGCGAATTGGGCGGGCGGGAACGCCAGCTCGAGCCGGGCGCGCAGCGCGGCCTGGGCGTCGAACAGCGGGCCGCGCGTGGCCAGCGTCAGGGTGGGCGAACGCGAGGCCGCCTCGCCGTCGGGAATTGATCCGCTCATCTGAACAGCGGCCCGCGATTGCCGAACACGCGCGGGCGCTCCTCGATCCGGGCACCCGACGGCGGCCCGGCGATCGCGGCGCCGTCGAGGTTGACCTTGCCGCTGCCGATGTCCTCGAGCCAGTTGATCTGCGCCTTGTGCGCGACGCGGACGTTCTCGGCCTCCCCGGTGCCGGAACTCACCCACAGCGCATGCCGCGCCAGCGCGCAGCAGCACTCGCGGATTCCATGCTGGGCGGCACCACCAGCAGCGGCTTGGCGCCGGCGAGCAGGCCGAGCGGGCGGCCGTAATCGCCGCGCTGGCTGCTCATCGCGTTGCGCGCCGCGGCATAGCCGACGCTGTCGAGCGGCTGCTTGGAGGCATAGGCGATCTGCCAGAAGCCGAAGCCGGCGTTGCAGCGGCCATCGACGCCGTAGCGATACTGCTTGCGGTCGAACACCACCTCGTCGGTCGGCGCGTCCATGCGCACGAACTCGAAGCCCTTGCGGTCCTGCCAGATCATCGGCTTGTAGCCGCGCGATTGGTCGATCAGATACCAGGCCGGACCGCTGCCGCCGCCGAAATTCGACACCGAGACGATCTGGCCGTTGGCGTCGAGCACGGGATGGTCGGTGTCGAAGAAATACTGGCCATCGTAGCAGGGCGTGACGAACCCGGCCGAGAGCAGCGGCCAGACCAACTCGTCCGGGAACGTGGCGGTCGCGCGGCCCATTTCGGTGAACAGCGGCGTGTAGATGCCGATGTTGTCGTCCTCGATGTCCTCGCGGTCGACGCCGATGGTCAGCTCGAACGGGCGGTTGCGGATGCTGTAGCCGTAGGTGTTGAGCCCCTGGATGACGCGTTCGCCGATCCATTCGCGCACCCGCGGCATCTGCCCGAGCCAGCCATATTCCTGGGTGCGCGTGGTGCTCGGCACCCGCATGGCGATGCGCTCGTAGGTCGAGGCCGCCATCCCGAGCCCGTTGGCGAACGCGGCCGAATAGCTGATGTAGAGGGAGCGGAAATTCGTGGCGTTCAGGATCATGTCAGGGCGTCCTCAGCACGGCGCTGATGCGATCCCACTTGAGCTGCCGCGCGGCCGCTACCCGGTGCGCGCCGCTGATCAGCCGATAGCGCCCCGCCTCGTGCGTCACCTTGCCGGGGCTGAGCAGTCCCACATCGCGCATCGACACGACCAGGGGCGCCACCGCGTCGGGATCGACCGCGCGCAAACGGTCGTTCACGTCCAGCGCATCCAGCGCCACTGACAGGGTATTCACGGGGCCGAATCGTCGTTAGTGTAGCGGCAATTTCATTTTGATATGCCGCCGCCGTAGGCAGGGGCGGGCCAACGGCTTGTGCTGGGCATCATAGCGGGAGGGCCAGATTGACCAGGGTTGACGCCGGAGATGCTTGGCGATGATCGCCTCGACGCGCGGCCATTGCCGCTTCAACACTGATTGGAAGCTCTTCGGCTCTCGCTGATGAACAGATGCGGGTGATCGCAACGAGTGGCGAGTAGGCCGCCATCCAGCATTCGGTCAGTATGACAGCGACCCCGGACCTCTGCATGCTCGCCAACATGCGTAGCAACATCGCTTTTCGGTACCATGACGACCTACTCGAGCTGCGCATCGTGAACCTAAGTTGGTCGCTGCCGACCGACGTGTCGGGCAATATCGATATAGCGGTGGGGGCGTTCTCTAAGGCTCTTCCGATAACTGACAATACATCAAACTCGGTCAGCGCGACCGTAAGCGACGATGATGGTCAAGCTATTTTGGCGGCGATGAATAAGAGTACGCAGATGCAGGTTACCCTCGGCAAAGCCAAGCCCTTGAACGTCTCGCTCGTCGGAAGCACCAAGGCGGCAACCGCTTTCAAGACCTGCGCCGGGGTGAAAGGCGGTTCGTCGGATCCAGGCAGCAACCCGTTCCAGTGACGGCCATACTCTTGTAGGTTCGGCGGCCAACCTACAAATGATTTTGCAATGAAGTTGGCCGGCCGCCTCGATCGAAACCCAGCAATGACCGGCTTAAGAGAGTTCTAAGAGGTTTTGAGGGATCCTCAGAGCTTACCGCGCGGGATCATCGGGAGAAATCAACGGAGTATCCCGCGACGCCCCGCCAAATCCCGCACGATCCCGGTGTCTCAATCCTACTGTCGGAGTACAGCGGGCGATAGAAGAAGGGCCGGGAGCGCGGAATCGCCGCGCTCCCGGGAGAGTCAGGCCTGGGAGGATCAGGTCTGGGCTGGGGGCGGGGCGATGGTCGCGGCCGAGGTGTTGGCCGGGACCGCGGCGGCCAAGGCGGCGGTGTTGGATTCCAGGCTCTGTCGCACGGCGGCCAGGCTTGCGACCTGGGCGTCGGTGGCGCCGGCCGTCTTGGCGGCCATTTCGGCGGCCGCCAGGCGGGCGGCGAGGCCCTCGAAGGCGGCGGTGGCGCTGCTGATGACCGTGTTCTGGGCGGCGACGTCGTTGCGCAGCTGGGTCATCTCGGTGTCGAACGTTTCGGACATTTTCATGATCTCCTTGAGGATGCGTTGCAGGATCGCCTCGCTCGGTGCGGGCGACGGGGTGGGCATGTATCCACGGTACAGCACGAGGAGGCGGCGGATGGTGACGAGCAAGCGGGCCTCCTCTCTGGTCAACTTCGGCATGGGCGTTCCCAAGACCTCCGATCCGAGGACGATTTTCCTAGAATTATCGCTGGGCCGCATGCAAGAGTTTTCGGCAGCGGGGGCATGCGCGCCGTGTTGACACCCCCAGGGGGCAGCCATACCACTCCGGCACCGAACACAGGCCGCTCCGAGACGGGGCCAGGCAGAGACGGCAGGGGAAGCGGACGATGCGTCGGATGGCATTCGTGGCAACTGTGGTGGCGCTGGCGGCAGCGACGGTGGTGGCGTTCGCGGCGCAGCCCGCGATGGCGCAGATCAAGGTGGGGATCAGCGTCTCGACGACTGGCCCGGCGGCCAGCCTCGGGGTTCCCGAGAAGAACACGGTGGCGTTCCTGCCGACCGAGGTGGCGGGACAGCGGATCGAGTACATCGTGCTCGATGACGGCACGGATGCCAGCCGCGCGGTGGCCAACGCGCGCAAGCTGATCGACGAGAGCGGGGTGGACCTGCTGATCGGCTCGACGGCGACGCCGGCCTCGATCGCGATGGTGGACGTGGCGGGCGAGAAGAAGGTGCCGATGATCGCGCTGGCGGCGTCGGAGAAGATCATCGCGCCGGTGGAGGGCAACAAGCGCTGGGCGTTCAAGACGCCGCAGAACGACAGCCTGATGGCGCGCGGGATCGCCGAGCACATGGCCGCGCACGGCATCAAGACGATCGGGTTCATCGGCTTCAACGACGCCTATGGCGACGGGTGGCTGGCGGAGATGCGGAAGGCGAGCGCGGCAAAGGGGCTGACGATCGTGGCGACCGAGACATTCGCGCGCAACGACCAGAGCGTGACCGGTCAGGTGCTCAAGCTGATGGCGGCCAAGCCGGACGCGGTGCTGATCGCCGGCGCCGGGACGCCGGCGGCGCTGCCGCAGAAAACGCTGAAGGAGCGGGGCTATGCCGGGGCGTATTACCAGACCCATGGCGTGGCCAATCGGGACTTCCTGCGGGTGGGCGGGCGGGATGTGGAGGGCACGATCCTGCCGGCCGGGCCGGTGCTGGTGTATGAGCAGTTGGCCGACGGCAACCCGATCAAGCCGGTCGCCACGCATCTGGTCGAGCAATATGACAAGGCCTATGGGCGGGGCAGCTTCGCGATCTTCGGCGGGCACATGTACGATGCGGGCATCGAGCTGGCCCACGCGATCCCGGTCGCGCTGCGTGCGGGCAAGCCGGGCACGGCGGAGTTCCGCGCCGGGCTGCGCGAGGCGATCGAGAACGAGCACGAGGTGGTGGTCTCGCACGGCGTGGTCGACATGTCGCCGAGCGACCATAACGGGATGGACGACCGCGCCCGCGTCATGGTCGTCATCAAGGATGGCGCCTGGGTTCTGCTCAAGTAGACCTGCACAATAGGTCGGCGCTTTGGACCTCGATATCGCGCTGATCCTGTTGCAGGACGGCGTCGTCAACGGCGCGATCTATGCGTTGCTCGCGCTGTCGCTGGTGCTGGTGTTCACGGTCACGCGGGTGATCCTGATCCCGCAGGGCGAGCTGGTGGCGTTCGGCGCGCTGACCTATGCGGCACTCGATGCCGGGCGGGCGCCGGGCAGCCTGTGGCTGCTGGCCGGGTTGGGGGTGGCGGCGTTCGTGGCGGGGGTGGTGGCCGAGCGGCGGGTGGGCGCGTGGCTGGTGACCGAGACGCTGCTGGTGCCGGGTCTTGTGATTGCCGCGACGCTGTGGCTGGCGCCGCGCCGGCCGGGGGTGTTCACCGAGGCGCTGCTGGCGGTGGCGATCGTGACGCCGATGGGGCCGTGCCTGTATCGGGTGGTGTTCCAGAAGCTGGCCGACGCGTCGGTGCTGGTGCTGCTGATCGCCAGCGTGGCGGTGCACCTGGCGCTGGGGGGGCTGGGGCTGCTGTTCTTCGGGCCGGAGGGGTTCCGGGCGGCGGGGTTCTCGGACGCGCGGCTGTCGCTCGGGGGGCTCGACGTGCCGGGTCAGGCGGTTTGGATCGTCGGGCTGACGCTGGGGGCGATGGCCGGGCTGGCGCTGCTGTTCGGGCGGACGCTGGCGGGCAAGGCGTTGCGGGCGACGGCGGTCAATCCGCTGGGGGCGCGGCTGGTGGGGATCGCGCCGTCGCTGTCGGGGCGGATCGCGTTTGCGCTGGCCGGGCTGCTGGGGGCGGTGTCGGGGGTGCTGATCGTGCCGTTGACGACGGTCTATTACGATAGCGGGTTCCTGATCGGGCTGAAGGGGTTCGTGGCGGCGATCATCGCCGGGCTGGTGAGCTATCCGCTGGCGGCGGCGGCGGCGGTGCTGGTCGGCTGCGTGGAGAGTTTCGCGAGTTTCTATGCCAGCGCATTCAAGGAGGTGATCGTGTTCACGATCATCATCCCGGTGCTGCTGTGGCGTTCGCTGCGCAGCCCGGCGGAGGAGGAGGAATGAGCACCCGGACGCTGCCGCTGATCGTGTTCACGGCGTTGCTGGCGGTGCCGATGCTGCCGGTGCCGAACTATTGGATCACGCTGGCCGACACGATCGGGGTGGCGGGGATCGTGGCGATCGGACTGGTGCTGCTGACCGGGTTCGGCGGCATGACGTCGTTCGCGCAGGCAACGTTCATGGGGTTCGGGGCGTATGCGACGGCGGTGTTGACGACGCGGTATGGGTGGTCGCCGTGGCTGACGCTGCCGGTTTCGTTGGTTGCGGCGGGGGTGGCGGCGCTGCTGATCGGGGCGGTGACGCTGCGGTTGTCGGGGCATTACCTGGCGTTGGGCACGCTGGCCTGGTCGGTGAGCCTCTATTACGTGTTCGCCAACCTGGATCTGTTCGGGCGCAACGACGGGATTTCGGGCATTCCGCCGCTGGTGGTGTTCGGCGAGAGCCTGTCGGACAGCCGAGGCTTTTTCTACCCGGTGCTGATCGGGGTCGCGCTGTCGGCGGCGGCGACGCTGAACCTGCTCGACAGCCGGGCGGGCCGGGCGATCCGGGCGTTGCGCGGCGGTGCGCTGGCGGCGGCGAGCTTCGGAGTGGGGCTGACGGGGGCGCGGATGCTGGCGTTCGTCCATGCCGCGGTGCTGGCGGGGCTGGCGGGGTGGCTCTACGCGCACATGCAGCGCAGCGTGAACCCGACGCCGTTCGGGCTGAATGCGAGCATCACCTATCTGCTGATGGCGGTGGTCGGCGGCGCTGGGTCGGTGTGGGGGGCGCTGGTCGGGGCGGCGCTGGTGACGCTGGTCAACGACGAGCTGCAGGATGTGTTGCCGAAACTGTTGGGGTCGGCGGGGAACTACGAGACGATCGCGTTCGGGGTGCTGCTGGTTCTGGTGCTGCAATGGGCGCCGGCCGGGCTGTGGCCGGCGCTGGTGCGGGGGCGGTTGCGGCGGCGGGTGATCGGCGGGGCGGCGCCGCTGCCGGCGCGGCTGTTGCCGGAGGCGGGGGCGGCGGTGCTGGAAGCGTCGGGGCTGCGGCGGAGTTTCGGCGGGCTGGTGGCGGTGGACCGGCTGGACCTGGCGCTGGCGGGGCGGGAGATCGTGACGCTGATCGGGCCGAACGGGGCGGGCAAGAGCACCATTTTCAACCTGCTGACGGGTGTGCTGCGGCCGAGCGCGGGCCGGTTGCGGTTCATGGGGCGGGCGATCGAGCGGGCGTCGCCGAACCTGGCGGCCCGGCTCGGCATCGGGCGCACGTTCCAGCACGTCAAGCTGGTGCCGGGGATGTCGGTGATCGAGAACGTGGCGTTGGGGGCGCATCTGCGCGGGCGGGCGGGGCCGGTGCGGGCGATGCTGCGGCTGGACCGGGCGGAGGAGGCGCGGCTGTTCGCGGAGGCGGCGCGGCAGCTCGACCGAGTGGGGCTGCTGGTGTCGGCGAACCAGCCGGCGGACAGCCTGGCGCTGGGGCAGCAGCGGCTGGTCGAGATCGCGCGGGCGCTGTGCCTGGACCCGATCCTGCTGCTGCTCGACGAGCCGGCGGCGGGATTGCGGCATGCGGAGAAGCTGGAATTGGCCGCGCTGCTGCGGCAGTTGCGGGAGGACGGGCACACGATTTTGCTGGTCGAGCACGACATGGGGTTCGTCATGAGCTTGGCCGACCGGGTGGTGGTGATGCAGTTCGGGACCAAGCTGGCCGAGGGCGATCCGGCTTCGGTGCGGGCCGACCCGGCGGTCATCGAGTCCTATCTCGGGGCGGCGGTCTGAGCATGCTCGAGGTCGACGGGCTGTCGGTGGCGTATGGCGGCATCGGCGCGGTGCACGATGTGAGCCTGCGGGTGGGCGCGGGGGAGATCGCGACCGTGATCGGGCCGAACGGGGCGGGCAAGACGACGCTGCTGAACGCGATCATGGGGGTGCATCCGGGGCGCGGGGCGGTGCGCGGGCGGGTCAGGCTGTGGGGCGAGGATGTGGGCGGGCTGCTCGTCGAGGGGCGGGTGCGGGCCGGGCTGAGCCTGGTGCCGGAGAAGCGGGAGTTGTTCGCGCCGCTGTCGGTGGAGGACAATCTGCGGCTGGGGGCGTTCCGGCTGCGGGCGGAGGGGCGGGCGGCGGCGGGGCGGGCGCTGGACGACGTGTTCGGGCTGTTCCCGCGGCTGGCCGAGCGGCGGCTTCAGGCGGCGGGCACGCTGTCGGGCGGGGAGCGGCAGATGCTGGCGATGGGACGGGCGCTGATGGCGCGGCCGGACGCGCTGATGCTGGACGAGCCGAGCCTGGGGCTGGCGCCGCTGGTGGTGCGGGAGATCTTCCAGATCGTGGGTGCGCTGCGGCGCCGGGGCTGCGCGATCCTGCTGGTGGAGCAGAATGCGCGGGCGGCGTTGCAGGTGTCGGATCATGGCTATGTGCTCGAGACCGGCCGGGTGGTATTGGCGGGGCCGAGTGCGACGCTGGCCGACGACCCGGGCGTGATGGCGACCTATCTGGGCGGGGGCTGAGGGATGCGGGCTACGGTGGGCGCGGTGCTGGTGTTGGTGTTGGTGCCGGCGTTGATTGCGGCGTTCGCCGTGTTCGGCCCGTTCGTGACGGATGCGACGCTCGTGTTCGGCGGGATCTCTTACGACGTCGGCCAGGGTCCGCGGCTTGGCACCGGTACGATCGATCCGAATATGGGATTCACCGCCTATGCGCTGGGATTGCGGGCGGCGCGCGAGGTGCTGTCCGGGGCGTTGCCGCTGTGGAACCACTACGAGGGGCTGGGCGCGCCGCTGCTGGGCGAGATGCAATCGGCGGCGTTGTTCCCGCCGACCTTGCTGCTGCTGCTGCCGCACGGGCAGATGATCGAGCAGGCGTTGCTGCAGGCCGTGGCCGGGCTCGGCACGTTCCTGTTCTTGCGGCGGTTCGGGCTGGGGGTGGTGGCGGCGCTGGCAGGGGGGCTGCTGTTCGAGCTGAACGGCGTGTTCGCCTGGCTGCGCAACGCGATCTTCAACCCGGTCGCGTTCCTGCCCTGGCTGTTCTACGTCGTCGAGAGCCTGTTCGTCGCTGCAGCGGGGGCCGCGGCGGCGGGGCGGAGGATGCGCGAGCGGGTGCCGATGGTCGCGCTGGGCGCGGTCGCGGCGGCGCTGGCGGTGTATGCCGGGTTTCCTGAAATCGTCTATCTCTACAGCCTGCTGGTGCTGCTTTGGGCGGCGGGGCGCGCGGTGGCGTTGCCCTGGCGGCGCGCGCTTGCCTTCGCCGGTGACCTGGCTGGGGTCGGCGTGCTGGCGCTGATGATCTCGGCGCCGGTGTTACTCGCGTTCGGCGGCTTCATTGGTCAGGCAGAACTGGGCGGGCATCAGGCCGACCGGTTCGCCGATGCTACGCTGCCGCCGCCGGCAATGCTGATGTATCTGCTGCCCTACGTGTTCGGCCCGATTTTCGCCCTAGCCCATCCGATCCTGAACCCGATCTGGGGCGGCATTGGCGGCTATGTCGGGATCATGCCGCTTCTGCTGGGCCTGGGTGGGCTCATTACCGGGTGGCGGCGGCCGATGCTTTGGGTGCTGGGCTTGTGGATATTGCTGGCGGTCGGCGCGACCCAGAATGCACCGTTGCTGAAAGCCCTGTTCGTCCATGTGCCACTGGTCAAGATTACCGCCTACTGCCGCTACCTCAACGCAAGTTGGAGTTTCGCCGCCATCGTGCTCAGTGCGGCGTTCATCGACCGAATTCCGGTCATGCCGCGGTCCTTGCGATTGCGAGTTGGAACGCGCTCCGTCCTGCTCACGCTCGTCGTGCTCGCAGGCGCTGTGATTGCCGCGCGGCCGCTACTGAGCTATATTACGCGTGCGCATATGGGCCGCACCGATGCCGCACTTTCCTTTGCTATAGCCGGACTCCTTCTCGCGTTGGCGGCGGGCGCATTTTGCCTCCGCACGTCGTCCCTCGCGCGAACAGCGATTATCCTCTTTGCCTCGGTGGAAGCGCTCGCGGCCTTCCTGGTGCCATTTGCCTCGTTCCCGCGCAGGGCGTCGCTGGACCAAGCATTGATCAGCTTCCTACAACAGAACATCGGCATGCAGCGGGTCGCGACTGCGAGCGGAGCCGGGATTGCGCCGAACTTTGCGTCAACCTTCGAAATCCCTTACCTCAACTGGGACGACCTTCCAGTGCCGCGACGGACGATCGACTTCATCCATAAGCGGATCGATGCGTCTGCCGACCCCATTCTGTTTCGTCCGAATGCCATTTGGCGGGGTCTCGCCGACGAGCGCGTGCGCCGAGCGGATTTGATTGCCCACCTGCCCGAGTATGCTGCCGCCGGAGTACGTTATTTGACGGCTGAACCGAATTTCTTCGCGGTGCCCGCCTACGATCTCAAGGACATGGCGGCGCAACCAACAATCCTGCATCCCGCCCAGACGTTGCGCTACACAATCGGGGCCGGCTTCGGTATGGCGACGCTGAAGGCACTCGTGCTTCGCGTTGCCACATTCAAGGGCCGCGCCGACGGGCAACTGCGTGCCAGGATATGCCAGGCCGATCGATGTGCCGAGGGTGTCGCCGGGCTGAAGGGCGCCGTTGACAACAGCGGGTTGTTGATCCGGCTGTCGCAATCGATGACGCTGACGGCGGATACACCTTACGAATTGACGTTGAATACGATCGACGGCCACGAGGATGTCGCAGTCTGGTCTCTCCCTCTCGCGAACGCGACGGCGTCGCCGGATGAACCGGTGCCGGAGATGGCTTTCGTCTCGGCGCAGGCCC
>JAABUK010012674.1_pt1 | contig 10697 bp, 6 predicted proteins | sample 5559141 | NCBI WGS metagenome assembly JAABUK01 (sample SAMN10711869, study PRJNA513367) | rock metagenome | isolation source: Antarctica rocks | place: Antarctica: Victoria Land, Pudding Butte nord | collected 2016-01-03
TATAATCATGTTTGTGCTGTCGACCAACGCGCGAAAAGCAGGCCTTTTTGTCCTATCTCTCCTGTCAAAATGACGTCGATCCAAAGCACAGATTTTCCGCTCGAAACATACCAAACTGTCCACTTCTTGCCGAAGGTGGGCTATGTAATCCTTCCAGTCTGCTGCCATCGCAAACAAAAGTACGATATGAAGCGTTGCTGGATGACTCGATGGTGATTTCGACCGCTGGGTATCTATACATCGCCTTTGCATATCGGCGGAAGGTTGTAGGAAGATCCAAATTGTGTTATTGGTAGAAGCATTGTATTGCTGGTATACAGCTGTTTGCCTTAAGGACCATGGCGATTCTGTTGATCGTTCGTTGCGAGCAACGTACCGCACAGCGTAGCAGAACTCTGAGTGTATGCTCGTCAGCCTTCAACATTGTGAAATTCACCGTCATGAATGCCACGAGGGGGACTAATACTTGCCATAATGAACTTCCTCTGAGACACGCCCAGCTCTCAACGAAACGGAACGTCGAAATCCATTCCAGATGTTTTCATCCTCGCTGGTCTTGAAGCCGAAAGAATGCAAACAATCAAGGAAAGGAGCAAAGACTTGGTGACAGCATAAGAGTGCCTGAAACGCCTCTAAAGTGATACTGAATTGATCCCACGAATACTCTTGCCGAAATACACTATTGTGGCCATAAGCCAATGACATGTTTATTCTATACTTCCAATTGCCCACTTACTATACCAGATCCGTTCGTATGGTTGACAGACTCTAGAATCAGCTACTTAGCTAATGTTTAAAGACGAGACTTTTCGACATTCTCGCCTCCAAGAAGCTATATATAGCTGAGATATCCTCAAGTCTGATAGATTGGGCCCCTTCGAGAGGTCAGTCCAGCCCCACGTCGAATAAGACCGGGGAGTGAAATTGACCACGTACAATCTTCCAACACCTCGATGTCATTTTCATTTTTGAATAACCTCGAGGAGTCCTCCAGCAATCGTTGGTGGTAGAAAACTCTGTCTTCACCAAGCAGAGGAGTGGTTTCAAGCCCGATCGGGTATTCCGCAAGTGAGTCTGCACGCATCTCCCAGCATTGCGACCCTTGATCAATTGAGAAGTTTTCAACTATCCGACAGGCCTGATTGATTGACCGAATATCTGAGGTCTTCGGACGTGAAGATATATTAATGAGGCTCTAATGATCTAACCATGCATGATGTGCTGATGCCCTAGCTACCCCGCGTCAAAACATGAGACCCTTAGGACTGGTATATCAGAGCCTTGAGCCTTGAGCATTCGGTGTCTATCTTCCGCAGATCCTGCTCAGTCAGACCATTGCACATATAACATGGAGAATCAGGTTCTTGAAGGTCGATACGTTAAGAAGCACAAACTTCACAGCCTCCTTCAGCAGTTGTTCCCAACCGGAAACTACACCGTAGAGGTCTGCTGAAACGCCTTGTCTAGCGGTGCATGGCTAAGAGAGACATAGGAAAAGCGCGGAAGGTTTGTTTTGACGGCTCCACGTCAACTAACCAAGGTACATGAATGATCTTCTCTGCGCCTCATTGCCTCCCTGAGCCTTGTGACTAGGACGAGATCAAGACGCTTGCATGAGGTTGGCCGAGACGCAGAGGCCCTTTTGCAGAGCCAACAAGTGTGTCCTGATCCTTTTCGGTGTGGATCACTTGTGCTCATTCTGACTCTACAGTCTTATGCAGCACAGCCTGATGACTCGAGGACGCTGCAGCCTCGAACCCTTTGCCCACATCGTGCAAGGCTCTTCGACTCCTAAGCTTCAAACTCAATTTTTCTAGCTACATATCATCATCTGTAAAGCAAGGCTTCATGGACTACCGCCCGACTGTTCGCCTTCCCAGTGGCCAAAGTACTCAACGATCTCAGCCTCGCGTATGCTAATAATTGACTATAGAGCTGTTTCCACACCGGCAGAACTGCACGTAGGGAGCAATTGAGGGGTAAAGAGACAAGTTTGGACAGGGAGCGCCAACACATTCCCTCTCTACGCCCGAAGAAGATCAGCCAATTTAGGCTCCAACGTGGTGCTTGAGGTGCCGGAGTCGTCCCTTCGATGTTCCGATCGGGGTCTCTATGTACCTCAATCTTCCTGACTCCCGATTTTTCCGATCCTGAAAAGTGCAGCGACAAAAGAGGATAGAAGTACATGGAGTTATTGAGAGCCACGATACTGTCTCTGCGCTGCGAGTGCTCCGACCGACGATCATCATTTGTGCCTGAAGGAAGCCTTGATAATATCATCACGACCGCTACGATCAAAGCAGCTTTGAGAGGATCCGGGGCGCAGCTACATAGAGAACAAGAAAATATCGAATCAATCAGGCAAGGAGGCAGGAAGACCTTCGCAATATTAGTCTCTATATACAAAGCCGATCGGATCGTGAGTTTTATTGAGAACGAACAACTGCAGAAAGCCGGAATCGATTCGAAACTACCCTACAGCAGCAGGGCTGATCTTGAAAGAATACTTCCAAAGATTGACGCGGTGGATTTCTTTGAGAAACAATGGGAGTTCACTGCTCCTGTTTTCCGACGCCGTACCGGTCACCGCTGCCTGTATGAGCGGACCATCTTCCCTTTTGTCGAATCAGCTATCCATGGTGAAGGCAGTTTTGGGAATGTCTACAAGGAAAAGCTACATGACAGCCACATTACAGCTGATTTCGTGGCACATAAATCTTCGGTAAGTCCTCTCCTTAGTTTAAGAAGAGTCCTTAGAAACCAAAGTTGGGATCTATTCTTGAAGAAAAGACCACGGATAATACACCTCTGGACCTAAAGTGGAATACAAACTTGGCAAAACATTGTTTGAGCGCCTTGAAAGGTCAAGATTTGGAATTGCCTGCCCCAAAGTGTCACGACATTTCTTTTCACAGCTATTCGAGAGATACATCAGAACCCTTTAGCTGATGTTACTGTAGGACCTGACTGTCATGAGGAAGGAATTGAAAGCGACACACCCAACTCATTCTAAGGACTTCGAACGTGAATGTCGAGTTCTCTCCTTCCTCAACTGTTTAGATCACCCAAACATTGTCGAGCTTCTTGGTTCTTACACTCATAACGGTATCCATAGCCTAATTTTCCCCGTCGCTGAATACGACCTCAGCAAGCTGCTGGGAAGCCCGCAAACATCGACTTTCGAGTCGCAGTCGGACTACCTTTATGCGTCTTGTGGGCTCGCATCTGCACTTGACAAGCTTCATTCATTTTCATCGAAGGTTCTTGACATCTCGCTCATTGGCTGTCATCACGACCTAAAACCTCAAAACATATTGGTTCAAGATGGGCAATTCTTGCTTGCTGACTTTGGACTTACCACTCTCAAGGAAGTCACCGAAGGCTCAAAAACTATATGGAAGACAGGAGATAGCCGATACCTCGCACCTGAGTGCGAAGATGTGGACAATGGCTTCCAGCCCGGAGAAGTCGGGCGCAAAAGCGACATCTGGTCGTTTGGCTGTGTCTTGTTAGAGCTTGTAACGTACATTATGCAAGGCCCTGACGGAGTGAAAGCATTCGAGCAGTCTCGCAAGGTAATACTGAATGACAGATGGACGGTATACTCCTTCCACGCCGGCCCTAAGCCTAACAAAGGTGTCGAAGCATGGCTTACAGAGTTGACTAAGAATGCAACGACCGCGTGCAAAGGCTTGATTGGGCTAGTATGTGAAATGCTGCACATCGAGCCTAAGGATCGCCCGGACAGCGGTCAAGTAACTCAGCGCTTACGTTTCTGGACTCTGGAGAGTAAATTCAGCAACGTGGACGGCACGCTAAACGATATGGTCCTCCACGGAAATGACCTCAACTTGATAGTTGAAAAGGAGCGCCTGCTTTCCTGGGCCCAAACGATGGGCATAACGGGTTTGGCAAGCCAGAATGGTGACACCGACAGTCTCCTGACAGCTGATGACACCTTCTACCGAACTTTCCAATACCTCAAAATGATTGCACAGCAGGTCACGGCCATGATGCAACCGCAAGATGATTTATATGCTAGGTCTACCAGACTTCGTATGATCAATGACGAAATTGTGCACGCGCTACCAGCAAGTTTTCAGGTCACTATCAATAGTCTGCTAGAGCAAAAGTTACTACGCACGGATGACCTAGGCGTTCTCCAAAAGATACGGCAGACCTTCGATGAAGCTTCACAATATCGAAGTATCGGAACACTAGCCGCTGTGAAGTATATGCACGAACTCTGCCAAGCGCCTGCAGATGGTCACGGTAGGCGTATGCAGCTCAAATCCGTATCACGGAAATCACACAAGTCGTTCAATCATTTTAAGATCGATGAGGTGTGTGCCGAAGGTTGGCCTCCAACCCAAGCGCTCGTTGAGGAGGTTGAGTATGAAGAGCACTGGGTTAGCCGTCTGGGTGACGAACTCTTTGATCGAATCGGAGCAGTCTTAGAGCTCTTACGGACTGCCTCGCGATCAGATAAAGAGATGAGACTGTTATCTCCAATGGGCTGGTTCCACGAGCCACAGAACCACACTTTCAAGATGGTCTTCAACATACCTAACTCAACAGAAGCCGGCGAGAACAACACACCTCAAATCGAGACTTTGAGACAGTACATAGAAGCCTATGAAAAGCATCGCCCAGCCCTTGAGGATCGGTTTCTGCTGGCTCGTCGACTAGCCGCTACGCTTTCAAGGTTACACAAAGTCAAATGGGTGCATAAGAACATCTCAGCTTTCAGTATCATTTTCTCGCTGCCATCAACACATCGTACCCCTCATGGCATACCGTCACCATACCTTGTAGGCTTCAATTACAGCCGTCCAGATGATTCAGATTCATGGAGCAAAACGCCTCAGTATTGCATGGCAGTCACTGATTATTGCCATCCGGAGTATTTGAAGCAGACAAAGCGGGTCAGGTATCAACCCCGGTTCGACTGGTATAGTCTCGGTTTAGTACTGCTGGAAATTGGACTTTGGAGAACCTTAGGCAGCATGACAAGAGGAAAGCAAACTCTGCCACCTGAAGAGCTTCTCGAGCATGTTTTGCTGAAATATGTGCCTCAGCTTGACTTTTATATGGGAAAGGGATACAGGAAAGTTGTCAAGAAATGTCTAAAGGGACAGGTTGGAATGGAATCAATGATGAAAGACGGTGATAGCACTGAGCCTGGGGGGCTTGAGTTTACGCAGACCGTGGAGGAACAGCTTGCAAATTGCTCCTTGTGATTCTTACCTAGTACGGGAACAGTTTATGAGAGGCTATTGGACAGGACCAAATTGTTTTGAAGGACTGACAACGATTTCTACTTGAACACGGCAAGCCTGAGATTTCATGCGTCGCCGCAATACTCATTGTATCCTTAGTTTGTCAATCATTCGTTTACCTTGAGCACGTCGGGCCTAGTTCAGGTTTATGCTCGATAGAAAAGTCCGAATTCTCGGGTTAGACTGCCAAGACTGAAACTCTTGGCGCTTGGGGAGAAACTCCATGACTTTATCCCTCTCAAATCATCGCGTTTCAACGGCGCTATGACTGGCCTACGCATCCACCAGCGGACATATTTCGTCCCGTAAAAGATAAAAGACGTCACCATGAGCGCTCAGCGACTTGTATCACGCCTTGGGCGCCCTGCTCTCCGCGTCCCTCTCACTCGCCGCTACCTACACTACCATCCTATTACCACAGCCGGCGGACTCCAGCCTACTCACATATCCACAGCTCTAAGATACGGCAGGAGACGAACTTGGCCGTTTGGCACTTCCTCAGTACACAAACTCACGGTGGTACGAAATGCCTCCTTCGCCAGAGTGCTACCGAATCTGGCACTCAAGCTCGTGCGGATACCGGCAATGTTTGGCGCTGCCTTGATTGGAGGACTGGCGTATTTGCAGTACCAAGCTACGCAGGCTGGCAACTATGCTATGGATGCTCTGCGAAAAGGAGGGGAATTGGCCAGTAATAGTGCTGGAGGCCTGTTTGAGGGTGCGAAGAACGTTCTAGGGCAGACTCAGACGGGTTGGGAGAGGACGAAAGAGGGAATCGAACTGCCGACTTGGATGAAGGGAATGTTTGAGGGGGGAGAAAAGACAGGCAATGGCCCAGGCGACGGTGGACCCGAGCCAAATCAGAGCAAAGGTGGAGCTGCAGCTGTGGCTGGGACTGGGGCAGCGTTCGGTTATACTCTTAGTCCGGAGGAGGACGAGAGGAGCGCCGAGGAGGGTGCAAGAGATGATCAGATGATGATGTTAACGAAGAAGATGATTGAGATTCGGAGTATCTTGCAGGTGGTGGGGCAATCAAATGCTCTTGTCTTGCCGTCAATCGTGGTGATAGGATCTCAATCCTCGGGAAAGAGTTCGGTCTTGGAAGCTATTGTAGGGCATGAGTTTCTGCCGAAAGGATCGAACATGATTACCAGACGGCCGATTGAGCTGACGCTCGTCAACACACCAGACGCACAGGCCGAGTATGGAGAATTTCCAGCGCTAGGACTAGGCAAGATTACAGACTTTGCTAGTATTCAGAAGACCTTGACGGATCTAAATCTGGCGGTGCCGGCAAAGGACTGTGTGAGCGATGACCCGATTCAACTTTCTATATATTCACCGAATGTGCCGGATCTTTCTCTCATTGATCTGCCTGGATACATTCAGGTGTCGGGATTGGATCAGCCGCTCGAATTGAAGCAGAAGATTGCGGACCTGTGTGATAAGTATATTCAGCCACCGAATGTTATACTGGCCATTTCTGCTGCTGATGTGGACCTGGCAAACTCTACCGCGCTAAGGGCCAGTAGGAGAGTGGATCCGAGGGGCGAGAGAACCATCGGTGTGGTAACGAAGATGGACCTCGTTGAGCCTGCTAGAGGAGCTAGCATCCTTAGTGATCGCAAGTATCCGCTACGTCTTGGCTACGTAGGTGTTGTGAGTCGCGTGCCACCGACTACGGGAGGGTTGTTCACGAGAGGAAGCGGCAATATCACCACTGCTATCATAAAGAATGAAAGCGCATTCTTCTCTGCCCACCCATCAGAGTTCGGGCCAGATTCAGAACTTGCGGTTGGCACTACAACGTTACGGAAGAAGCTTATGCACGTTCTTGAGCAGACAATGGCGGCAAGCCTTCAAGGCACCAGCGAGGCGATACGTCAAGAGCTCGAGGAGGCTACATACGAGTTCAAGGTCCAGTACAATGATCGACCTTTGAGCGCCGAGTCTTACCTTGCCGAGAGTCTCGACGCATTCAAGCATTCGTTCAAGGAATTTGCAGAGTCGTTTGGCCGCCCCCAAGTCCGTGAACTTCTCAAAGAGGAATTAGATCAGCGTGTGCTGGACCTCTTAGCGCAACGATACTGGAACAAGCCTATCACCGACCTCTCCCCTGCGCCCATTGAGCCAGACCCGCTCAGCAGTCTACCTCGAGCCGATCCCGAATCGCTATATTGGCAGCGTAAACTCGAGGCATCATCCTCCACCCTCACCAAGCTTGGTATTGGACGTCTCGCCACGACCGTCGTAGCGAATGCGCTTCAAGCCGAAGTTGACCGCCTGATCAACGCTTCCACCTTTTCTACTCACCCCTTTGCTCGCCAGGCTATCGTAGATGCATCTTCCGGAATACTGAACGAACGCTTCTATAGCACCAGCGACCAAGTCGAGAATTGTATCAAGCCGTACAAATACGAGATCGAAGTCGATGATACCGAATGGGCTAAGGGACGACAGAACGTATCAGCGGTGCTGAGGAAGGAACTCAAAGCATGTGAAGCGGCACAGAAGAGTACCGAAAGCGCCGTGGGAGGCAAACGAAAACTAAATGATGTTATGGGCTTTATTGATCGTGTGAGGAAGGGGGAGGTGGTGCTCGAAGGTGATGGTGTTGGTGGTGGAGGCGGGTTCAGTGCTGCCTTGTTGGCGAAAGGTAACATGCCATTCCCTTCTGCTTCCCAATAAACATCACACTAACGAAACCTGAATACAGGCCGGGAAGCAGTCTTCCTCCGTGACCGCGCCTCGATCCTCCAAATGCGCCTCGCCGCCCTGAAAACCCGCCAATGCTCCCAACCGCCTTCCCTCTCCCCTCACCAATCCTCCAAATACGCCTGTCCGGAAATCTTCCTCGACGTCGTCGCCGACAAACTCACCTCCACCGCCGTCTTATTCCTCAACGTCGAACTCCTATCCGAATTCTACTACAACTTCCCCCGGGAGCTGGACAGTAGATTAGGAAGGGGATTGAGCAAGGAGGAGGTCGAGAAGTTTGCGAGAGAGGATCCGCGGGTGGCGAGGCATTTGGATGTTGTGAGGCGGAAGGAGATGTTGGAGCTGGTGCTGGGAAAGATGGAAGGTCTGAGGGAGATTGATTCGAAGGAGAAGAGGAGGGAGGTGGAGCGATTGCAGCAGAGGGGGAGTGCGAAGAAGCAGAGGGAGAAGGGGTGGAGTCTGTTTTAGGGCGTGACTGGATCTTTGAAAGTCGACTTTTTGGTGGGATGTGTGTTCTGGCGAGGCGTCAGGCGTGACGAGCGACAGCGGCTGAGATTGTGCTTTCCGTCCGTAATACCCAGCTCATATTAGATGTTTACTTGAGACTGCTGTGATGAATCTATCTCGATTCAGTCTATCTAGGCGTGCTGTGGAGCTGTCACGAGAACATCCTAGCTGGGAAACTTGGTCGTGACGGAAGTACTGCATTCCTTGTACTATGCGCTTTTTGATTAGAGCTGTGATGGTGGAGATACTATCTATCTTCAAACAGAGGCTCGAAATTGAGGCTGGATATGTGGACCAACAGCAGTGGGGACAGTGACTCCGTGACCGGCATCATGATGTTGGTATTGGTGTAAGGACTACGTGCAGTGGGCACATTTACATCGGGATAGAATATGGTCGATTGTCAAATGGTATCTATCTCCACAACTAAGAAATGAGATATATCCTTGGATCGTTACAAAGCTCAAGTTAAGTGTCGTCACAGACTTCAATTCATTTGGTGTATAAGGAATAGTGTAATTAATCTATCCACAGGTATAACATTGGCTAAGAAGACAGGTTGTTGTATTCCTCAAGACAAATACAAGGGGAGAATGTTTCAACCATTGCCAGCCCCGGGCGTGACAGATGCTCTTGGCGGAGGAAGCCGGTATTTGCACGATGACACTGGTATTTATTAGCATTGTGAACATTTGATGGGGTTGGTGATCATACAGGGTAATACTGCCAAGCTGACTGGCATACAATCCTGCAATGGCGGGAAGAGGAAATAGACCCTAAGGACACCGTGTATGACGCAGAAAGCGGCAGTGTTATTAGAGAACATATTGTTATTCCACACCAGCGTGTTATAGAGATTGTTGGTCCACAAGACTGTCTGATTAGAAACCTGCCAGGTTGCATAGATGTTTTGGATCTCGGTCGACGCGTTGAATCGCTGGTATGCTGTTCCTTGAGCTGTGGAAAAGACGGTGTCGCCTCCTGCACTTAGGGTGCCGCTGTCGGATAGTGTGTATATCATTGAGTCGTGGCAGTTGGCTGAGGTTTGGCCGCTGGAGGTGGCGTAGCCTGAGAAGATTGTGGATGTTTGACGGCGGGGGAAGGGATGCATGACTACTGCGGTGGGCTCTGAATATCGGAGCAGGAAAGCAGATAGGTCGACGGAAGCTGGGGGCGATGCTCTAGTACTACATTAGTTCTCGTCGTACCATGGGAACAGGGCAAGGAGCTTACGTAGAGCTGGTAGCGACTGCGGAGCCTGAAACCACTACACTTGGGATGATTGTAGTGCTACTCCAGGTGGTCGTCGACGATGTTGAGTTGACGGAAGACGAAGACGAGGCTGTGGATGTGGGAACTATGCCATTTGACCCCGAAGAAAGGACTGTCAACCCTTGCGATCCAGAAGCTATTCCTCCATATCCAGCACCGCTGCCATAAAGGCTGTTCGTAACATGAGAAGGAGCACAAGTGCCTGTGTCTATACGCACGGTGACAATATTCTGAGCGAGAGTGACGACAGGATATAGAAGCCCTAAGACGAGAATGAGACTGTCATACTTCATGATAATTGCAAATGCGTCGTCGGCGGAGCTGTCATAGTGACAAAAGAGAACATGCGAATGGAAAGAATCTCGGAGCAATGATTTGCTGCACAACTCGGCTTGCATTCCAGTAATCTCAAATAAACAGACTGCATCTCATGTGGCATGTTCCGTTCGAGACAAGGTTTCAACCTACCGATGGCCTCTTGCTCAATTCCCACTGTTCAGGCAAGACCATCAACTCACTGTACATTATCCTCTACCAGTGCTACTGTAAGACTTCGGCTGAGATTGTTTGAGCGCAAGCAGGTCAAAAACAGGGTACTCCGTTAGCGGCAGTTGTTGACATTCCTCTTCCTGGATCTGAGCGCGTTGTTGCCAAATGCCAACCACGCCAAGCTAAGATCGTCATATTCACAAGATCGTCCTACATAGAATATGAGATTGTCCTATCTGTAAGATCGTCCCAATCGTCCCATCACCTTTTCTACCCATCCCCCTCATGGCCACCACAAATGCCAACCCTCACCCACCTCCCCTCCACCACCTCCCTCCTAACCTACCCCCTCCTCCTCCGCCTCCTCACCGGCCCCTCCCCAACCTCAACCCGCTACACAGCCGCCCTCAAAGCAACCTCAACCCTCCACTC
>JAABUK010012675.1_pt1 | contig 10696 bp, 11 predicted proteins | sample 5559141 | NCBI WGS metagenome assembly JAABUK01 (sample SAMN10711869, study PRJNA513367) | rock metagenome | isolation source: Antarctica rocks | place: Antarctica: Victoria Land, Pudding Butte nord | collected 2016-01-03
TGAGTAGTGACATTGGGCCTGTCAAAGATGATGCTTTGCAGGGTAGCATACGATGGCTGGCTAGCAGCATTGCTCATAAGTGGATCAACGGTCAGTTACTTAAGAAGGGTTTTGCTTTGCCGGAAATACCATATGTTCAGATTCAGCAGCCTAGTATTGCTTTCAATGAGGGGTACTTGTCGGTTGCAGCTGATGTTAAGTATGTTCCTTGATGCATGAAGCATTCTTGTCACATGCATGTTGTTAGACTTTGCACTTTGATGCAAGAGTTGCAGCTGACTTTCAGTAGATATCACATGAGATGCCGTCATGTATTTTATAACTTTTCAGCTGTATCTGAGAGCTGTACATGTATGATGTCAAAGCAGCGTATAGCTCCTGTACAACATCAATACCATATTGACAAGACTGATACAGTGTCACAGAATACGTACCATAGTATGCTTTGCGTTACTTTAGGCAAATTTCGTAACATGCTGTAGCTTTCTGATATGCTCGTTTGGACAGCAGTACATCGTCGCATCAGATTTTAAACCTCATCAGACCGTGCATTTTGTCACCTGCTATGCCTCTGGACACAGTGCAGACCAGATTCCTGCATGGCTTCGTTGACAGAGTGCAGAGCTTGTCAAGCGGCACTGGCGCAGAAGCGAGGCGCAACACGTTGATGGTAAAAGATTGCATTCCGGGGTGATTAATACGTGAGCGCTGTACGTTGCTTCCGGTGCACGCCGGACCAGGCACAAGTGATCCGAGTCAACAGCTACACTGCTCTGCTGCAGCAGCAACCATAAACCGGCGACCTTGCCTCAGGTCTGCTTCAGGTCGTGGGATACAACTCATATGTGACGAGAGGTAAGACCTTCTTAAGGAGTACTGCTGAATTTGCTGGCCGAGCCTGCACAGTCAGATCTGGTTGATGGCACAGAGCTGCGTCACTTGTGGCGTTCATCCCGTGCTACATTGCTTATCTCAAACAGCAAAGGTTGTCGCAGGTATTTGCTTGTAAGCGGCATGTTTCGCAAAGATGACTGCAACACCTGCTTGGTGGCACGCTGACAAAGCAGAGTATGCAAGGTAGGAAGCAGTGCTGAATCAATTCAGCGGCCTTGTAACACGTAGGGCTTGTGGCCACTTGGAGATTAAGCACTGACTCATGTGTTGATCACCACAGGCACTCACAAAGATGCCAGAGACGCTCAGCATTTTGCAAGGCAGCAAAACTACAAGTATAGTGCAGCCAGCACTTACCAGTCTGGGTCGCCGCTACATAATCCTTACGATGATGCAGCAGGCTATGCACGCCCAATTTCTGCCAGTTCAAAGCAGATCAGACACGGGCTCAGCCTGCAAGACCCTCGCCAATCTACACTCAGCCTATCGGGCACAAGGAAGCTCCCATCAGAGACTGGTCTCACTAGAAGCCAGATGGCAGAGCAGAAGCACATCAGGCGACAGAGCTCCATTTCCGACTCTCACAGCAGCCAGAGTCGATCAATGAGTGTGGAACGCAGTAGGCCAAGTTCTGCCAGCCTCCGCTCGACTCGCGAGTCTCTGAGCCGCGAGCCGTCCTCCAGGAGGCTCTCTAGCACAGACAGGTCACAGTCTGGCGCTGCTGAAATTTCAAATTATGGCGGGAGTGGGTACAGACACAGCGTGAGCAGGTCTGCCTCCCGCCCTGCCAGCCCTGGGCGAACTTCATCTCAGACCATCCCTGCATACAACCCCTCCTTTGGCAGAAGCACTGTCACCAGTTCCAATTCAAAGCTGCCGTCCACAGCTGCTTCCCGCCAAAGCCTCGGCAGCGCCAGCTTCAGGCTGAAAGAGCCTGATGCCTCCCTAAGGAGATCCTCCACCAGCAACACACCTGCCTCTCATCCATACGCTACCCAGGCTGCACGCTCCTGGGGTGCGCCTCAGTCCACAGCAAACAAGCAGAGCATTGCCTCAGCAGGTGACTCTGAGATTCCGGACTTCTTGAGCATGATGGAGAAGAGGAAGGCCGAGGCAGCCGGCAGCAGCCTGCACAGTCAGCCAAGGAGGTCCAACAGCAACCCCAAGGCTTTCCTGGAGCTAGGGGGGCAGCTTGTATCCAGCAGCATGGCAAGCCTGGGTGACAAACTGCGCAGGTGGGACACAGTACTGCCTCTGCTGTCTTGTCACATCTGCACAGCATTTGAGCCATGCAGCCAAATGCAGGGCTAAGGTGTTGTAAGTATAAAAGCATGCTCTGGCGTTGGGAAATTATTGTGGTGTTTGGCTCAGATTGTTGCACAAGCTAAGCTGGTGTTGATGCCCTTTGTAGTCATCATGTCATCCTGTTGAACATTTTATCTTCCCTGCCAGTCAACAAAAGCCAAGTGGTCATGCAATGCTTGATGAGCACAACTGGGGTGTTGTGACCTGCCATACTTCTTTGCCTTGCTGACCGTGACAAGCAGTTCTAGCAGTCACCAGGGGTCAGTGCTGCCCTCTGCACTTGACACGTTTCTGTGGTATTGCAGCATCACAAGTCCTCAGAGACGCACTTCTTCCTCGTCTTCCGCTCTCACAGCAGAGTTCAACAGGCTCACCTACGCTGAAGACCGCCAGAGCGCTGCTGACAGACCAGCACCTAGGCGCCAGCTGTCCCATCAGTCATCAGCAGGGCCTTTGAACCTGCCCTCTGCTAGCTGTGATGATTCTGGCGACCCTGGGCACATCTTCAGCCTGTCTAAGCCTGAAGATGCTGATGTGTCCCTCAAGAGTGACTTGCCTAAAGAGACACCTGTGTGGCGGCATGCTTCCTATGGTTTAAGCAAAGCCCTCTTGCCTGGAAATGAGGTCAGCCAAGAGCTTGGAAGCACAGCTGGCGCCATTTCCAGATCTAGAGTGCTTGGGCTTGATTCTGCATCTAGACGCAGTGCCTTCAATGCAACTGAGCATACGTCAGACGCACAGACGCTCGGTGGGGCAGCAAGGCAGGATGAACCAGGCAGTGTGTCTGCCAGCGCAGCACGCTCAAGTGATTGGCACCCGCTCATGACAGACAGCAGGCAGGACAGAAGTGCCTCTGATGAGCAGCATAGCTACAACAGGCAGTCAGGGCCAAGTCAGTATGGGCATGCACACAGACAGAGCAGCAAGATGCCAGGGCTGTCAGACCCAGAAGCCCTAGGACTGAGGCCCTCACAGGGTGCAGCGTCTGCTCAGCAGCCTGCCCATGCGTCTTTATCAGTTAGCAGGCATGGGCAGAACAGCGCAGCAGGCACAACACAGTGTGGACAGTTTGAAGTGACTGCCAGCAGTGCAAGCCATGCGGTGAGCGGATCCCAGGGGCTCTTCCCAAAGGTCAGGGATGCGCCACCTGCTGAGTCAACACTCAGGCATGAGTCAGCTGCTGAGTCAGCTGCTGGGCGTGAGCAAGTGGAGTCTGAGTCCACAGAGGCAATGCTGCAGCGCATGCACAGATCCCTAAGGAAGCCCATCGGTCAGCCCGAGCCCAGGCTTCACACGCACAGCCTGGACCCTGGCCACACTCCAAGACTGGAGTCAGGGTCCGAGCAAGACTCAGGCAAGTGGTGGCGCCACACTGTTATCCTCACACTGCCTCACTGCCTTCTTTTGTGCTTGTGTCATTGCTGTACACGCACTGCAGAGACAAACAATTGTGCCCATCACCTCAACTCCAGCAGGTTTACCACTTCACTGAAGGCTTAGGGTGGACCATGTAGGGGCTGGGGCAAGGGTGGGGGGAGCAGGGGTGCGGGGTGCAGGGGTGGAGGGTGCACAAGCACCTAAACCCCCTTCACATGCTGCTGCATCAGATGATGTCAAGGGCTCACCAGCAGCTCACGCCTTGGCTAAGTCTTCTGGCACCAACGGTATGCCTTTCCACTGTGAGACGCTGTGCTTGCTGCACTGTGTGCAGCACTTTGAGCATGCTAGTTGCACTTGTGGGCAGCAGTTGTGTGCTGTCAGCAGCTGTACCAGCTGTATGAGGTTTGGTAGCATATCAACCATAGCATGTGTCAATGTGCTCTGTTCTGCTTATCCTGCTTCATGGCGGTGCACTGGCCCCTCCTTGAATGCATGCATTATCCTCTGCCACCTGACATGGTCTGTCATTCATCAGGATACAAGTGTTCTTATGTTGGAGTGATTCTGATTGTCTATGAGTGCTTATATTGGATCGATTGTCAATATTTCATCATAAGCTGGGAAGTCTTCAATCATTGTCGTTCTTGTTACTATTGTTGCTGTTGTTATCAATATTTTCACCAGCATTATCATTATTGATACTATTAGTTGTCACGGTCTGTGATGTTCATGATGTGATGCTTAGACTGACACGGTGTTGGCTGCTTTCAGATCCTCATGTGGGGGAGCACAGTTTGCATCAGCCAGCAAATGCTGAGCAGCAAGCAGATACTGAGCAGCGAGCAGATGCTGAGCAGCGAGCGTATGCTGAGCAGCGAGCGTATGCTGAGCAGCAAGCAGACACAGAGCAGCAAGCATGTGCTGAGCAGCGAGCAAAGCTTCAGCCTGCACATCAGCCTTCAGTACAATCTCATACTGATGTCGTCACTGGCAGTCTATCAGACAAAGCCATGCCTCAGGCACATGCCAACCCTGCTGAGTCAGCTCATGAGCCCGGCGAGTCAGCTTCAGCCGGCTTTAGGCCAACACATACTGAGTCAGCATCCACACAGCTGCCTACAGAAGCACGCCATGTGGCTACACAGCTGGCAGTCTCTGTGTCGGTGCCACATCATGATGAGGACCCACCCTCAGCTTCATTCACACACACTCAGGGCTCCTCCCAGCGCCCTGCTGCTCCACAACAGCCCTCACCCTCTCTTCCACACTCATCCTCATCTCAGAGCTTAACTCAGAGTCCCTCCACACAGCCTGCTCCATCTTCTGCTGTTCTGAGACCTCAAGTGCATGCTTCAGCTCTACAAGAAGGCCTCCCTGATCAGCCCTCAACCTTGGCTTCAAGTTCGTGTGGCCCTCAACCAGCAAGCATGCCACTGCAGAGCCTCCAGCAGCAGGGCAGCCTGCAACTGCCAGATTTGTCTCCTGGCACCAGTGCTCAGCTTGCAGGCTCCCTTCCTGAGCTCAATGCGGCAATCCAGCTCAGCTTGAGTCAGGACTTCCCTCCAGGGTCGCTTTCAGCATCCCAAGAGCCGGCAGGCTTCAGGGCTGACGCAGAAGAGCCCCAAACCTCCCAGAGCCCCAGCAGGCAGGCCTCAGGATCATCCCCTGAGCTCAGAGAGGCTATCAAGATGAGCTTGAGCCATGAGTTTCTCCCTGCTGAGTTTGAGCCAGCTTCCAGTCAGCAGCCTTCCATGCCATCATCACATCCAGTCTCTCCCTCCTCTTCATCATCCACAGAGTCCTCTGCAGCTTCAGACGTTTCTGATGTCACAGAGTATGCTGATCCCGTTCTGCCTGAAGAGGAAGAACAGCATGCTGACCCCCCATCTCCCAGCGTGCCTGAGCCCTCCGCCCCATCCCCCAACTCGCCTGATCCTGCAAAGTCAAGGCATCATAGGCATGCCCCTGTCCATGACAGCCCTGGGGCAGTTTCTGCTGCTCAGACTTCTGCCGCAGGGCATTTGGGCAGCTTCAGTCCCGAGCCTGTGCCTCACAACAGCCCCGATGCATCAGCATCTCAGCCAGGGCCATGTGCAGCAGCCCTGCCAGAGGAGGAGTCCCCACACAGTCCATCTGCGGCTCCTGCCTTTTCTTCAGTGCAAGCCACCCCACCAGCCATCCTGACCTCTTCATCCCCCAAACCCCCTGACCCCTCTCCAGGCACGGCAGCCCAGATCGACAAGGATGAAGCCCTAGCTCGCAAGCTGCAAACCCTAGAGCTTGAGGACAACCCAGAAGCTGCTGATGCAGCTGCCGAGGAAGCTTCTGGCAGTGGTCATGGCGACGTGGATCTCGCAGCCCTGCAGGATGTTGAAGTGCCCTTGGTCGGTGACCAATTGCCCCTGGCTGCCCTTGTGGAGGACTATGAGGGCAGCCCTAGGGTTTGTGGCAATCTGCTGCCTCTCATGCAGCGCTTCCCATACTTCAAGCGCATCAGAGGTTAGCACGTGTACCTTTGGCTCACATATGGATTGTTGCTTGCATGCTGAGTCTTAACCTGTGATGGTCATCCTGTCACAGGCATGTGGATATGTTTGTTTAAGAGCTTTTGTCTTGTTTTACTCACATTCAGTACAGCCCCTGTCCATCGCCTATGTCAACTGTGGACAATAACATCAACACGCCCTGTGCGTGTCAGTCTTTGAATGGAATTTGCACAGCCTCAACTGTGGCAACAGCTGCCTTCTAGCCTCCCTCACGTACCAACATCAGCTCTCAGACAGCAGCTGCCAATGAACACTTGTCCGGTTGCCGTGTACATGTTCCCAACTGCATGTAGCAGCTGCATCACAAGCAGGCCATGCTTTGCAGATTCTCTCAGCGCTGCACACTGCCCAGTGCCAGTGCTCACAGACACATGGAAGAAGCAACCTTGGCCAACCTGGAAGCACCGAAACAACTGAAGGATGCTGAGGGATGCATGCCGTACAAAGTACCTTCAGTGCTGACAACAACAATGCCACCTTGCAGGGGATGGCAACTGCTTCTACAGAGCGCTGCTGGTGGCGATCTTGGAGGACCTGGCTGCCAGCACCTAACAAACTGAAGGATGCATGCCTTACAGAGTACCTTCAGTGCTGACAACAACAATGCCACCTTGCAGGAGATGGCAACTGCTTCTACAGAGCCTTGCTGGTGGCAATCTTGGAGGACCTTGCTGCCAGCACCCAACAAACTGAAGGATGCATACCATACAAAGTACCTTCAGTGCTGAAAACAACAATGTCACCTTGCAGGGGATGGCAACTGCTTCTACAGAGCCTTGCTGGTGGCAATCTTGAGGACCTGGCTGCCAGCACCCAACAAACTGAAGGATGCATGCCGTACAAAGAACCTTCAGTGCTGACAACAACAATCTCGTCTTGCAGGAGATGGCAACTGTTTCTACAGAGCTCTGCTGGTGGCAATCTTGGAGGACCTGGCTGCCAGCAACAGGCGCGCCAAGCACAGACGCCTGCTGACTGTCTTAGCCCACCAGAAGCTGCTGCTGACCAGCTGGCAAGGCATCAGCGACGATTACTACAAGCACGCCAGGATGGGCTACCAATACTTCAGGGTGATCACTCATGAGTGACACTATGTCTTTGCTGCTTCACAGTGTGCTGTATGCCAGAGGGACATGCTGACATTATGTCTTTGCTGCTGCACAGTGTACTGTATGCCAGAAGGACATGCTGCCCATGACTGTTCTCTCTCTGTACACTGAGACCAAACACTGCACCTTGCTATGAAGCTTGTGAGGCTGCCAGGTCTGCCTGCATGGTCATAAACTCTCTTTCTGGTTCACTCAAAAGCACCTGTGACTGAGCGCCGATGATACCTAATCCATGACATACTACACAATATCTAGCGTTGTACAATAGTCCATTATGTTATGTAGTGAAATCGAATGCAAGGACAGCTGAAGCAGGGTTCATGTACTGCTGCTTGGGCTCACATCCATTGCATTGCACCACATCATGCTCAAACACATTCTGGGTGCTGCAGGAGTTGATCTGCGTTCTGGGTGATGACAGGCTTCAGCCAGAAGTGATGGAGCAGCACTTGTGCCAGCCAAAGGTCGACCAGTCCATTGTGTGTTTCCTGCGTGCCGTGACAGCCCTGGAGCTGGCCAACAATGAGGCGCATTACATAACGTATGTACCTGGCATTGATGCTTACAGGTAGGCCTGCGCAGAATTCATAACCTCAGTGCATGCGCTTTCCTCATGCACACAATCTATGGAACTTGCATATGATGCACAAAGCAGGACAAATCGCTGTAGCTGCACAGTAGCAGCAGCATGCAACCATACTGCATGAGCGCATGCCAGAGTCCCTGGGATGGGAGTTGCAAAGCACATGACTTGTAACTTGCATTCAGGGCATTGGCTCTATTCAGGTTCCTGACCTGTTTTTGTAAACATGACCTGTTTCTTTGAGCCTTGCATCTGTCCTTGTACATGCAGCTTTTGACAGCACATGCCCTCATGCCTTCATGGCTGGTGCCTGCTTGTGCCTTGATGGATGGTCCCTGCTTGCTCTGTGGCCCTCACAGCACATGGTGCATGCACACACCCTTGGTGCGCAATTTTTTGTGGTGCTTCATCATCAAATGACAAAATCCCGTGCTTAGTGCATGTTAAATTCCCACTATGAGGCTCTAACACAGCGGGCTTGAATGTGTGGATTCATTTGTAGGGGGCTGAGCATGGAAGAGATTGTGTACCAGGCTGTTCTGGTCATGGGAGCAGAAGTGGAGCACCTTCAGGTATGTCTGTCTCTGCCGCAAAGAGACAAGAACAGGAAAGTGAGTGTGTGTGACTTGGTGTAATATGCTGCATGGATTCAGCTGTATATGACATGCAGTTTGCTCCACAGGTTTCTTCAAACAGGGCTGTTGCTCTGCAGAAAGGCAGGCAGGCAGGCAGGCAGGCTTCTGCTCATGTGTGCAGCTCACCGCACATCATCTTGCTAGTTTTGTTGCATTTGAGAGCGTGCTACAATCTTGCAAGGCTTGGCTGGTTCATGTACCTCAACACGTAAGGCATGATGTGCTGTAATGCCCTACATGTGCAGGTGAAAGCCCTGGTGGCAACGCTCCCTGTGCGTCTCAAGATACTTGATGTAGCTGGCAGTGCAGCAGGCATCTACACCTTTGAGCCCACTCCTATCGGCAGCAGCTCCCCAACAGGCGCAAGCGCACAGCAAGCAGCTGCAGAACAGCCTCCAGCTCCTGCTAGAACACAGCCAGACGCAGATGTGCAAAAGCTGTGGCTGATCTACAGGCCAGGACACTATGAGATCGTGTACCCTGCAGAAGGGTCTGAAAACCTGGAAAAGCTGTGATGTTGCTGGTGATGAAGTTTTTGTGGTGGTCTCTTTGTGTACTTTTGCAGAAGCAGCTGGGATGGTATGTGGTATGGTGTGTGCTTTGTTTTCTGCATGTGGACTGCCAAGGTGTTGAAGATTTGCCACAGGACAGTGCAGACAGATTGTAGTCAGAGTGGTAGTGTTTGCTGTTGTGTTTTTGTTCCCTTCTGGTATGCTACGGCTCTTGCGAACACTTGCAGCGGCTGAGAAAAATGCTGAAAGCTCTGTTGCGCAATTGCCAAGTTTGCTGCAAGTGCCCTTTGTCTCCAGCTGGTATGTGCAGCCAAGTGAATCAGATTCTTTCTTGAACATGGCAACGTGCATGTCGGATGTGTTTGAGGAAAGTGTTCATGCAATGCTACATGGGTGCGATATGAGTTTGCAAATGCTGACAAGGATCAGCTGACAAAGTAATGCGCTCATTGTAACATATGTTGCTCCACGTTGACGTCATGTGCAGCATGTTCTTGCACCCCTATGCTGCCCCAGCAGCAGCGTGGGTGGCTTCAGTAAGTTATGTACACGTCTGTTGCAAGCAAGACATCACTAGCTTGATGACAAGCTTCAGAACATCATGCACACAGAACTAATAGTAATGCAGTCTACCAAGTCACTGTGTCATCACCAAACAGGGTCAAGTAACGACAATTAGGCCTAGCAAATGCGTGTCCATGGCAAAGCACGATATATAGCATAGCATTTGTCTCACCTTGAAGAGTCAGCAAAGCAATAAAAGGTCGGGAATCAATGCCAAAAGAAAAAAGAAGAAAAAGCCTAGTTGTCTACAGTGCAGACTTGCTGCCACAAAAGGCTGCTTTCAGTAGTCAACAATGTGACACTGTCTAGCAACCATAAAAATAGGACAGAAAAAGTTGCGTGATCAAGTGTTGAACAGAAGGCTAACAGCCCAACTGCTCCTGAAATCTATGTCAGCACAAAGCGATGCCTAGCAGGAGTGGCACTGACAGGCATTGCTGATCTGTCTTCAGAACGCGGTGCAACATGCCGACTCAACGGGATGTATGGGCTTCGCTCTTTCAGCGCAAACATAGTATTGTGAAGGTGGTTGGAATACACGTCAAAGTCTCTCCACTCAGCCACCATGGGAGCAGCAGTTGATGCCACATCTGAGTTAGTAGGGTACCCCTGATTGGCTGCCAGGGTGTCCAGAAAGGGCTCCAAAATTGGCATGTAAGGATAGGCATGGACCATGACCAAGGCAAGTTGGCGCACTGACAAAACCTGCACCCACAGCCTTGTCTCAAGCTTCTCTTCATGCACTTGCCTGATTGAAAATGTGCCGGCATTGTCTTTTGCATGAAGTTTGTGTACTGTTTCGTCCACAACACAGCCTCAGATGTAGCACAGACAGTGTGCATGTTATAGCACAGCTCAAAGATGAGCATTGATGCCCAACACTCACAGTAGCTACATGCTGATGCTTCTTCATACGTTGATGAGATGAGTCTTGTGCAATTGCTGGACGGCAACAGCTAACCTAGGGCTGCTGTGGGCATGGCAGTACGTTTGGCATGATATGTGCGCTGCATGCAGCTTTGCCTGCAAACAGCACAGCACAGCACAGCACAGCACAGCACAGCACAGCACAGCACAGCACAGCACAGCACAGCACAGCACAGCACAGCACAGCACAGCACAGCAAACCAAGCTTTCTTTTGTGAAAATCAACACAACATGTATTAAA
>JAABUK010012677.1_pt1 | contig 10696 bp, 10 predicted proteins | sample 5559141 | NCBI WGS metagenome assembly JAABUK01 (sample SAMN10711869, study PRJNA513367) | rock metagenome | isolation source: Antarctica rocks | place: Antarctica: Victoria Land, Pudding Butte nord | collected 2016-01-03
AAGACATTTGAAAGAACTTTATTGTATTTTTTTTGAATAGTAGACATCTGCAGTATTCACATCGTATTCAATACAATTCATAACTAAAGCTTTCACTTGTGAACTACTTGACTTTGAGTATCTGAAGCACAAAAAACGTGTTTTCAGTTTTATTTTATCTTTTAATGACTTTCACTGCTTTGACTCAATGACATAGCATGATGCTGAGAGTAATGTGCTTAAGAACGTCGTGAAGAGAGATAATGTTGAGTTTGTAGACAGATTAGATATCGCAGACTCTTTAATAGTGTAAAGATGATGATAGAATTTCTTCTGTAGTCAAGCTTATTCATGTTAGTACATTAGTTACTTGTACATACATGTACACAAGCAGAAAAGAGATGTGACTGAAAGATGTTGCATACTGTTGATAAGTCTGCTTGAAGATGATCACAATTGCAACAAGTGCTGCGTTGCTGAACTTAAGATACAGATGAATTGAGATGAACATTAAATGCAAGACAGAAGCTCTCAAGATGCAAGAGTAAATCATGTGATTATCACATTACTTAGCAAGACGTTGCATCATAGAACTTAGCACTTATTATCAATCAACTTTATTCACGATGTAGATATTGATTAGATTCTATAATCATCTTATTTCTATTCAAGAAGCGCTTAAAATAAAGCACATAAATCTTTTCTATCACTATCAGTTGCATCAACGTTTGCAGTCATGTCACTCAAGTGAAGAAACAACAAACATGATGAAGAGATAAATGCTGTTGCTGATGATGTTGAGTTGAAAATGTCTAAATGCAAGCGTCGAAGATTAAACATTGAAGAGCAGAGATTTGAGATTTGAAGCTTCAAGCTTCACGCATTGCTGAGTATTAGCAGTTTCGATGTGACATTAAGACAAGACTTGAAAATGATGTCATTTGTTGATCTTGAGAGTCAACATCTAGATGAGTGATCTGTTTTCAAGATGAGAGAAGATAAGCTGAAGTTGATGACTGATCTCACATGTAACAGAATATCAGATAACAAATTCTATTGAGTATGTAGATACTGCAACAACAGCTACATATCAGATCATGATGCTACTTGATGCTATCTTTCATTCTCGTTCTGTTACTTGTGTTACAACATGATCAGATACTTTCATTAGCTCTCATATTTTGCAATGACTGAAAGCTCAGATGACTGAGAATGTTGCGAGTCTTGAATTAAGAGCTTGAGATGATTTACAAAGCGTCAGTAAATCAGATGAGATGAAAGACTACGCAAGAAGAATGTTAGATGAAGAAAATGTTGTACATATGATCAGCGATGATGAATTGAATGAGAAGACTGATGATAACTTTAGTGATGATCTACAATTTCTTTTGAACAACGATCAATTCAAATTCGAAGAAGAAAACATGATTGACACTTCTGAGATATTTATTGATTCTAGTCTCAAGAAAATGACAGTGTCAGATCTTGTCATGCTTGACATTTTACACTCTCGTCTGCGCGATTCTGATTCTGAGATTAATAATGATGAGTCTGTTGATTTCTTGAAGATTCATGCTTCATCAAAGTTCAGACATTTGCATGACAATATCGTTGCTGTTTTCATAAATCACTTCAAGTTCAAGATCTTCAATTTTGTCTTAGAAATGACAATGTGATGCAAGACAAAAGAAATTATAAGACTAAACTATTTCTTCTTACGTCAAGTACTATGTCTGTCTGAAATGTCTGAGATTGAACAACTATCATTGACGTTGTTTACACTTCTGATCTGAGAATGAAATTGACTGTTGATTTCATTCTTATAAAAAGTCAAGATTCTCATTAAAGTTGATAAGATGTCGTTCAATACATTCAAGTCAACTGTCAATATGTATCACTTTGACTTTCATATCTTAATTGTCATGTTATTGAGTACTTGAGATGTTAAGAAGAAGATGCACTTTGAGATAATAAACATTGTGAAGAGTCTCTCTCAATTGTGACATGCAGAGTGTTAAGAATCAAGTATCAGAACATGTTCATCAGACTATGCTACATATAATGACTTGAACTTCACATCAATCATTTTCTCAGACTTTATTAGATTTGATGAACTCAAGTTTGATCAAGTGATATTCTTTGAGCGAAATCAGAGACAACATTCAATTATCAAGAGTCAAGTGCTATTGCAAGTACAACAGATTGTTGTCAAATCTACAATTGACAGAATCTCTTTTCATAAACTTATATTGATGAAAGATAATGTCATTAAACTACAGTTTCATCAAGTGTTGCAAGCTGAAAAGATGCATATACAATGATTCTTTGAGACTAGTATTGAAGATGCTGAAATAAAATGAGTTTACAATCAGAAAACAAAACAATTTCGCTTCGTTGATCAGCTTAAAGCACTGCAAGATGAGCTTGAGCAAGAATACTACGATCATCAGCATATAATCAATTTTCTCAAATTCAATGTTCAGTCAATGTCATTTACATGCTTTATTGATGATTTTGACTTATATCACAACATGTATTAAGCTCTCAGTGAAATTTATCTCACTTCTTCAACTCTAACACTCAGTGAACGACAGAAAATGTGCAATGTTTATCTTATCACACTGAGTTTTCATGATGCAGATCTGAACGATGTGATTCAAGCATTTGCAAAAAGATTCATCAGACTAGAGAATGAGTGCAAACTGCTGATATCTGAGAAAGAGAAAACTGTATGAGCATCAATTCTTGCATACATGAGAAATATGAAATCTCAACAAGCAATTGTTAACTTTCTTGAACTCAGAGTGAACTACTCATGTAGAATGTGCTACGCTGATGAACTGATAAAAGATGACATGATCTTTGACACTGTTAATTATGATCACTATCATCATCAGACATTGCATACTAGATTTCAAGATATCACTATAACAGAGAAGACAAAAAGAGAAAAATTCTTTCAAGCACATGAATTGACACTTGAACTCTCTGCTCTTCAAGCTATGACACTTGCGCTTGATCTTATTCTCAGTTGATCTGATGATTCAACGCATAGTAAGTTCGCTGATATTGTACAACGTGTGATGTCTATCTTATGTCATGACATTCTCACTTCTTCAACTTTGAAAATTTTTACTGAGTGCTTTTGATCATTTTCTTTCTCTTTTGATTGAGATTGCATTCAATCATCTGCAAAACATCTGAGATCATGAACTATGAGTGAATGTGTCAGAGTCTCAGTAATAGTGTCGATTCTTTTGCAATGCTGATCATTGAAGAATTCTCATATACGTTTTGCATATTGCACAAAGCTGCTTACTCAATGTGACTCAGAGTTTAAAGCAGTGAAATGAATCATTTATTATTTTGCTCAAATGATCAAAAGCAACAGTCTCATTGCTTCAACGTCATTATCTGTACAAAATTGCATTAAACTCAATGATATCATTCTAGAAGTAAGAAAAGAATTTCAGATTATCATGCATGCTGTCAAGTCAATCAAGAAGAAGTCATCAAAAATATCAAAGACAAAGAAACTTCTGAAAGAAGAATCTCAAGCGTGTCAAGTCTCAATAATCTTTATTGATAGTCAAATCAGTGACATTGAAAGTCAAGTCAGCAGTATTACTACAAACATTCATCTTGATTCAACTTCAACACTGCAAATCATGAAGAATAAGATAACAGTTCTTTTAAATGTTCACTCTGTGACACATTTTCAAATATTGACTCAAGAATATGATTTGCTCTGAAATGTAAACTCTTTATCTGAAGAGCAAATGTACAAGTGAGACTTTCAGCTCTCTCTTAATAAAATGCTCTCAATTCAAGCTAAGCATTTGCAGATTCTTTAAAATCGCTGTACTTTCTACAAATCATTGCAAAGTTGAGCATCAATTACTTATCAAGTCATGCGTTCAGATCATGATCAGACTTGCAATGAATGATGCATTTGATGCTACAGATTCGTCTCTTTCACAAATCATTGAAATCTTGAAGAAACAATGTTCAAAGCTATTTCAAGACTTCAATTCTTTCATTGCTGATTTAGAGAATCAAGAAATGAATCAGCAATATGTTGAAGATTCTGCGCATCTCAATTCATTAGTGCTTGAAAAGATTTTTAAAAAGCAAGTCAAGACTTTGATTCTGTCAACAAGCATGCATGAGATATCAGCAGCTGACTTCTTCTTCATTAATCTTCGCAATGCAATGACAACTTACAAACAGACAACATATTCACTTGATATTAAATCTTTCTATTGATACAAGCAATTCAGCTTTCTAAATCTGTAAGTCTTGTTCTGTGCAGCAAGTCTGATCTCACTTGCATTAATAGCTCATATCATGTTTAGTGAATTTAATCATTGCATCTCTCTTCATTGTGAAGATTTTATGCATATGTCAATAACATGTTTCTCGAATCATCTCTTTGCTGAAATTCTTCAAATATTTACTCACTGTTTTCATGATGACAGTGAGCGATGAATATTTCTTTCAATCAGAAGATTACAATCATATGATTAAAATCAAATGAACAAACTTCTGAAGTTTTCACTGCTAAAATATGTAAAGAAGTCAGAGATGATGACTATGTTAAATGTCTCTCTCAACAGAGTCTGAATAATACATGTCAAACTCAAAGAAGAAGATAGTGATGAACAGACTCTGCTGCATTGTGACTGAAATGTGCAATTTTCATAGCAAATATTTGATATCATTTCTATGTCAAACTTACGATGAATGATCTCATTAAATATTTCTAGTAATACATCATTAACTTTTTGTGTGATGATGTAATGAAATTTAAAGATAACTCTGATCTTAAAATACACGCTAGATTATATTTCATCAACTTCACATAATGAAATTCTGCTTTCATTCTTTCTTCAAAATTTGAAAATACATCTTCAGTATTTCAATATGTCATTGTTTTCAGAACGTTTTGTAAGATTTCTTAAAAACATCAGAGAAATTACAGACTGAAATCAAGAAGACTTAAACTGTTGACTGATGATTCAAGCAAAGCGCAGACTTTCATCTTGATTGACATTATAATCAATTCAAACTCAATAATTTTCTTCATTGAATCATTAATGACGTGCGTTCATCAGCTTGAACAGATCTACAATCTTGATCTGCAGAACTCATAATGATTGACTCTCTGCTTAGTTTCTGCTATTTTCTTTCTCTTTTCAATATACATTCTTAAATGTGATCATTCTTCTTGAACTTTCTGTCATTTAAGTCTCTCTCTATGTCTTTTCTGTCATGATCTGCTCATATCATGATAGTTGATTGCTTGTTCTTTTCTTTCTCTCGTCATTGTAAACTTAAAATGACAATGATTTTCAACTTTCTTGTTTTTCAACGTTATAAAATGAAATTCATGATTGATTTTTATCATAAAGACTTGTGCTTTAAGATCTTCATTAATGAGAACGAGAAAATGAATGTTCTAAGCAATCAAAAGAAGCTAATATTTTTGATAAAGCAGACAGAAATATGCGCTGTGTTTATCATGTTTCAAACAGCAACAGATGCAATTGATGAGCTTAAGAATGATCATCAAAATCTGAATCTGATGAGTTGATAAAATTGTAAGATCAACAGCAGTTGCAGAAAAGATCGAGAAGAATGATAGAAATGAGTAAATTCAGAATGAGAATCAGAATGATCTTGAAAAGAAGAAAAGTGATTCTGTGCATGAGCTGTGTAAGTATGATAAGTCGAGAAGTCTTTTTTTAATATTTACATAAAAGTTTTCAGATGATATGTGTAAAGAACTTTGTTCTGCATGATGAAACAATGATACAAAAGATGCTTTCAGCTTTGCTTAAACTTTGAAGTTCAATATGTTGCTGTTGATGAAGCTGATACTTGTATGCATGAGATTTTCACGCACACTGAGTTTTCACGCACTCTAACTAAAAAGATTAGTTACAGATAGTATTTTGAAGCATCAGATAGTATCTTGAAGTTTAACGTGTCTCAAAATACTATCTGTAACTAATCTTTCTAGTTAGAGTGCATGAAAACTCAGTGTGCATGAAAATCTCATGCATACGAGTACGATGAACAGAAAATTGTGAAAATTATGAAAGACAAGAAAGATGAGAGCAAGTTTGATCATTGTCTTTAAGTTCTACAACTAATCATTGATCAGTAAATATAAAAGTAATTAATGAGAAACAAGAAAATAAGTAATTGATGTTTGCTTTTACAACTCTTTCTAACAGTATTTTCAATAGACAAGATGCAACGTATGACATCAAGCATTTCATGTCGACTTTATCTCATTTCTAGAATTCATCTTCATATCTATCTTTTACATCATGTTGTCTGATGTCAACTCACTTCTTCAAAGCTCAAGATACATCACAGTCATGATATTGCTGTTTTTACATTTCTTCAATGATTTCACAAACTTGAAGATGACAACATTCTGCTTAGAGAAAGAAATGAGATAGCTGATTGTTTCTTTTAAGAATAAGAATAATGTCTTATGAGAATGTCATGAGTGCATGACTGAATAACAGTTACGAGTCTGCTGAGAAGAATGTGCAGTCAGAATGCATCGTAGATAGAACAGCAATTATGTACTAGATTCAAAAAGTTTTTGTTCAATGAATTCAATCTTTGTGCAAGCTTGTTTCATGATCATAGACTGTTGCTTCATTATCTGCTCAAGAAAATTCTGAGAAAATTCTTTTTCTTTAACAAAATCAATGAAGACTTGCAAGAATTCTGAATGCATTTGATGAAGATATTGCATATCAGATCGATGCATATGAAAATTGTTCTGATAATTCTTTTACAAAGTATATTTGAAAAACACTAGATTGAAACTGTACAAGCATTGCAAAAAGAAATCTCTTGAGAAGCATATCTTTGAAGATCATTTTCTATAGCGTGTCAAGTTTTTTCACTCAACAGAAATAAAATTATCTAATTTATGTGTTTATGAACATGATTCTTACACAATTTATTCAATTTAACAAATGATCTTAAGTAATTTTTCTATTCAGATCATTGATCTGCTTAACGTCATCAACATTCTTTTAAAAGACACTTTTACTGAAGCAATGTAAATAATAAAAGCATCTTTTATTGCTATCAAACTCATTGTTCTTAATCTTTTGATGCTCTTAAAGTAGAAATTGAATTTAATGTAATTAAATAATGCTTTCAAATTTCAATGATGATTCGCTTGACATGTTGATTCATCACAAGTCTTTAATTAATTCATCACATGTCTTGAACTTCTACTGAATGCTCTTGAGCTTGAAACTTTCTATAAGATGAACTGTAAAGTCAATCAAGACAATCTCAATGCTTCAAGAATTATGAAAAAATATGAAGATTTAACTTAGCAAATGCAATGAGAAATATTGATGATTTTGATAACTTGATTGCTCATTTGTCAGCATCTTTTTCTCAAATCAATTTCTGCACGCTGACTATTTCATATACTTTGAAAGATATAATTGAATCAACTGAATTCAATGCTTCAAAAATAATGAAAAAATACAAAAATTTAATTTAGTAAATGAGATTGAGAATATTGAAAGTTTTGACTGCTCAATCTTTCAACTGTCAATATTTTTTCTCATTTGAATTAATTTTTGCACACTGATTACTTTATTATGTATTTGATTTTGATGATACAGATTTCACATACAAAATCAATAAAATGTTTGACAGTTAACTTTTTGTTCAATGACAGAATTTGAAAAAGTCGACTTGATTCAGCTAATAATCAGCTAACAACTGATTAATCAGCTAAATTTCAGCTAAATTCAACTAACTCAGCTAATTCAGCTAATTCAGCTAAAATATTTATCTACATGCTCATCATTCTACTCGCTCATCTACTCGCTCATTTACTCGCTCATCTACTCGCTCATTTACTCGCTCATTTACTCGCTTATTTACTCGCTCATTTACTTATCATTCTACATACTCATCATTCTACTCGTCATTCTACATGCTCATCATTCTACTCATCATTTTACATGCTCATCATTCTACTCGCTCATTTACTCACTCATTTACTCGCTTATTTACTCGCTCATCTACTCACTCATTTACTTGCTCATTTACTTGCTCATTTACTCGCTCATTTACTCACTCATTTACTCGCTCATTTACTCGCTCATTTACTCACTCATTTACTCGCTCATCTACTTACTTCATTTACTCACTTTATCAATCTTTTTATCAAACACTTTATCAAATTTTCTATCAAACACTCTATCAAACACTCTATAAAATGCGTTGATTGAGTGCATAACATAAGTTAAACAATGCTTCAAACAATGCTTTCTACTGAGTTTTTCACTGAGCTATTTACTGAGCTATTGACTGAGCTTTCTACTGAGCTTTTCATCAAGCTTTTCATCGAGCTTTTCATTAAGCTTTTCATCAAGCTTTCAATTAATCTTTCTATCAATCTTTTTATCAATCTTTCTACTGAGCTATCTACTGAGCTATTTATTGAGTTATTGATTGAGCTTTCTATTGATCTTTCTACTAGTGAGCTTTCTACTGAGCTTTTGATCAATCTTTCTATCAATCTTTCTACTGAGTTATTTACTGAGCTATTTATCAAACTATTGATTGAGCTTTTTATTAATCTTTTGATCAAGCTTTCTACTGATCTCTTTATCAATCTTTCTATCAATCTTTCTACTGATCTTTCTACTGAGCTATTTACTGATCACTCTTGTCATGATTTTAGTTTTATCAGACTTAGTTTTCTAGTTTTATCAGATTTATTCTCGCTTTGTCATCTTGACTAGTTTTTATTGAGTCTAGTGTCAACTGAGAAATACACATATGTAGTCAACTTCTTTTCTGTAACTATCTTTCTTTCTTAACATTTATCTTCTAGTTAAATGATACTCATATTGACTCATTCTATGCTGATCTTTAACATTAAATAAATGCTCATCATTTACTACTTTGCTATCGATGAATAAATGATATGAAACAATCTATTCAGTAAGAAAAATTTGCAAAAGATTTTTCAAATTTGCATCATCATCATTTTAGATTGCAAGAAATTCTTTGATTCAATACACTCATTTTCATCATTCTATTTGCAAGAAATTCTTTGAATAAAGCACTTAATTATTATTTGAAATTTACAAGAAATTCTTTGAATTTTCACTCATCAAAAAACATCAATTCAAAACATCAATCTTTCATTTACTTTTATTTCAACAACTTTTATCTTTTTTCATCATAACATATGATGTCAAGTCAGTTGAGTCTTGAACAATTCATCTGCTCAAAAGCATTATCAATAGAAGAGTTTCACTTTTACTCATCAATGTTTCAGTTGAAGCTGAAAAAGCTGTCATTGCATGAAACATAAACATCAAAGAACAACTGCTTCATTGAGTCAGCAATCAACTCAATGAAGTCATCAATATGTTGAACGAGCTTCAAAGTCAGCAAGACTTGACTTTACAACTCAATGAACATTGACTTCTTGTACAAGAAGATCATAAAAAGAAAGTGAAACAACTAGAAGTCATATTAAAAGATGAAACTCAATATGAAGAGATTAAATTAAGAGATTATCGAGTTTAAAACAAAATACTATATCAAGATGATCTTTTATGAGTTTTCTTTGATAAGCATCTTCAAATGAAGTTAATTCAAAAAGTTCATGATCAATCTTCTATTAATAATTTTGAAATTCTCAGAATGATGAAGATCATAAGAAGATACTACTATTGATCTTCAATGTGAAAGACAATAGATTGATATATTCAAAACTGCTACATTTGTCAGCGATCAAAGATTTCTTGAGATAAATTCAATGAACTATTACATTCTCTACTCATACTTGAACAGCAATGAAAAAACATAATCATGAATTTCATCATCAACTTATCTTTTTTGAAAGACAAAAACATCATACTAACAGTGATATGTAAACTGACAAAGAAACAACATTATATTTCTTGTTCTACTGATGATGAAGAAATCACAGCAGAAAAAACAGCTGAGTTAATGCTTCAATGAATATATTGAATACACAATTTACTCAATTTCATTGTTTTGAATTGAAACTTTCAATTTATCTTCATTTTATGAAAGTTTCTTTGCAAAAAACTGAGCATTAATCTTTGATTATTCACTGTTTATCACTTTCAAATCAATGATCAAAGTGAACAAGTCAATTAAAATGTTGAAAGATATCTTTGATTCTTTTGTTCATACATGCAGAATAACTGAGTTAAGCTACTACTTATGATTGAGTTCATTGACAATAATGCTTTATTCTCAGTCATCTTTTCAATTTCTTTCTTTCTAAACAAAGACTTTCATTCTCATATGAGCTTTGAACTTGATGTCAGCAAATATGAAAGTTTTCATGAATGCTTGCAGATGACTAAAGTCAAGAATATATCTAAACATATGAACAAAACATTGAAGTTTGCTCATGAGTTGCTAGTCAAAACATGAGAACAAATGATGAAACAAGTCAATAAATATAAAAAAGAAGTTGATTATGAAATCAAATCAAAGATGTTTCTGAATGAAAGAAACATCATTACAGCGAGATTTTTCAAGAAGCTAAATGATAAAATGCTCGATTCTTTCATCAATCTAGATTTCATTAACTCTTCATATAAACTGAAATTATCAAAGTTTATGCATATTTATGATGTATTTCATTCTGATCTACTTTGCTCTGTCGTTG
>JAABUK010012679.1_pt1 | contig 10693 bp, 7 predicted proteins | sample 5559141 | NCBI WGS metagenome assembly JAABUK01 (sample SAMN10711869, study PRJNA513367) | rock metagenome | isolation source: Antarctica rocks | place: Antarctica: Victoria Land, Pudding Butte nord | collected 2016-01-03
TCGCTTTGTGGCAGTCGGCATCGGTGTATTGATACTCCTCCACGGATGCGGACAGCGCACTCGCCAAAAGTCCCTGTAGGCGCTCCTGGATTTGTGCACACCCCTCAAGTACTTGCAGGTGGAGCCAAAAGCTGCGGCTCAGCAGTTTTTCTGGAGTATGCGTGGCTGAGCCTCGCGCCGCGCGACACCGGCACCGCGCCCGAGCTGCCGCCGCCCGATGCCGCGCGCTGGGAAGCCACGCCGCTCAAGGTGCCTTCGCCGTGGAACGTCAACGCCTGGGGCAACGGGCGCGATGCCGGCGCGGGCACGGCGCGGCCTTTCAAAGAGGTGCCGCTGGGCGCGGAGGCGTTAAAGGCGCTGTGCCTGGGCCGCAACTTTTGGCAGTCCACTGCATCCAGACTGTGGGCGGCCAGTTCGTCGATGTGGGCCTGCTTCAGTACCTATCGCCCGCCCGAGCCCACGATCTGCTGCTCGATGGGCCGCCGAGCTGAAGGCGCGATCCAGAAGTCGCGGCTCGCGCGGTGGCTGTTGAAATCGGGGCTGCAAGTACTGGAGGCTTGGAGCCTCGCCGGGACAGTAGCACCGCGCGGGCTCAGCCGAGCTCAGCCGAAGAGGAAACGCGCTGCGCCGACGGTTCTCACGCTCAGCCGCCAGGCACCAAAAAGCCGTCCCGATGCGGCGGGCGGCTCTCAAGCGGACGGCTCTTCGTGCGCGCCAGGCGAAAGAGCAAGCGGCGGTTCCACTTAGCCGAGCTCAAGGGCTTGAGCTCAAGGGCTCAAGTACTTGCGCCTCAACGAGCGAGCTGCTGCCTGGTGTATCGCTCGCGCTGAGCTTCGAGGCGAGCGCGCACCCTGGCGGGCACCAGGGCGTTGATCGTTGCGTAAACCGCAGCGGCGTCGGCCTGCGCCTTGAGGTCGCTCACAAAAGACGGGATGCTGAAGGTGCGCCCGTTCGCCTGCACTGCCATATTTTCGCTGCCGCCTCCGATGGGGCGCTCGCGCATTCCGGCTTCGTTCCAGGCCCGCGTGAAGACGCCGCGCGCCCGCATCGTCGCGCGCAGCCTGTCCAAAGCCCGAGCCGAAACCGGGAAGCTCTGCGCCCAAACAGGCGGCTCGCCGCCGCTGACGCCGGGGCTCATCGTCATGCTGCCGCGCTGACCGGAGCCCAACGCAATGCTGTAGTGATATTGGTAAGGCGGCGCGACGGTGCCGGTGCGCCACTCGTAGTGCACGCTGAAGCGGGGCGCTCGGTGCGGCGGCTTGGGCTTGGCTGCGCTCATGCTCTGGGTGCTCGCGAGGCACAGCGCGCCCACGCCCAGCAGAGCCAGGACATTTTGCTTTGTTATCATGATTTCTCTCGCAAGTACCTGAGGCCCACTGAGCATAATCTTCTGGAGCCGTCGCGCGCCACTGTCTCAAGTGTCTCAAGCACTTGAAGCACTTGCCGGGCGTCTCATCGCGTTAAAATACGAGCTGCGAAGAGAAATGTAACGAGGTGTATCCATGATGATGTTGATGAAGCGCGCTCCGTGGGGAGCCGCCCTCTTGCTGGCGGCTTCGATGCTGCCCGCCTGCGCCCAGAGCCCGGCCAGAGCACGCTCGGGCAAGGCCAAGCCTGCCGCGTCCAGGTCCAAGGCTCACACCAGCAGGCAGACGGCGCAGGCTCAGCAAGCCGTGCTCAGGATGCAGAGGCTTCAGCTGCACATGGCTCAGGCTCAGTTCCGCATGGGCGCCAGGCAAAACGCCAGGCTGCGGGCCGAGCGAGCCCGAGCAGAACGCGCCAGGATGAGCAGAGCGCGCGCCTACCGAGCCCAGCCTGTGGCCGCTCAGCAGCCCGCTGCTCAGCAGCCCGCCGCTGCTCTGGCTCAGGGCCCGACCGCAGCCCAGCCCAGACCCCAGGAGAGCAAGCCCGTGCCACCCGTGCTGAATTTCACCCTCAAGAGCCTGGACGGAAAAGACGTCAGCCTGTCGCAGTACGCGGGCAAGACGATCATGATCGTCAACACGGCCTCGAAGTGCGGCAACACGCCGCAGTATGAAGGTCTTGAAAAGCTGTATGAAAAGTACAAGGGCCGCGGCCTGGTGATTCTGGGCTTCCCCTCGAACGACTTCGCGGGCCAGGAGCCGGGCACAGATGCCGAGATCGCCACGTTTTGCACGCAGAACTACGGCGTCACCTTCCCGATGTTCTCCAAGGTCAAGGTCAGGGGCCAGGGCAAGACGCCGCTGTACGAGTTTTTGACCTCAGAGAAGACCAACCCTCAGTTCGCGGGCGAGATCGACTGGAACTTCGCCAAGTTCCTCATCGACCCCTCGGGCCACATCGCCGCCCGCTTCAGAGCCGGCCTCGCGCCCGACACGCCCGAAGTCACAGCCGCCGTCGAGAAGGCGCTGGCCCCGGCAGCTTGAGCGCCCCGAAAACAAGAAGCGCCCCGCACGTACTTCAAGTACTTGCGGGGCGCTTTTGTTTTTGTGCCTGGCCGCTTGGCTCGCCTACGCTCAGGCGATACATCTTGAACACGCCGTGGATGCCCTTCAGGTTGCCCTGGAACTCGGACTTAGCGACCTTCAGGCCGGTGCTCGCTTGCTTAGCCTCGGGGTGCTCCCACACGTCGGCGGAGGCCACGATGTCGCGGCCCATGCAGGCGGCGCTCAGGCGAGCCGCGATGTTGACGGTGCGCCCGAAGTAATCGACCGCCTCGCCCACGCGAACCGCGATGACCGGCCCGTGGTGCAGCCCGATCTTCAAGATGATCTCGCCCTCGTCGCCCTCTGCTTTGCCCACGCCCCGGTTGAACTCGGCGATGCCGTCCTGCATCTCCAGCGAGGCGCGCAGGGCATCGTGGGGAGCGTCGAAGGCCGCCATCACCGCGTCGCCGATGGTCTTCACGATGCTGCCCCTGTTGCGCTCGATGGCCGCGAACAGATACTCGAAGTGCGACTTCACCAGGCCGTAAGCCGGCTCGTCTCCTGCCACTTCGTAGAAGGTCGAGGAGTTCTTGAGGTCTGAGAAGAACAGCGTTTTTTCTTGCACCTCGGCGCTTTCGGGCGAGCTTGTGTTCTCGAACAGGTCGCGGAAATCGCGCAGCGGCGGCACCAGGCTGCGCGCCTGGGGAGCCATGAAATCCTGGGGCGAGATGTTGACCAGCTTGCCCGAGCCCAGCCCCATCCAGTCGGCGGCCTGCGGGTCTTCCTGCAAGAACGAAGGCGTCTCGCCGCCATCGGTGACGAGCACGGCGGCGAGTACGTTGTCGAAGAGCGAGTGCAGCTGAGCCTCGCGCGCCTGCATCGAGTCGTGCGAGGCTTGCACCGCTGCGTTGGCCGCGCCGACCTCACGCTGGGCGGCTTCGAGCTCCCACAGCGTCTGCTCCAGCTCCAGGCGGATGGCTCGCTCGTGCGTGACGTCGCGCGCGTTGACGACCACGCACTTCCAGCGCGGGTCGCGCAGCCGGTTCGAGAGGTGCACCTCGACCCAGCGCCAGGAGCCGCCCTCGCCGCGCACGCGCAGGTCGTGCGCGCGCACCGTGCGCGCCGAGCCCATCCAGCGCCGCCAGCCCGCCAGCCCGTGCCGCAGCGTGACCACGCGCTCCAGGGCTTCCAGATCGAGCAGCTCGGGCGCGTGCAGCAGCATCTCGACGCCCTCTTCGAGCCCGAGCAGGCGCCGCGCCGAGGGCGACAGGTGCCGCACCCGCCCGCTCGAATCGAGCAGCGCGATGCCTTCGGTGGCGTGCGCGAAGAGCGTCTCGCAGGCGTGCAGCACCGCCTCGCCAAACCCCGCTTCCGGCGCTGAAAGAAGTTCCATGCTTGAGGTTCTCACACGCAGCGCGAACCCAACCGGCCTCGCTGCGCTTCGCTGCGCTGCCGGGTGCTGCCGGGCGCTGCCGGGTGCTGCCGAGCGGCGCTCAGCTCAACAGTTAAGCTGAGCTCAACCGTTAAAAGGCGCGGCACTTCCTAAGATACCCGCGCCGCCGCCCTTTCTACCGCCGCCTTCAGCCGCCGCCGCTTCGATTTGGGCTAAACCCTTTGCCATGAGCTTCCACTCGATGTACGCCCACGGCTTCGTGCGCGTCGCCGTCGCGATTCCCGCGGTGCGCGTGGCCGACCCTGCCTTCAACTGCGCTCACATCCAGAGCCTCGCGCAGCGCGCCTCCGATGAGCACGCGGCTGTGATTCTGTTCCCCGAGCTGTGCCTCTCGGCCTACTCCAACGACGATTTGTTCCAGCAGGACGCTCTTCTGGACGGCGTGCGCGAGCAGCTGCAAGTACTTGCGCACGCCTCGCGCGGCTGGAACTCGCTCGTGCTCATCGGAGCGCCGCTGCGCTTGGACGGCGCGCTCTTCAACTGCGCGGTCGTCTTGTTCAGGGGCCGCATTCTGGGCATCGTGCCCAAGAGCTACCTGCCCAGCTACCGCGAGTTCTACGAGAAGCGCCAGTTCAGCGCCGCCCGCACCGCCATCTCGCCGCAAGTACTTGTGGCGGGCCAGAGCGCGCCCTTTGGCACCGACTTGATCTTCCGCGCCCAACAACACGAGAACTTCGCGCTGGCCATCGAAATCTGCGAGGACCTGTGGACTCCGGTGCCTCCAAGCACCTGGGGCGCGCTGGCCGGAGCCACCATTTTGGCGAACCTCTCGGCCTCCAATATTACAATCGGCAAGGCGCGCTACCGCAAGGACCTGTGCGCCGCCCACTCGGGCCGCTGCGTGGCGGCTTACCTTTATTCGGCGGCTGGCCCCGGCGAATCGACCACGGATTTGGCCTGGGACGGCCACGCCTTGATCTACGAAAACGCCGAGCTGTTAGCTGAAGCCCAGCGATTTCCTGACCAAGAGCAGCTTATTTTCGGCGACATCGACCTGGAACGCTTAGCTCAGGAGCGAATGCGCCTCACCTCGTTCCACGATGCGCGCGGCGATTTCAAGGCTCAAGTACTTGAGGTGCGCACCGTCTCCTTCGACTGGCAGCCGCCTTCGCAAGACGTGCCGCTCCAGCGCGTCGTCGAGCGGTTCCCCTATGTGCCCAACGATCCGCGTGAGCGCGACGAGCGGTGCTACGAGGCCTACAACATCCAGGTTCACGGCCTGATGAAGCGGCTGCAGAGCGCGCGCATCGAGAAGATCGCCATCGGCGTCTCGGGCGGCCTCGACTCGACTCACGCCCTCATCGTCGCGGCTCGCACCATGGACCGGCTGGGCTTGCCGCGCCAGAACATCCTGGCCTTCACCATGCCCGGCTACGCGACTTCAGACACCACGCTGCACAACGCGCACGCCTTGATGAAGGCGCTGGGCGTCACGGCGCGCGAGATCGACATCAAGCCCTCGTGCCTGCAGATGCTGCGCGATCTGCAGCACCCCTTCGTAGAAGGCCGCCCTCAATACGACATCACTTTCGAGAACGTGCAGGCCGGCGAGCGCACTTCGCACCTCTTCCGTTTGGCCAACCACCTCAACGCCCTGGTGCTTGGCACCGGCGACTTGAGCGAGCTGGCGCTGGGCTGGTGCACCTACGGCGTGGGCGACCACATGAGCCACTACAACGTCAACGCCAGCGTGCCCAAGACCTTGATCCAGCACCTCATCCGCTGGGTCATCGGGCACAACGAGTTCGGAGCCGAGACTTCGGCCACGCTGCAGGCGATCTTGAGTACCGAGATTTCGCCTGAGCTGGTGCCCGCCGAAGCGGGTTCGAGCGACAACCCTGACACGCTGGACAAGCCCTCGCAGAGCACGCAGGCCAAGATCGGGCCGTATGAGCTGCAGGATTTCAACACCTACTACATCACGCGCTACGGCTTCCGCCCGAGCAAGGTCGCGTTCCTGAGCTGGTGCGCCTGGCACGAAGCGGGCCAAGGCGCCTGGCCGCCCGGCTTCGACGCCGACAAGAACGCCTATGAGCTGAGCGAGATCAAGAAGTGGCTCGGCGTGTGGCTGTGGCGCTTCTTCCAGACCTCGCAGTTCAAGCGTTCGTGCGTGCCCAACGGCCCCAAAGTCGGCAGCGGCGGCAGCCTGAGTCCAAGAGGCGACTGGCGCGCGCCCAGCGATTCCCAGGCGACGGTCTGGCTCGCCGAGCTCGAAGCCAACGTGCCCCAGGCTTGAGCCGCAAGTACTTGCGGTGCTTGCCAGGCCCGGCTCCACTGAGCGCCGGGCGTCGGGAACCGCTACAATTTCGAGGCATGGACGCTCGCTCGCCCTCCAAAATTCCCGCCTCGCGCGCCGCCCGCCCGGACGACTTCTCGTCCACGGGGCGCTTGCTGGGGCCTTCGTACTACCTCGACTTGAGCGTGTTCTGGTTCGCCTCCTCGTTCCTGTGGAGCGGGCTGATCACCTTCGTCATCCAGGGCATCGTCGAGAAAATCGACCCCGCGCGCAAGGACCTGAACCTCGGGCTCACCCTGGCTCTGGGAGCCGTCGTCTCGACCGTGGTGTGCTACTTCATCGGCGCGCACTCCGATCGCGCCCGCTTCCCGCTCGCCATGCGACTGGGCCGCCGCCGCCCCTACATCCTCTTCGGCGCGCTGGGCACCGTGCCCTTTCTGCTTGCCTTGCCCTGGGCTCACACGCTGCTGCCCTTAGTTGGGGTCGTGGTGGGCATCCAGTTCTTCAACAACGTCGCGACGGCGCCCTACCAGGCGTTCATCCCCGATTTGGTGCCCAAATCCCGCCAGGGCGCGGCCTCGGCCTGGATGGGGCTGGCGGCTCTGCTGGGCACCTCGATTGGCGTGGTCGCCTACAAGCTGCTGCTGGGGTTTCCCAACGGTTTGCTGCTGGCAATGATGGCGGTTTCGGGCGTGAATTTGGCGACGATGGCGTGGACTTTGGCCCGTGTGCGCGAGGTGCCGCCTGAGCCCACGCCAGTACTTGAGGCGGCGGCTGCCTTCGACTGGCGGCTGGCGTGGCGCGAGAACCCGAGTTTTTTTTGGCTGATCGGCTCGCGCTTCTTCATCAACCTGGGCTTCTACACCGCGACCGAGTTCCTGAGCTACTACTTCGGCGACACGCTGGGCGCCAAGGACCCCGGAGCCGAGGTGATGCGCTTCTCGCTGATCGCGGTTGGCATGGGTTTGCTGGGCAACTTCCCGGCGGGCTGGGCGAGCGACCGCATCTCGAAGAAGGTCGTGGTGTGGGTTGCGCTGGGCTTGACTGGCCTGGCCTCGCTGGGCTTCCTGATGGCGCACACCATTCACCTGGCCATGTTCGCGGCCATCTTCTTTGGCATCGGCTGGGGCGCGTTCCAGGCCGTGGACTGGGCCCTGGCGACCAACCTGCTGCCGCCGCGCGACGAGGCGCGCTGGATGGGCATCTGGCACGGGGCCTTCACGGTGCCCCAGGTCGTGGCTCCGGTCGTGGGCGGCGTGGTCGCTTACCACGTCAACCTGGCGCTGGGCAAAGGTGCCGGCTACCGCGCGACGCTCGCCCTGGTGCTGCTGTATCTTGCGATAGGAGCCGTTTTGATCGCTCCCATCCGCGAGCGCCCGCTGCACGAATCCGCACAGGAAGAAGAGCAAGAGCATCAAGCGGAAGGCGCTGGATGAAGTGTCGCGAAGGCTGCGCAGCCTGCTGCATCGCGCCCTCGATCTCGTCGCCGCTGCCTCTCCTGCCGCGCGGCAAGCCCGCAGGCGTCAGGTGCCCTCACCTCAGCCCGGAGCTCAAGTGCGAGCTGTGGCTCAAGCCCGCGCGCCCGCTCGTGTGCGGCGGCTTCGAGGCTTCGCGCGATGTCTGCGGCGGCTGCCGCGAAGAGGCGCTGGCCAACCTGCAAGAGCTGGAGCGGCTGACCGCGCCCGATTAACCACGCAGCATCATGGAGCATCACGCAGGAGATCAAAAGAGACAGCAAGTACTTGAACCCTCTTCAAGGAATTCCCTGACCCTTCGTGGTTCTCCGTAGCCATCCGTAGTTAATTCTGAGTGTCTATGCGCTGCAGCATCTTCCAGCCCAGCTCAAGGGTTTGGCTCAGGCACGCGGGCTCGATTTTGTCGAAGGTGTCTGCGGGCTGGTGCCAGTAGCCGCCGCGTTTTTGAGCCGGATGTTCGTTGAGGATGATGGAGTCGATTGTCAGGGCGGCGAGGCCATGCTGGAGCGCGACGGCGGTGTCGGTGTAGGCGGGGCCGCTGTGCTCGCCGGCCAGCAGGCCGGGGTTTTCCTGCGCGACCTGGAAGGCCACGGCGCGCAGGTGTGGGTCGCACTCGACCTTCTTGAGCAGGCCCTCGGAGGCCAGCACAGCGGGCGAGCCGATGCCGACCATGTCGAAGTTGAGGAACCAGGCGTCGCTCAAGGCCAGGCCGTGGCGACGCAGCAGGGCCCTCATGCCGTGCGCGCCGACTTCCTCGCAGCCCAGCAGAGCCACCCACACCTCGCACCCTTCGAGCGGCTGCGTGGCCAGCTTCTCGGCCAGGGCCAGCACCACCGAAGCGCCCGAAGCGTTGTCGTTGGCACCCGGCGAGAAGGGCGTGGTGTCGGCCTGCAGCGTCAGGGCGAGCGAAATCGACTGCAGCAGAAGGTGTAGCCGCCCGATCTTGGAGTTGGCGGGGCGGCCCAGGGCGTGGCGCAGCACGTCGAGGGCGAGCGCGGCAAAGGTGAGAGCGATGAGCGGCGAGAATATCTTGAGCCACAGCGGGCGCGAGTAGAAGATCGGCGTGCGGTGCGAGTCCAGGTGCGCGCTGAGCACCACGCGCCTCTTCATCTTTTCGCGCGCGGGGATCACGGCGACAATGTTTTGCGAGTCGCCGCCTGGCAAGAAGCGGTGTGTCCAGTTCGATTTCAAGCCCGCCTCGCGCGCGAAGGCCCAGGCCCCGGCTGCGCTGAGCCCAACTCCCAGGGCGCGGCGAAGGGGCGAGCGCCCGCCCACGAAATGGGCGAGCAGGCCCGAGCCCAGGGCGAGCGAGAAGGGCCTGTAGGCCGAGCGCGGCGCGAGAATCAGCTCGCGGCGCGGCGCGTTCGGGGGGCCTTGCTCGTGGCCTGCGAGGGCGGCACCAAGTACTTGCAGCGCGTAGTCGGCGGCGGCTTTTTCTCCGGCTCCAGCCGAAGGACGCGGGCCGATCTGCTCGCACAAGACGCGGCAGTGCTCCAGGGCACGCGCGGCCCAGTCGTCGTGGTCTGCCGAAGCGGCGGAGTGGTCGGAATTCATGCACGCGATTTTAGCGAGTTCAGCCGCGTTCGGGGCCGCGCAAGTACCTGCGGCAGCCCGCGAGCCTGAGCCTTGCGCTGCCTGAGCCGCTCTTCACAAACCGTTACAAACCAGCGTAGGCGGGCGCGCAACCGGCTTGGCTGAGGCGCGTCTTAAGTCGCGGATTCGGCCTGCTCGCTGGCGGTTGCCTCAGTTGCTCAAGTGCTTGAGGCGCCTGGCCCGGCAAGCGTGGAACGCGAATTGAGCGCGGCCATCTCACTGTGCGCGGCCTCGCAAGGCCACGACATCCAATTTCCAAGAGACGTTAACCCTTCGCCTCCCCTTGTTTGCGCTTCGCTTTGAGGACACATTTGAGGACACAGTATGAAAGAGCAGAATTCCCTTCGCAAGACCCCCGGCGCGCTGCTGGCCGTGAGCGCGCTGAGCGCGGCTGTGGCCGGCGGCTACATCCTGCACGGCGCTCCGACCACGGCTCAGGCCGTTGATCCCAACGCCTCGACCAAGACGCCCGTCGTCGCGACCGCAGCCACCGGCGACGCGGTTTCGATGCAGCACGCCTTCAACCAGGTCTCGCGCGCCATCGAGCCCGCCGTTGTCACCATCACGACCGAAGGCCCGACGCGCACCGCTTCAGCCGGTCGCGGCGGTGCGTCGCCTGATGGTGGCGGCGCCGACCCCTTTGGCGGCGACCTGGGCGAGTTCTTCCGTCACTTCGGCGGGCGCAGCCAGGGCAAGGGCGGCGACGCTCAGCCCGATGACGGCCCCAACGCCGAGCCCAACTCGTTCTCGTTCGGCCTCAACCGCGCCGAAAAAGCCAAGCTGCGCGGCCTGTGGCACGAGGCCCAGGAGCGCAGCGGCGGCCTGGGCTCGGGCATGATCTACCGTCCCGACGGCTACATCATCACCAACGCGCACGTCGTGCAGGACGCGCAGACGGTCTCGGTCAAGCTCAACGACGGGCGCGAGTTCAGGCACGCCAGGGTCGTGGGCCGCGACGAGCGCAGCGACATTGCCGTGGTCAAGGTCGACGCCAACCGCCTGCCGACGGTGCGCCTGTCGGATTCGAGCGCGGTCAACGTCGGGGACTGGGCCATCGCCGTGGGCAACCCCTTCGGGCTGGAGCACACGCTGACCGTGGGCGTCATCTCGGCCAAGGCGCGCGAGGTTCCCCTCAGCGAGCGCGGCGCCAGCGACTACCTGCAGACCGACGCCAGCATCAACCCCGGCAACTCGGGCGGCCCGCTGTGCGACATCTACGGGCGCGTCATCGGCGTCAACAACGCCATCTACTCGCAGTCGGGCGGCAACGTGGGCATTGGCTTCGCCATCCCGTCCAACACCGCCAAGGAAATCGCCGACAAGCTCGTGACGAGCGGGCGCATCGTGCGCGGCTACCTGGGCGTCAAGATCGGCAACGTGGACACCGCCGAATCCGCTGCCGGCCTCGACTTGCCCGTGGGCACCCGCGGCGTCCTCATCGACGAGGTTACGGACGAGAAGGGGCCGGGCGCGCGCGCCGGGCTGCAGGCCGGAGATGTGGTGACCAAGTTCAACGGCCAGCCCGTCT
>JAABUK010012680.1_pt1 | contig 10693 bp, 10 predicted proteins | sample 5559141 | NCBI WGS metagenome assembly JAABUK01 (sample SAMN10711869, study PRJNA513367) | rock metagenome | isolation source: Antarctica rocks | place: Antarctica: Victoria Land, Pudding Butte nord | collected 2016-01-03
ATGGCGGTCCACCTGCTCGGCTATGCCCCGGCCGGCTCGCTGGTCGCCGCCCCGACGACCTCCCTGCCGGAGCGGGTCGGCGGCGACCGCAACTACGACTATCGGTACGCCTGGGTGCGCGACGCCTCCCTCTCGATGGCGGTCCTCGCGATGCTCGGCGACACCCGCGCGGCCAAGCGCTACATGGACTGGCTGGCCCGGCTCGACTCCTCGACCGACTCGCCGTTGCAGGTGGTGTACCAGATCGGGGGCGGCACCGACCTCACCCAGCGGGAGCGGCCCGAGTTGTCGGGCTACCGCGAGTCGCGACCGGTGCTGATCGGCAACCATGCCGCCGCCCAGCGCCAGCTCGATTCCCTCGGTTATCTGGCCGACTGCGCGCTGATCTACCTGGAGGAAGGGGGGGAGTGGCACCCCGAGCACTGGGAGCTGATCCGGCGCGCCGCCGACTACACCGCCGCCAACTGGGCACGGCCGGACAGCGGCATCTGGGAGCTGCCCGGCGAGCAGCAGCACTACGTGAGCAGCAAGGTGATGAGCTGGGTGGCGCTGGAACGGGCCGTGAAGATCGCGGAGAAGACCCGACACCCGCACGCGACCGCGCCCTGGCGAGCCGCGATGGCGGCGATCCACGCCGAGGTGCTGGCGCGCGGCTGGAGCGAGCGGCTCGGCGCCTTCCGGCAGCGCTACGACGCCGACACCCTCGACGCGGCGGCGCTGCTGATCCCGGTGATGGATTTCCTGCCCGCCGACGACCCGCGCGTGCTGGGAACGGTCGAGCGGATCGAGGCGACGCTGGCGATCGACGGGTTCGTCCACCGTTTCGTCGCGGGCGAGACGCCGGGGCACGAGGACTTGCCGGTCGGCGCGTTCGAGGGGGCCTTCCTGCCCTGCACCTTCTGGCTCGCCACCGCCTACGCCAAGGCCGGCCAGCCCGACCGGGCCGAGGCGCTCCTGGCGCGCGCCGAGGCCACCGCGGACGCGCTCGGGCTGTTCGCCGAGGAGGTGGACGCCCGCTCCGGGGCCTTCCGTGGGAACTACCCGCTCCTCTTTGCCCAGGTCGAGTATGTGCGGACGATTCTGGAACTGGCCAAGGCGCGGCCCCTGGCCGGGATGCGGCTGCTGGTCGGCGAGGCGGCCAAGCGCCTCGGGTTGCGCTGAGCGGCGGTTGACGCGCGGGTGCGATAATGCGGCGTGGCGCTGAAGAGTGGCGGGGGCCAGACCGCGGCAAGCGGCGATTGCGGGAGGGGACATGGATCAGGAAGCGTTGCTCGCCCGGTACAACTACGACGCATTCGTGTCGGCCAAGTTCGCGCCTTGGATGAATTTCGCCGCCAGCCCGCCGCTCGGGAAGGGCGCGCCGGACTTCCCGCTCTGGCACCTCGACGGCGCCGCGACGCGTCTCGGCGAGATCTGGTCGCGACACGCCTACACGATCGTCGAGTTCGGCTCGTTCACCTGACCGTACTGCGGGATGGCGTCGCCATCCATGAACGCCCTGGCCGACCGTGTCGCGCCGGGCGACGTCGGCTCGATCTTCCTCTACACCCACGAGGCGCACCCGGGCGAGCACTACCCGCACCTCACCTCCATGGCGCAGAAGTTTGGGGTCTGGCGCAGGTTCCGTGCAGGCTGATCAGCGCGATTAGGCCGCGAAGAGCATCTGGCCCCGCAGCGTTTCGAGGCTGGAGCGACCATAGCCCTGCCGTTTGAGCAGCTTGAGCCGGGTGATGTGGCCCTCGACGGGGCTCGTGCTCCACGGCAGTTGCAGGGCGGCGCGCAAGGCGGCGACGTCAGCGTGGAGCGCGACCGCAAAGGAGCGGAGGTCGGGGATAGGGCTGTCAAGCGCCGCCATGAACCAGGGCTCCAGCGACGCCTCGTGCTGCTCGCGGACGAGGCGCACGAAGTCCTGGAGGAGCGGGTAGGCCGTCGCCGCATCCGGGCAAGCCCGCTGCAGGTCGGTCAGCAGCCGTTGCGCACACGGGTCGAGCCCCGTCGGCTCGCGCACCAATAACCACGCCAACCGTCGGATCGATGGGCGGCGGGCGGCGGGCGGCGAGGCCGGTGACGTCGCGAGGCCGGGCTGCGGTCGGTACCGCCGTGGGGTGGTGGCGGCGACGGCGGCGCGGCGCGCCTGCGCCCAGCGCGCCACCGGCTTGCGTGAGCCGGGGAAGCCCTGGTCGCGGATCTCCCGCCATAACTGGAGTCCGTTCCGGCACCCTGCGGCCCACCGGTGCTCCAGGTGGGGCAGGTACGGATCCAGGATACCGGGCCGCCGCGCGGGCGCCCCGCGCTCCGGGGAGGCATCCATATGGCGATAGCGCCGCACCGTGACGCGCGCCAGCCCGCGGCGCTTGGCGATCCCGCGCTCGCTCAGCCCCGCAGCGGCGAGCTGCCGGACCGCCGCGTGGCGTTCGCTGGTGCGGTCGCACGCCCCTCTCCGCCGGGCCTCCTCGTGCGCGGATCGGCGCGGGGGCAGGGCCGGGGGCACCGCGCCGAGCGTCGGCGTATTCAGCGCACGCAGTTGGTCGGGATGGCGCGTGAGGATGCGCTCCGCCACCTCCCGCGCGTTGCGGAGCACATGCCAGCGGTCCAGCACCTGCACGGCGGCCGGTGCCCCCGCGGTCGCCCCTCGCGCGTATTCCGTCGAGCGGTCGCGGGCGATAATCTCGACGCCCGGGTGGGCCTGCAGCCACCGGCACAGGCCGTCGCTCGTGCGTTCCGGCAGCAGGTCGATCGGACGCCCGGCCTCCAGATCCACCAGGATCGTGCCGAACCGCAGGCCCCGACGCCAAGGACGCGGGGCGTTGGCGACTGGGCGGGTGCGCCCCGGCGCAGGAGCCGCAGGAGGGTGTCCCCGCTCACCGGCATCCCGGCCCGCTCGGCCAGTCGGGCGCCCGCCCGGCCGCCGAGCGCCGCACCGAACGCGCCCAGGACCGCCTCCAGCCGTTGCACGCGCGACCGATGCGGCCGGGTCACCCCGTCCACCTGCTCGGCGAAGGTACGCCGCGGGCAGTCGGACGTGCCGCACCGGAACCGCCGGACGGTCAGCCCCACCCGCACCAGTCGGCCGCCGCTCGGGAGATCCTGCACCACGCGCCGATAGCGGCTATGCACCCGCGTCGAGACGACCCCGCACTCCGGGCAGCTCCCCGCATCTGCTGCCGATGTCGCCTCGACCGTCACCACCTCCCCCGCGCTGGCGATCTTCCCCACCACCACGCCATCCAGGCGATACACCCGTCACCCTCCTCAGCACGGTTTCTCCCACCATCAACGACGGTCCAGTGAGGAATAGTAGCGACATCACGACCCAACAGCACGGAACCTGCGCCAGAGCCAGAAGTTTGGTCACGCCCGCGCGCTGCGCGACATCCTCGGCGTGACGCGGCCGATCGTCCTCGACGCGCTCGACGGCGCGTGCCATCGCGCCTACGGCTCGATGCCGAACATGACCTGGATCTTCACGAGGGCCGGGGTGCCGATCTACAAGTCCGACTGGAGCGACGCCCGCAGCGTCGCCAGCGCCATCGACTACTTCCTGGCGATCCCCGCGCGCCGCCGCGCGGGCGAGCGCCTCGCGCCATTCCATGTCGAGCGGCTCGACTACCGCAACCAGGACCGCGACGCTTTTTACAAGGGCCTGGAGCGCGACGGGCCGAAGGCGGTGCGCGAATTCCGCGAGGCGTTCGGCTGAGATCCGCCCGGCCGGGAAAGCAGCGCCGCAGACAACCGCCGGGCGCAGCAAGGGCCGCGGGATACGGGTACCTCCCCCGGACGCGGACCGCGTGCCGACGCGACCACCGGTACGCCCACCCCGGCGCAGTCGTGCAACCCCGGCGGCGTATGGCGTGCCGGTGGTACCGCGACCGCTACGGTGTGACGGATAGGCCGTCCGTAGCCTCGACGCTCGACCAGCCTATCCGCGCGACAGCCGGGAACGCGCGCAATCCCGCGCCCCACGGGCGTTGGGTCGGCTAGCGCGTCGCCAATTCCCGGGCCTGCCCGGTGCGCCGGAACTCCGCAGGCCGCAGCAGCGGCCAGAGGCCCAGGACCATCCCGAAGATCGCGTGCTCGACGCCGAAGGAGAAGCCGACCGTCTTCGGCATGCCGCCCGCGCCGACGAGCGGCAGCACCACCAGCATCATGAAGGCCATCACGACCAGTCCGAAGACGATGCCGAAGACGAGCCCCATCGGCCCCGCCAGGCCGAACTGCCGGGCCAGGAACGCGAAGACGATGCCGTACAGGGCGCCCCACATCATGTGGACGAGCGCCCCGAGGAGCAGCGGCCCGGGGTTGATGTGGAGCGTCTGCATCGAGGCCATCATGTCCTGGCCACCGACCAGCGGCGAGGCGATGCCGTAGAGCGGCGTCAGGAAGCCCTGCCCCAGCGCGGCCGAGGCGATCATGGCGTACATCGCCATCGCCAGGCTGGCGACCACACCCCACAGGGCGCCGCGGGCCAGGAAGGATGTGCGTGTCTGCGCGCGCGTCTCTGCCATGACGGTACCCCCTTGTCACGATACACCGGCCCACTCTGCAACGCGGATGTCCGCAGGCCCTGGCCGACTCGGGCGTTGGGGACAGTCCCACCATACCGGAACCGTCGGCGCCTGACTGTGACGCAGATTACCTTCGCGCGTGGTACGCCCCGCGTCGCGGCCTTGCGGCACGCCCCTTCGTCGGGCCCGAGCGTTCGCGGGGCGTGGGAGCAGGTGCGGGATCGGCGCACCGATCCGGTCGTCACACCGTAACCGGCGTTACAGACGCCGTAGGCGGCCGTGCCTATCCTTGACGTGGTCGCGGCGCGACGGGGACGGGGACGTGTGGCGGCAGCGCCATCGGGGCACGCGAATGGCGCCCTTCAGGGGCGGAGCATGTGAGGTCGACGATGCCACACCACCTCGTGATCGTGGTCGCGCCGGATTGCCCGCAGTGCGACCGGGGGCGGGCGCTCGCCGCCGCGATGGCGGCGCGGGTCCCCACCCTCCGCGTTGAACTGCGCGATCTGGCCGATGGCCGCCCCGTGCCGCCGCACGTCGTCGCCACGCCCACGTATCTGCTCGATGGCGCGGTCTCGCCCTGGGCAATCCCTACCCGGAGATATTGGCGGCCCGCATCATGGGGCGGCAGCGACGAAACGAGGAGACGGATCAGTCGGACGACGGGACGGCCGAGGAGCCGATCACGGTCTACGGCACGGCGTGGTGCGCCGACTGCCGCCGCGCGGCGGGTCCTCGATGCGCAGGGCGCGCGCTACCGCTGGGTCGACATCGCCACGGACCCGGTGTGTTAGACGACAAATTAGACTTGCCGGTGGCGGCAGCCGAGGTACGGCGGCGCAACGGGGGTCGGCGGTCGGTGCCGACGATCGTCTTCCCGGACGGCTCGGCGCTGGTGGAGTCGTCGGATCGGGCGCTGGGCGCGCGCCTCGTGGCGTTCTCCGGCGCTGCGCCCGCGGCGGAGATGACGGGCGGGAGCACCACCCGCGCTTGGCCCGGCCAGTCGGTCGCGGCAAGGAGCGGCGCGTCGGTCGTCGCCAGTCTCTGCTGATGGCATTCACGCCCGGCCAACGCCTGGGGTACACAGCCGATGAATACGGGCAACTCGCGCCCGTTATCGGTACCACGACGCACGATGCGAGTTCCCCGAGGACGAGATCCTCGGCCAGTAACGCTTGTGTTGGCCGCTTGGAATATCCGTTCGGGTCCAGCGCCGGTTTGACGGCCCGAGCGGCAGCGCTACACTCCGACGGCGTGCCATCGACGCGCGAAGTCTTCGCCGCTTGCCTCGCTCAGGAGTCCGTGATGCTGACGCGCCTGTTCCGCCGTTGTGCCCAACTCGGGCGCTCACGCGCTCGCGCGCTCCGGGAGCGCCTGTCCAGCGCGACGAAACCCGCCGAACCGGCCATGGTGACCGACACCCTCGCCGATCTCGTGCGCAGCCGTCCCGCCCTCGTCGCCGAGAACGCCTTCCTGCGCCAGCAGCTCCTCGTCCTCCGGCGCAGCGTCAAGCGCCCGCGCTGCACCCCGGCCGATCGGGCACTCCTGCTGCTGCTCGCCAGCCACCTCCGGGCCTGGCGTCAGGCGCTGCTGATCGTCCAGCCGGCGACCCTGCTCCGCTGGCATCGGCAGGGTTTCCGCTTCTTCTGGCGCAGGAAGTCGCGGCCCCGGGTAGCACCGCAGCCGAAGGTGGCGGCCGAGACGATCGCGCTGATCCGGGAGCTGGCCGCCGCGAATCGGCTGTGGGGCGCGGAGCGTATCCGGGGTGAGCTGCTGAAGCTGGGCATCCGCGTCGCCAAGACCACGGTCCAGCGGCACATGCGCGATGCCCGCCCGCCCCGCCGCGGCGGCCAGACGTGGGCCACCTTCCTGCGCAACCACGCCGCGGACACCTGGGCCTGCGACTTCCTCCCGGTCACCGACCTGCTCTTCCGGCCGCTCTACGCCTTCGTCGTGGTCGCGCTCGGGTCACGCCGGGCGGTCCACGTCGGCGTGACGCGGCACCCGACCGACGCCTGGGTCGCGCAGCAACTCCGCGAGGCGACGCCGTTCGGGCAGCAGCCCCGGTTCCTCATCCGCGACAACGACAGCAAGTACGGTCCCGCATTCTCTCGGGTCGTCAAGGCGAGCGGCATCGCCGAGCTGCGGACGGCCTATCGCGCGCCCCGCCAGAACGCCACCTGCGAGCGGTTCCTCGGGAGCATCCGGCGCGAATGCCTGGACCATCTGCTGATCGTGAGCGAAGGGCTGTCCTGGCTCCCGTGTTCATCCGTATGCGATGCTGTGGCCCTCTCCATGCGCTATGCTGCGTGCAGCCTGATGTATCTGCGGGTGCCAGCGTCTCCGATTCAGCGCTGGCGGGGGGCAGCTGATGATGACGATGCTCGCGACCGTGAAACGACGCGCACTGGCCGCTTTGCACGCGGTGCACCGTCGCCTCGTCGCCTGGGCCCGGCCCGCAACCGGGTCGCTCGTCGGCGGTGCCGTCGGCGATCTGACCAGGACGAAGGCGGCGCTGGTCGCCGAGAACGCCTTCCTGCGCCAGCAGCTCGTGGTCCTCGCCCGCCAGGTCAAGCGGCCCGTGCTCACTCCTGCCGACCGCCTCCGCCTCGTCCTCCTGGCACGCCTCGTCCGCAGGTGGCGCGCCGCGCTGCTCATCGTGCAACCAGACACCCTGCTGCGCTGGCATCGCCAGGGCTTCCGCTTGGTCTGGCGCGCCAAGTCACGCCGCCCGGCGAAGCGCCCGCAGGTGTCGGCGGAGACGGTCGCCGCGATCCAGCGCCTGGCGGCGGAGAACCGGCTGTGGGGTGCCGAGCGCATCCGCGGGGAGCTGCTCAAACTGGGCATCCGGGTGGGCAAGCGCACGGTCCAGCGCCACATGCGCGCGGCTCGCCCGCCGCAGCCCGGTGGGCGTGGGCAGACGTGGACGACCTTCCTGCATAACCATGCTCACGAGACCTGGGCGTGCGACTTCCTCCAGGTCGTCGACGTCGGGTTCCGGTCGCTCTTCGCCTTCTTCGTCGTCGAGCTCGGCTCGCGCCGGGTCGTCCACGTGGGCGTCACCCGCCACCCCACGGATGCCTGGGTCGCCCAGCAGTTGCGCGAGGCCACGCCCTTCGACCAGCGCCCACGCTACCTGATCCGGGACAACGACGGCAAGTACGGGCCGGCGTTCGCCCACGTCGCGGCGGGCAGCGGGATCCGGGTGCTGCGGACCCCTATCCGGGCACCGCGGGCGAACGCCACGTGCGAGCGCTTCCTCGGCAGCGTGCGGCGGGAGTGCCTCGACCACGTCATCGTCCTGGGCCAGCGGCACCTGCGGCGCGTGCTGCGCGAGTACGCGGCCTACTTCAACACGGCGCGCCCACACCAGGGGATCGGGCAGGCCCTCCCGAGCGCTTCGCAGCCGGCGGCGCCCTCCCGTCCGGCCGCACCCATCGTGGCTATCCCCGTGCTAGGCGGGCTGCACCACGCCTACCAGCGGGCAGCCTGACCACCCCGCGATCCAACGGTCTACATCGGATAGCGACGGGAGCCATTACAGCCGGCGCGGAAGTCACCCTCGCGGTCCGCAATCCCGACGCGGGCGCGCAGGCCGCCGGCGACATCGCGACGTCGACCGGGAATGCGCGCGTGCGCGTCGCCGCCCTGGATCTCGCCGATCGGGCCTCGGTCGCCGCCTTCGTCCGGCGCTGGGACGGCCCGCTGCACCTGTTGATCAACAACGCGGGCATCATCCCGAGCACGCTGTGCCGCACCGCAGAAGGCTGGGAGCTGCAGTTCGCGACCAATTACCTCGGCCACTTCGCCCTGGCCCTCGGCGTGCACGACGCCCTCGTCGCCGGTGCCCGCGAACGGGGCGAGGCCCGCATCGTCGCAGTCAGCTCCACGGCGCATATGCGCTCGCCGGTCGTGTTCGACGATATCCAGTTCGCGCGGCGCGCGTACGACCCGCAGGCGGCCTACGCCCAGTCCAAGACCGCCGACGCGTTATTCGCGGTCGCGGCCACGCGCCGCTGGGCCGCCGACGGCATCGTCGCCAACGCGGTCAACCCCGGCGGCGTCGCCACCGGGCTGCAACGCGACTTCACCCCGCAACAGCGAGCGTACCTGGCCGACGCCGAGGCCGCGGGCGTCTTCGTCTACAAGACGGTCGAGCAAGGTGCCGCCACCACCCTCGTCGCGGCGGTCGCCCCCGAATTCGCCCACACCGGCGGGCGCTATCTCACCGACTGCCGCGAGGCCCGCACCGTGCCCGCCGACGCCGACTTGTTCGCCAATAGCGACGACGTCAAGCAGTGGGCGATCGACCCCGACACCGCAGAGCGACTGTGGGCGGTCTCGCTCGCCCTCCTTGGCCACCCCGCCACGCAGCGCACGGTCGCGTCGTAAGGAAGGCAGCGCTGCCCGGGCCACCGACAAACTGCGGCGACCCAGGCCGCCCCCCTCTAATGGCGTTACCTGGGGCGTCACATGGCGATGTGCACCCCCACCCCGACAGGCGCGTGAGCACATCGAGCGCCTCGCGTTGTCCCGCCGTGGCGACGAGGCCGCTGCGCCGACAGCGGGGCCGCGAGAAGGAGCGCATCCCTCGCCAGCGTGGGGCAGTCGGCGCCCGGACCAGAGCGAGTGGCACGGACCGCGTAGCACGAGCGCGGCGGGTCGGGGCTAGGCCGGGGAACGGGCGGGGCGTGACCGCACGGCGCGCGAGACACGTCGATGAGGGGAGGGCGGCCCGGCAATGGCTTGTCCGGTCGGAGCGGTGGAAGGCGACTACGTGGGCGCGCGCGAAGGCGGAGCGCCCCGCCGCTCCGGCTCAGCCCCGCGGAGCCGCTCCCCCCGCTCGAGCATGGCCTGCACCCGGTTGAGGGTCTGCTGCATGTGGTGGCGCACCGCGGCGGCGGCCCGACCCGGCTCGTTCGCCTGGCAGGCGGAGAGGATCGCGCGATGCTCCGCGTCGAGGCGCGGCGCGGCACCGGGCACGTCGGACGCCGCATAGAGATGGTTGTAGGCGAGCGAGGCGGTCCGCAACTCCTCGATCAGCGTGACCAGGCGGGAACGCCCCGCGAGGCGATACAGGTGCAGGTGGAACGTGTGATTCCGCGCGACGTACCGTGCCGCATCGTCGGTTTCGCGCAGCTCATCGAGGAGGGCGACGAGGGGCGGCGCATCCCGCGCCCGAAAGCACTCGGCGGCCTTCTCGGCGGCGAGCATCTCCAGGGCCAGCCGAATCTCCATGTGCTCGGAGAAGTCCCGCACCGTCGGGAGGGAGACGGTGACCCCGCGGTGGGCATCGGCCCGCACCAGTCCCGCGCGTTGCAGCAGGCCGAACGCCTCCCGGACCGGCGTCGTGCTGACGCCGAAACGCTCGGCGATCGCGATCTGGCGCAACCGGCTCCCCGCCGCCAGCTGCCCGGTGACGATCTCGCGACGCAGCGCGGCGGCGAGTTGCTCCGCGATCGTCCGTTTCGTGAGGTCCGGGGCCGTTTCGCCCGCCACGCGGCGCGCTGTTCCCGCTTCCTGCGTCATCGGCGCTCCTTGACAACAATATTATGCACAATGCATAATACTCCGGCTGGTCTGAACAAGCAACTGTGAGGCGCTCGGATAGTGGCGGTCGTGGGGGAGCGCCCGTTCGATCGTCCGCAGGGGGGCGGCGATTGTCGCGCCGTCGCGGGAGGAGAGCAGAAATGTCCCAACTGGCCGAGGCTGGTGCGATCATCCGACCCACGCTGCACCACACCACGCTGAAAACGACGCACCTCGAGGAAATGATCGCGTGGTACGGCACCGTGGTCGGCATGACCGTGAACTACCAATTTCCGGGCGGCGCCTGGCTCACCAACGACGAGGCTAACCATCGCGTGGCGTTCCTCTGCACGCCAGTGCTGGTTGATGATCCCGATAAGCTGACACACACCGGCATCCACCATATCGCCTTCGAGTACGCGTCGCTGGCCGAACTGCTCGACACCTACGCCCGCCTGGCTTCCCTGGACATCGCGCCGCATGGCAGCCTCGATCACGGTATGACGACCTCCCTCTACTATCAAGATCCCGACGGCAACAGCGTGGAACTGCAGGCCGATAACTTCGGCGACTGGCAAGCATCGAGCGAGTGGATGCGTACCGCGCCGCAGTTCGCCGCCAACCCCATCGGGGTGCCGATCGATCCCGCACAGCTGCTC
>JAABUK010012681.1_pt1 | contig 10692 bp, 10 predicted proteins | sample 5559141 | NCBI WGS metagenome assembly JAABUK01 (sample SAMN10711869, study PRJNA513367) | rock metagenome | isolation source: Antarctica rocks | place: Antarctica: Victoria Land, Pudding Butte nord | collected 2016-01-03
ACATAAAAGCCAATGGACATATAGTATATAGAAATAAGTATCGGGTTGTCATTTCAGAAAAATAATATAGTATCTCAAAGTATAGCTTATAACTTCTGCCAACAAAAGGTCACTGTTGCACAATAATACTTTTCATAAAAACTACCCTCCAAATCCTATATAACTGCTATTGGTATTCGTAAAACTTCAGATAACGGAACATAAATTTATTAATTTCGGGCCTGACTTCAAGCAAACAAGTTGGTATCGAAATTGACAAACTTATTCGTTCTATTGAAAATGCAATTACTGCGACAGCTTTAAAACTGAAGTTTTACCTGCCACACCTAAAGATTTGAAGCAATTAAAAAAAACGAATGGCTTTTTGATTGGAAAGCAGAAGCGAAGAACATAGACAAATTAATCTATAAACATGTTATAATTGACAATCCTGACATTCTTCAGGGCTTAATAAGCTTGCAGGATAGAGGCGGCCACGTGTTTATGCATCTGATTGAAAGCAACAGGTTTAATCGTGGTGCAAAAGGTTTACTTAGGAGTGCCAGGCAATCTTGCAGCTTATGCTTGAAAGCTTTTTTTTGACAAAGGCTTTGATGGATATGTTTCTTTTGAAAGTAAAACAAAACTGACTGAGACCATTAGGGTTAACTTTAAGAGCAGAATTACTATTTGATAACTTTATGGCTATTGACAAAAAAGCAGCGACAAAACTTGTTGATCAATACTTTCCCAAAAATTCGTAACTTTAAGTAATGGTAAAAGAAGCTAAAAATATTGACTTTTATACAATTCGGTACGATGCCACTATTTTACCTTCAGTCTGATTAAATCGTTATACAGCTTTCAGTCATTATTTTCACTGGAATATGTACAATTTGGCTTCGCTCTTCCGGGACTGGAGGTTTTTAAAATGCCCTGCCATCGCCAATGCCTCTAACACTATAAGCAACTTTGACGAACCCACTTAAAAAACTAAAAAACGGCATTTTTAAAAATAATGTAATGAATAGAATTATAAGTCCGGCAATTATTGCCTGGTTTACGCTTGCAACAACTTCTTTATATGGACAAACCAAACAAGTAAATCCAGACACCCTTGTTGCGAGATTGGGAAAAACATTTATGAAAGATAAACAAGCAGTTGGGCTTTCAATCGCAGTTTACAATAATGGCACAAACTACTTTTACAATCGCAGACAGCATTTTCCAATTCATTAATAATAAATGAAACTGCCTCCAACAGCAGTGTTTGCAATAGGCCTTAAAAATTATTTCATTTTCACTACCGCGTAGTTGGGGTGTTCAGGATTTACAATCAATTCCTGACGCTGCGGATGGATCATTACGTCCATTTCTTCCATAGGGATAGCTCCCAACAACGGTTCATTGTCACCTGGTAATACAAAAGCGTTGCAGGCAGCTTTACGATTGGCAAAACGAACCTTAACAGGCCCGACGACGGCATATTCTGCAACCCGGCTATCAGCTAACTGTACTTTTCGCATTTCCACCAGTGGCAATTCCAGTTGTGATTGTATTGTTTCGTTTATAGCCATCATATAAGCGCCACTGTTAACCAGCATAGTCGTTCTGAGGCTGCGGATTTCATCTTCACCTATAATATGCCGGCGTGCCAAAGCTTCATCATCAGCATTAATCAGTTCAATATCTGCATACGTCAATCCCATTTGCTTATTTTGTACCAAATTTACTTATTTCACTTTTTATAAAACTTTTTATTCCTGTCCTGTGCCCTTGCAATAGCAGGTATTATGGCTAAAATAGACGTGGTTCTTTTATATCTCTGCAAGGTTTGCCACCGGCTCGGATAAATAATTGCAAAAAAAATTTTGTACTTTCATGGCATCTTTCCAAATACGAGCATGGCGACAATAACCTATAAATAACTACTTGCATGAAAGCTATTCAGAACAGTAATATCGGGACAAAACAAAAGGCGCTTGCTGTTAATCTTGATCCTGCCATTTATGGCACCTTTGCTGAAATTGGCGCGGGGCAGGATGTGGCCGCGAATTTTTTTAAAGCGGGCGCCTCCTCGGGCACCATTGCCAAAACTATGTCGGCTTATGATATGCTCTTTTCTGATGCTATCTATGGCGCGGAAAAAAAGCGCCGTTACGTCAGCGAGAACAGGCTGATAGCGATGCTCGACCGGGAATACGCCCTGCTGATTGAACGCCTGGCCGAGCAACGCAGTGCAACAACCACTTTTTTTGCTTTTTCAGATACCGTTTCAGCGCTCAATTATCACAAGACAAATGTAGGACATGGCTGGATGGGTGTGCGTTTTCAGCTAAAGCCCGGCGGTGAGTATAATGATGTGGTGCTTCATGTGAAACTATCAGATAACGATAATAACCTGCAGCAACAAGCGGTGGGGATTTTAGGAGTAAACCTGATCTATGCCTGTTTTTATCATCCCGCAAATTCCCTGCTGTTTTTGCTTTCGCTGATGGACGACCTGTCTAAAGACCGTCTTCAGATAGACATGATACGCTTTGAAGGTCCTGATTTCAGCAAAGTGGATAACCGGCTGATGAGCCTGCACCTGGTAAAATACGGTTTTTCAGATGCTGCTGTCTTTGGCGCCGACGGTAAAAACGTACAACCTTCCGAGGTCTTGTATAAGAAGCACATCGTTGTGGTGCGCGGACGTTTTCGTCCTGTCATCAACGTGCATCTGGATATGCTGAACACCGGCGTGAAACAATTTATGGAAGAAAAGGATGTGGACAAAACAAATGTAGTCGTTCTGACAGAGCTTACCCTGCAATCATTAAAAGAAAGAAACGCGGATCTGGCCGCCGAAATAGATGAGAAAGACTTCTTGGACCGTGTAGATATTTTAGGTTCGCTGGGTCAAATGGTGATGATTTCTAACTTTCACGAGTATTATAAACTGGTTGCTTACCTGTCAACCATCACACAATTGAAGATGGGTGTAGTATTAGGCTACCCTAACCTTGAGTATATTTTTTCTGAAGAGCATTATAAGGGCCTGCCCGGCGGTATTTTAGAATCTTTTGCTGCATTATTCAGCCGTAAGGTAAAACTGTTTATTTACCCTACTTTGCGCGATGGTGTAATCTGGAATTGCCAGCGGTTCAGCCTGCCGCCCCACCTCATAGACTTATATCGTTACCTAATTGCAAATAACAAAATAGAAGACATTCTTGACTACAACAGGAATAACCTGAATGTGCAAACAGATAAAGTGTTACAGCTCATAAAACAAGGCGCAGATGGTTGGGAAGAATACGTGCCGGCCGAAGTAGCTGCCATGATAAAAGAGCGCTGCCTGTTTGGATGCGACGGTGAAAATACTCACGTTGAGGAAGGCGCAACTGCAACCGGAGATAATCTTGAAAATGTACAATAACTGCTTAATTTAGGGTTATTAAGAATTAGTCTTTTTCTTTATTCGATTAAATTTATTCACGCGTTAATGGTCTTTTAAATAGGAAATTAATCTTATTTACATTTATCGTGTTATGATTTATGAAAGAAAATATCTCCGCTTATCGTTTCAAGATTAATGGAATTGTTGCCTCCTCCGTTTAAGCTGCTGTTGATAGCAGTGCCGGCCACTCTTTTCATATCTTTATCTTTTTCGCCGAAGTCAAAATCAGAATACATAGTGCCTGTGATGGTGTTTAATTTTACTTCTGCAGCCCGTTGCGGAGATACAGCCATATCAACAAATCCGCTGATGCTTTTAGCTTTTATCTCTGCTGTTTTTCCCGCTATAGTAATGTTTCCATTGATTGTTTCCACACTGAGATTCGTATTTTCCGGAATATAAATAACACAATTAATTTGAGTCTTATTATTGCAATTACAATCATTTGATCTTCCCTTTTGAAAATCAAATTTAGCTTTAACATCGAGGCTGCCGCCTGTTTCATCAAAATCCCATTTGTAATCGTCGTTATTCTTGTTGTCGTTTACATTTACAGAAGCTCTTACATAAGCTTCCTTTTTGTTCCAGGTGCGGATGGTAATGCTGTCAGCTATCTGAATATTCAAATTAACAGATCCGGCGGGAGACAGGTTAACATGCTTTTCAATAATTTTCTGTGCATTCAGACTAAAAGTGAAAAAAGGCAATAAAATAATAATAATTATCTTTTTCATATGAACTTATTTTTTAAGAATTATAATTTATTATAGTGTAAATGAGACTATCCTTTTCTCAGGTAAATATCTCCGCTTATATTGCTTATCTTCAGGTCTGCACCGCCGCCGTTAAGGCTGTTTTTAATATTATTGCCGCCAATGCGCTGCATTTTATCTTTAGGGTTTGTGAGATCAAAATCAGTATACACGCTGCCGCTGATAGTGCTCATTTCAACATCTGCAGGTGTTTTTGCCGGTAAAGTAATATCAATGTTGCCGCTGACAGATGCGATGGAAGTAGGCTTATCTTTATTAAGACTGGTTAAGACCACATTTATTTCGCCGCTGATAGTAGAGAGCACCAATGGCCCGCTCACCGCCTTTATATTAATAGAATTACAGTTGTTTATCTCTACTTCATTATTAATATTTCTGATAGTGATATTGCCTGAGAAGCCGCAACTGCTTTTGATATCTAAAGCCAGATTAGCAGGTACTTTTACCTTATACACTTCCCGTTGCGTTATCGGCAACAGGCACCGAACAGTAATAGTGTTCCCTTTTTTTTGTACATCAAGACCTATACCTGTATTATCTGTTCCCATAGCATACACAGGTTTCAGTCCTTTTGCCCGCTCGGGAATTCTGGTAAACCGTTCTGAATTGGTGGTAATAATAATTTCGTTACCGCTATATCCTTCTACAGGAAAATCACCGCCAAAATCTTTTAAAATAAGCTTGCCTGCTTTTGTATTTTCTACCTGCAGTTTATACTCCTGCGCCGATAATGCTTTTGAGGTTAAAAACAGAATCAGGAGTGAAATTGCGAATTTTGTTGCTTTCATTTTTTTTATTTAAAGGATGGAATAATTAAAAACAGGCAGACTAAAAAGTTTCCTTGGTTTCTATAGTATTGAATTTAATGTTTTAAGGTATAAATTGTCAAAAGAATATAGGTGTTTTGCTAAACAGGATAGTGCATTTCAAATGGTCGTTTCTGTACTTGACAGCCGACGGTTATTTTTCAAGCTTCCGTCATTGTCAGGAACGAAGTATCTGGTTTGTAATTAAGAAGCCCCATCAGCAGATTGCTTTGTCGTTACTCCTGCCAATAACGGTGCATTCGTATTAGAAGAGACAACTTGAGATATACAGAACACGCTATATTTTCATTTTTTTTGAAAAAAAGCAGCTCTTATAATTGCTTCAAAGCCTTTTTGCCTATTTTTTTTACTTCGTCATTAGTATTCGTCCTGGAGATTATTTCCCTGATTGGTTGTATAGCTTTTGTTTCATTTTTTTGCGTAAGCATATTTATCAGTACAATCTGAATAATTGGCTCTGTCTGTTTGCTTAATGACTGCACCAATGAGTCGCGTACTTCTCTGTCATTTGAAAATTTATTTACTGAGTAAAGAGCTGCCAGTCTCACATTTACATTTTTGTCTTCATTTAATGTGTTAATCAACGCATGAATGATTTGCTGGTCAGGGTCCGGCATTTCTTCAGCATAGCTCACTGCCTTTATTCGCTGGCTTGCCGATTCATCTTTCAATAAACTGAACATAAGCGTTTCCTTTACGTCTTTGAGATCTTTCTTGATTCCGGATAGCTGCTCAAGAGAGGTATTTGCTGTGCGAAAATCTTTAATAGAAAGACCGGTTAATATGCCTGCAAAAAGTATCACACATGCTGCTGCAATCTTCCAGACTAACGAAGTCCGGTAAAATGAAAATATCTTAGTCTTTAGATCTTTTTCAAGAATATTTTGCGCAGCCAGCAAACTCAATTCAGACTGCAGCATTGCGTTGAATTTTTTTTGCACCCCTTCACCTGGAGTTATTTCTTTTTCATCTGACATTTGATCCATAAGAAATTGCAGGCGCTGCAATTCTTTTGCACACTTTTCACAAGACTTTATATGAATGTCAAAGCTATACCTGGTGACATCGCTTAGTTCATGATCTATATAATCTATCCACATTGACTCAACATCTTCACACGTCATAACATCTGGATTATGGTTGGTTAAAATAAAAGCATTTCAATTGTTTCAACGCCCTGTGTATCTGCACTTTTACCGCCGTTACCGACACATCTTTTATCTCTGCTATTTCCCTGTATTTTAATCCCTGGTAGCGGCTCAAAATGATTATTTCACGCTGGTCTGGTACTAACCGGGCTAAGGCCTTGTTCAATTTCTCAAGATCTTCTTCTTTATGTGTTTCGTTGGGGTCAGCTATCGTTTCATGGCTTGCATGTATATTACCAAAGTTCAAAGCTATCTTTTGCCGTTCTTTGTGAAAATCATAAAACACATGGCGGCTCATCTGGTATATCCAGGTCTTAAAATTCCCTTCTTCCATTTTATAAGTCCGACGGTATTTAATAACCCTGTAAAATAAACTCTGTGTCAAATCTTCACTGGCAGCTTTGTCAAGGGTTAATTTGTAAAAGAAATTAAACAACCTCACATGATACCGCTCAAAAAGCAACGTCAGTTCAGACAGGTTACCTTCTTTTACTTTCAGCATAATATTTTCATCCGATAATTCTGCTGTCAATGTTGAAAAAATTGAGGGTTATATAATTGATTACTGCAAAAAAGTAAAAAGGTTACAGGAATTCAAAAAAGAATTTTAAATAGCAGAAGAAGGAAACGGATGATCAGGGCTTTTCAAAGGATCTATTCAATTTATAGCCGCAGTCGTATTCTTCACCAACAGCTTTTCGCTGATGAAATATTTGCAGGTGAACAACGACAGCAAAGGCGAAAATTTTTCAAGAGAATCACGAAAATAGTTTAACTGCTGTTCTTTAGAAATACTACCCTTCAATATTAATATTTAGAAAGTGAAATTTGCTGAACAAACATAGAGACATAAACTTATTTTACCGGCTTATCTTTTTAAATAACTTAAGTCAAAAAAAGCCGCTTAAAAAAATGAAGCAGCTTTTCTATTAGTTGTAAAAGTTTTTTTAATGGAACTTTGCAGAAATGTATTCGATTAATTTTTCGTCACTCATTTTATTTGACGTGCTTTCTTTTGAAATGGTATTTTTGTATTGCGGCGTCTCAGCCAGGTAATTAATAAACTGTTCCTGTACCTTTCCGGTACCGGTTACATGAACTTCGTCAACATTTTGCATGTGAGAAGTTATTTCTTTAAATAATTTTTGAAGCGAGTCTTTTTCTGCATTGTTCGCAGCGTTTTCATTTGAGTTACTTTCCTGACGTGCTGCTTTAGCATGTGCTAATACAACAAAATTATCTGAGTCTGCATTTTCTCTGCCTACAATAATGGCCTGGTGTGAGTCCATCCAGATGCCGAATTGTTTTTTGTTTTTTACTGACATTTTGTATTTATTAAATGATAGCAAGAATACGTAATTAAATTGTGGATAGTTATAAAAAGAGGATATTAATTATTTTTAAATTTTTTAGCAGCCGCAGTGGATGGTCTTCACCAACTGCTTTTTGCTGATGAATATTTGCAGGTGAAGAACAGGTTGACCGAGAATTAAATAAAGGTGCTGAGAATCGCTTAAACGACAACAAGTCTCATCACCTACCCGAATGTTTTTTAATTAGCGTCTAATTCTCGGTCAGCCTGAAGAACACTGGCCTTTAGAAAAAAATACAAGAAAGCTAAAATTGCATTCTATAAAAACAAGCTTCAGCAGTTGAAATCAGAGCCGGTATGAAAGAGTTGTATAAAAGAACTAAAGCTAAATTATGTGCCGCTCTGAATTGGACTAAGCGTTAAGCATTTTATCTACTGGTTTGCTAAGTTGTTTTAATAAAAAGTTAGGTGCAATCTTGCTCATTATTTTTATGATATTTGCAAGTCCGGGATAAATTTCAAGTTTGTCATTTTCTAAACCTTTCAATGCAACAGAAACCAATTTATCTGCATCCATTAATGATTTGTTGTCCACATCGCCTTCAAATTTGTCATTCAAAGGAGTTTTTGCCCCTGGTGCAACCAACTCAAAAACTTTAACCATTGTATTTTTCAACTGAATTCGTAAAGATTTTGTGTACGAACGAAGTCCGGATTTTGTTGCTCCATAAATTGGCGAAATTGGAAATGGAATAAGTGCAAGTCCCGATGTTACATTAATAATCGCTGCTGATTTTTGCGCTTTCAAATGAGGTAAAAACTGATGTATCATACGAATTGGTCCAGATAAATTGATTTCAATTTCTCCGGTAATATTTTCCAGGTTAATTGAAGTGTCGTGCAGGTTTACTTTCCGCATTTCCCCTGCATTATTTATAAGCACATTAAGATTTGGAAATTGTTTTATTACTTTTCCATAAAGTTCAACAATTGCTTTGGGCTCGCTTACATCACTTTGGAAAGTGTGAACTTTTGGAAATGATTTTTTCGTTTGATCAAGCTTGCCCTGGTCTCTGCCTGTTATGATTATGGTATTTCCCAAATTAAGTAATTGCTTTGCAAATTCAAGTCCGAGCCCACTTGTGCCACCTGTGATGAGAATTGTATTTTTAGTTAAATTCATCTTTTATTTGTTTAAATTAATACTGCAAAGATGAACTTGTATTAAAGATTTCTTGTGGTGGCAGTTTAAGTTTAAATGGTGATAGTTTAAGTTTTTTCGCTCAATTGCTTCATTAAATAGTCCTCACGGAATTGTTTCGGTGTTTTCTTTTCAAACCTTTTGAAAAATTTTGTAAAGTTTGATGGGTCATAGGTCAAAAGAGAAGCTATTGCACTAATAGGCAGGTCGTTTTTCTGTAACATTGATTTTGCAATGTTCATTATTTTCTGTTCATAAAAGAAACAAGGATGCAAACCTGTAGTTAGCTTTATTGTATTACTTAAATGTATAGGATGTATATGTAAAATATTTGCAACATCTTTTATTTCAAACATTTCAGTTGCCTTACCGTCAACAATGTCTGATAAATGCTTGTCCAAAGCACTCAAATAGTCTTTAGTAATTTCGTGCTGTCTTGCCAATATTTTTTTTGGAATGTCCATAAGGTTATGTCTAAAATTGCCATCAACATGCTAATATATGCACCTTTGTGATTGGGTCAAAATAAATACTTCCTTTATTTTACAGTCATTTATTTTTGTTTTTTGTAATTGTTATTGCGCAAAGCGTGATGTGAAACATTTTAAATGTGTTTTCAATATACAAAACATATTTAAAGTCACTTTTTTTAGCAGCCACAGTTGATGTTCTTCACCAACAGCTTTTTGCTGATGAATATTTGCAGGTGAAGAACACCTGCGAAAAAATTCTCATTACTCTACACCGAATCAACATCTGCAATAATCGTTACACTGCGGTATCTTTTGTTGGATTGAATAATAGCAATCTGCTGCAATATATCCTGTTTGCATTTCCCGATAAATTGTGCGTCTTTGGGCAGCTTCAGCAACAGCTCAAACAAGTATTGATTTCTTACACGGTTTACAGAAGGCTCGGCAGGGCCACTCATGTAGGCTGCGTATTTTTCTGTTAGAAAACGGCCTGAGATATTGGCTGCTTCTTCTGCAACATCCTTAAGCTTGTGTTTGCAGGTTAATTGTATAATTCTTGAGAAAGGCGGGTAAAAGAATTGTTTGCGGTTTTCTATTTCAAACTTATACAGCTCTTCATAGTTATGCTGCTGCACAAACTGCAGCACCGGATGATGTGTGTTGCTTACCTGCACAATCACCTTTCCCTGTTCTTGGCGGCGCCCTGCACGTCCGCTTACCTGCTCCATCAGCTGAAAGGCTCTTTCATTTACCCTGAAATCGGCGAAGTTTAAAAGTGCATCTGCGTCTGCAATGCCAACAAGGCTTACATGTTCAAAATCAAGGCCTTTCACCACCATTTGTGTTCCGGCGAGAATGTCTATTCTTTGCTGCTCAAATAATTTTATGAGCGCATCATGATCATTTTTGCCGCGGATACTGTCATAATCCATGCGGGCTATTTTTGCCTGCGGAAAAACTTCGGTCAGCGCTTCCTCCATTTTTTCGGTGCCGAAATTTTTCTGCATAAAATTATGACTGCCGCAGGCCGCGCAGGTAAGCACCAAAGGATAAACCGTACCGCAGTAATGGCACTGCAATTTGTTTTTTGCCTTATGATAAGTGAGCGAAACATTGCAATGTTCGCATTGCGGTATCCAACCGCAAGTGCCGCAAATCTGGTAAGGCGAATAACCGCGCCTGTTCTGAAACAAAATAACCTGTTTTTTTTGCTGCAGTGTTTGCTGTATCGCCTCTGTTAGCTGCGGCGATAAAATGACTTTTTCCTTGTTTTGCGACACAATAGTTTTCAGATCAATTATCTCTATCAGCGGCATCTGTACGTTGCCGTAGCGTTCGGTTAATTTTACCAAACCATACTTTCCTGTTTGCGTATTGTAATAGCTTTCAACAGATGGAGTGGCGCTGCCAAGCAATACTTTTGCATTGAATAACGAAGCGTAATAAACAGCAGCATCACGGCCATGATATCTTGGCGCCGGTTCCTGTTGTTTGTAAGATGCGTCATGCTCTTCATCAACAATTATAAGCCCCAAAT
>JAABUK010012683.1_pt1 | contig 10690 bp, 10 predicted proteins | sample 5559141 | NCBI WGS metagenome assembly JAABUK01 (sample SAMN10711869, study PRJNA513367) | rock metagenome | isolation source: Antarctica rocks | place: Antarctica: Victoria Land, Pudding Butte nord | collected 2016-01-03
ATGTTGACAGATAACGCAGCTCACCGACATCACGCCATGTCAACATCGCAGAGTGATGCGCTTGCACAGGGTGGCTGCTACTGATAAGTGCATTGGCACCCATGTCCGCTTTGTTGGCACTAAGTCCCTGAAGCTTTTATATTTTGCAGTCCTAGGTTGATGAGCACCTTGCGCCCCCGAGCAGGAAGTCAGGCTAAAAGCACTGAGGACCTTCAACTGGAGAAGGTCAGATGCACAAACCGTGTCCACACCTGCTGACCGCCTGCTTTGCTGCATCTGCGCATGACTATTGTGTGCATATGCCAGCAGAGTCCTGCATCTGTGTCTCTGATTTGCCAGCAAACATCATAAAATCAGCAAGTAATTGCCACAGAGCATTCAGCAGCACGATTTTGGCACTGCACTACAGCATCTCGTGAGGACAAGATACAAAGGCTTCTGCTTTGTTCACGGTTGCATCAACTCCACAGCTCTTGCACAGGCTCAGAAAGAAGCAGAAGAGGCAGCAGCTCAGGCAGCTGCCACTGAAGAAAGCAGGCAGAAAGCGGTGGGCATGGGCAAGCCCATCTTTGCACGCAGCCTCAAACCCCTGACCGAGCCCAAAGATGTGGAGCTCCACACAGCAAAGCGACAGCGCATGCAGGGTGATGCACAAGCAGATAAGGTACATCTAACCAGACTTCAGCACTGATGTCTGCAGAGGACAATGCCTGCATTGACAAGGAAGGAAAGAAAAAGCACACTTCACCCAAAAAAAGTGGCATGGCATTTTGAGAGCTGCAAGGAGATCTTTTACTAACTGCATGCAGCAATGCATGCATACCTTGGTGATCAGCAAGGAACAAACACAACAGACTTGATGGCAGATTCTGTGATCCATGCATGGCTGCTTGTGTCCATGTGTGCATGCAATGCCCAGCATTGTGCTGGACAAGATGCATTCTTTGCTGTGTGAATTGGGCTGATGCTGGTGTGACTGCTCACTAATGTAACAGGGGTCACAGAGACCGGCCCAGTGGAAGTCGATGGCCCAGCAGGTGGCTGGCTTCCCACTCAGATCAGAGGGCAAGCCTGCTGACAGCAATCCCACACAGCAGCAGCCAATCAAGCCCTCTAGTCCCAAAGTACGAACCATTCTGGGTTGACACTATCACCAGTTGTCTTTTCACACTGCTGGCCATCATACATGTCTGTGCTTGACCGCTCCTGACATGCTTGGCAATGATGCTGGACACTGTGCGTCACTTTCGTCCAGCCAACGCAATTAATGACAATCTAGATGTTTTTGTGCTGGCACCAACAACCATACACAATTTGTCTCGCCCATAGGTTCAAACACTTTGCCTATGCTTTAGCCCATTGGAGACCATATGTCACATGTTCTGCACTGTCCCGTTCAACAAGATGCCAGGCAGCATTTGTTCATGCTGAGTCATGTGCCAGCTATCATGCTGAGTGACTGGGTCTGACACAGCTTTGTTTGCTGCAGGCTCCTCACTTTGCGACAGATGGGCGGGTAAGGGCTGTCCACTGCAAGTCACATGATGAGCTGGAGGCTGAGCAGATGGCCAACATGCCACACTTCAAAGCCCGAGCCGTCAAGTATGCATCTCTTGATGTAGTTTGCCTTTGTTGCATAGTGCACTGCTTGCCCAATGTGCACTCCTATACATAGCAAGCGCAACTTGAAGCTGTGCTTCCAGGTCCACATTGTCATGATGTGTTGGATCGATGTATCACTGTGGCCTGTTTTTGGGTGGTGTTCTATCTTGCTGAAATGGGGTCCTGCATGTCCGACTTGCCTATGCAAATCATAGCACAGCAGTTTTCTGATTGCTCTGTGACTTTTGAGTGTTGGCCTTTTTGCGACGTGCGCTTGCCGCAGAGCTACTCAAAGCTGACATGTTAATGTGTCAATCTGGTGCAGTGCTGATGTGCTGCTTGGGGTAGGGCAGATGAATTTGCCAAGGGCGGAGGCACGCCCTCTGACGGAGGCCCACTCCCCTCACCTTGCCACCAAGCACAGGGCTGCGCACCAACACCACAAGGTCCCCGAGCCCTCTCAGACAGACCAGGCCTTCAAGGCTCAGCCCCTCAATAAAAAGATCCTTGAAGGCCCGGTACGCAATGACACAGTTCTGACTTGTGACAGGTGAATGTGTGCCAGTACTGGACCATCAAAAGCTTGCCGCATGATTTATGAACCGGTAGACTATGCAGCGCAAGCTGGGTGTTTTGGGCTTCTGAATGAGCTGGTTTGTCTCGTTGAGGACCTTGACAGCAGTGCTATAACCATAGCGAAGACTCTATTATTGCATGCAGGCTTTTGAGCCAAAGCACATTGAGCATGCTGTGACAAAGGCCAAATCACCACAGCTGGCAACACGAACCAGAGCTCGGCCTGAGGTGACAAAAGTTGCCTGCAATAAAGTTTTCAAATCCTCCTGATGCGCTGTTAGTACATCACACTTCCAGCATATGACAGGATGCCTGCGAGTGTTCAATGAGCTGCAGCCGCACAGGCAAGCATGGCTGTGCTTTGTCCTGCACACATGCCACAAACCTGTGTGAGCATCTGCTGCTGTGAACTGGCTGTTGTGTCGCAGCATCAACCAGTCCTACAAGACAAATCAGGATGCACTGTGCTTGTTGCAGGATGCTGCAAAGCCAAGCAGTGGTGCGCCTTTTGTCTTCCAAGCTAAGTCAGCCCCAAGAGGAACAGACTCAAGGTAAACGCTACGTCATGCCATCAGTATGAGCACATGCAATTGCAGTTGTGTTCGTCACTGCAGGATTTCAATCATGCAAATTGCATCATTGCTCTGAGCATCGGTAGGATGCAATGATAGAACAGCTCCGGCAGCTGGCAGTGTATGGGTTGTTCACCATCAGGTCTAGAGGCTCACAAGAGGATTCACAACAGACATACGACCGACAGCTGTTCCCAGGCCATTTTTGTGACAGTCTCGCATCGCTTGTCATACATTTTGTGATTGTGCAGGAGCACTAGGAGCCAGAAGCGCAAGGGGCAGCACCGTGCTGCCCCAGGTGTCACCACCTCTCAGCCCTTCCAGTTCTCCACAGATACCAGAGGGTGCGCCCTCACTTCTGTCTTTGCCCTGGGATTACAGTGCAGCATTGGATTGCAATTGCAGCAATCTCAACCACCAGGCCAGTGTTGCAATGTGTGCACAAAAGGTCCCAGCGCTTATGGTCAGACGTATGCCCAGTGTCTCCATGCAATGCTGAGCGCCGATTGCTCAAGCTTTAGTAAACACCTTGCAGGTTAGTATAGTGACACAATCTGATGGCACATCTCACATTATTTTTTCAGGGAGGCCAAGAAGGCGGCTCTGCAGGCAAGTGTAGCAGATAAGGAGGCTGCTGAGAAGGCAGGCCACAACTACAAGGCCAAGCCTGTGCCTACCCACATCCATCACCCCACCTTGCCTGCCCTACCTGAGCCTTCCTTCACGGTGAGCAGCCAGCCTTAAAGAGCTGACTACAATCTAACACTGTCTCAGGAAGCCACAACAAGGTGGACCTAGTCAGTGGGCCTTGAGAACCACACCTGCCTGCTTTTACCAGGCAAATGCTGGTGCACTTTGATGTAGAAGCACAGTTGTGCAGTGCTGAATGCTTTCACAGCCTGTGTGAAGAATGATGCATACCATCCTTTCAGATGGACACCAAGGCAGAATGGTTGGCAGTTGACACAAGAAACATTGTATGCAGGTGCCAGAGCCTTTCCAACTTCCAGGCGATGCTCTGCACCAGCATGCAGAGGCTGCCAAGCAGCAGTACCTAGAGGAAGAAGAGCAGAAGCGCAAGGCTCAGGCTGCTTTCAAGGTTTGACTGCCGGCTTGTGTTGACATCTTTGCATATCATGCCAAGCTCAACAGACCAGCTTTGACATGCACGCTGAGCATGTACTATCAAAATCAATCAAAGTGCTGCATGCATGTCATGCCCATTGCTGAATATACACAGTTGACAATGATGCAGAGCTGTCAGCCCTTGTACTTGGCGTGTACATGTTTGCAAACTATCATGGGCTGTCACTTTCTGACGGCAGTTGCCAAGCATGATATACTCTGTACAACTTCTGTTATCTGAGCATTGCTGCAGGCACAGCTGGTGAAGGTGGGGCATGCTGTGGCCATTCAGCCCTCCAATGCGGCCCTGACAGTACCAGATGCGCCCCGCCTCACCCTCAATGACCGCTCTGCCTCCCGCCAAGCCTTTGATGCTGCACTTGCACAGAAGCAGAAGCAAGCCGAGGTGAGCCTGCATGCATGAGTACTGAGATGCTGTGCAGTGTAGTAACTTGAGTTTGACAGGTGCTATGATCAGGTTGTGCAATGTCAGGTACTCAGCTAATTGCAACAACATTATTCAACTTTGGATATACAGACTAGATTCACTCTGTGATGCTTGACCTGCAGTACAACACACATAAGCAGCAGCAATAGCTGCCTTCTTGTATAATGGTATTTCATGTGCTGTGGTGGTTCAGGCTGAGGAGGCAGCACACAAAGAGGCCAGGCGCTTGGCAGAGGAAGAAGAGCTCAGAGAACACCGCAGGAAGCTGCAGTTCAAGGTGCACATGATATCCTCAATGCATCTGCTGTCCAAAAGCCCTGCAACACCAAATCCAGTGTCCTGCCACCCTTTGTCTGGCTTTCAGTGGTCAAAATATACCTTTTACACAACTTGTGCTGTATTGTGTGTTGTTGTTTGGTTGTGTATGATGATTGCAGGAGGTCGCAACTCTGCAGGCTGTACTCTGTTGAGTGCATATGATGCTTTGCAGGCAAGGCCAGTGCCAACATATGGGGCACCCTTCCTGCCTTCCCTGTCAGGCTCCAAGCTGACGGAGGCCAAGAGCCCTGCCTTCTGCACTCGCTCAAGAGACCGCTGAGCAGAGGTGCACTAGGGAACATTGCAAGAGGGGTTCATGACGGTTGATGGTTTCTTTGTAGAATAAGTCCTCTCATGGGCGTCAGCGACAGTCACTGCAACCGCAGCTGATTGCTGCAACGAATTCATACTCAGAAGGGTGTGACAAACAGTGTAATCTGGTTAAACTGCATGACAATGCTGACTGGTGCAGTGCAAAGATGTGGTGATGTGCATAAGTTGCCAGGAAATGACCTGCAAAAATTCAAGCTGTGTTGGCCTGAGAACATCAGGCTGACAGCCATTTCTTCAGGGTTGTATGATGACTGTCCAGGGCTTGCATCATTGGCAAATGCACATGCAAATTTCACAGATTGGTGGTACTGCATTGATGAACAGACAGGTGTCTGATACCGAATTGTGCTCACACTCTATGGACTTAATTACAGTGTGACTGCTCTTTGGATCACCGTGACCATATCACGGGATCGTGTCATAATAGGCGGCCTATATTTAGGCATGCAGTAACCGTTCTAAATGCAACAATCATAAAATTAATTGCTATCAGTACATAAATGGTAATTGTTTGTTCTCGCAACACAAATTGCCTTATACTCAAAGAACACTCTAAAGCATCTGGCAAACAACAGTAAGTAATTAGCTATACACACACATAAAGAAAAAGGAGCAGCAGACAGCTGCCTTGACAGAGCTTTGGAGCACATGGCAGGGTCAGGCAGCGCTGCCCCTTGTGTGCCATTTAGCTGCTGGATTACCAAAGAAATTCACAAACTGGTCACGCCTCTGTGTCTGAAAAGCTATCTGTGTCAACTCAGTTCTGGGCTGGAATGGCTGTCATCAGAACTGCATCAAAGAACCAGGTGTCAGATGCTTGAGCTCAATGTTGCCTCAGTTCACAGGGTACTGTTCCTGGCACTCTTCATTGAATGCTGCAATGTCCTCCAAGAGCCAGCTGTGATAAGAGCACCTTCATTGCCCTGTACGTGAAACTCAGCAGCACACTTCTGGCTCCTTAGCGTAAGCCTGACTACATCTATGTTTGCTTACCCGCAGTGTACATACAGCAATGTGGCAGAATAAATTGTCACTATTGCTTTGAGCAATTGCCTTCCTATGGGGCTTGCAGCACAGACGCGCATGGACCCGATGCAACATTGCGACCTTATGTGATTCTGCACACAAGCAGGAAGCAGCCCAGGACATACCTTGCAGTCTTTTTGGCAACAGGGCTTGTGAGCCAGTGCAAGGACACCAGGATGGCAAGGAAGAAGGCGCGCAGCGTCTGTGCCAATGCAGACCTGATTGCCAGCCAAGGCAGCCTGCAAGAGCAGCAAGCCTTGCTCTTGTAGGCTGTGGCATTCTTGTACAAAGTAAGCTGGCTTGAGGGAACAAGCTCATGACCCAAGTAACTGTCCCTTTTCAGGACAGTCACAACAGGCAGAGAAGCAGAAACCCAACAGCGGATCTGCAAGCTTCACAAGAACAAGTACGTATTCAGCTGGGCAGTGCTGTTACCAGCGTCGGCCTCTGTTACGCCGTATGGCTTGCTGGTACTGGTCCTCTCTGAGGCGCTGAGTGGCCGGCATCCACCCCCACCGCTCCACCTCCTGCCGCGCTGCTGCCCCAACAGCCTGCCGCCTTTCAGCACTTGCAAGTAAGTCCCTTGTGATTTTTGCAGCCTGTGCATAGTCACTGGGTGGGTACAAGAACCCTGCACATGCAACACGCAGTTGTCAAATGCTTGCTGACCTGTGCTGCAGTTTGAGTCTGCATTGCAATGGCTGATGTAACAAGGTGCATGCAGGGCCTGGCTTGGCTGATCACTCCATTTGGCTCAAGCCCACAAGTCTAGTCTAATTGCTTGTGATCTGATGTGATTGCGCCTCAAAAAAGGTGCTCCAGCTATGGCGTACATCCCAAACATAAAAGAGAAGGCACAAACCTCCAGTCTCCACACAGTGCAAAGCTTGCAGATGTCATGATGGCATAAAGCGTTTGCAATCTGTATGTCACCACACCTAGGGGACCACAGGCTTCAAGAAGAAGTAAGTGCTGCCATGACTCTAGCGATACTCAGACACATGAGCTGATGAGGGTGTAGGGACAGCAGCAGGGCAGACCTGTGACACCAGGGTTGGTGAGGATGTCAGTGAGGCCGCCAGCTGCCACTGCCACAACAGGCAAGCCGGAAGCCATGGCCTCCAGGGCCACAAACCCCAGAGTCTCACTCTCACTCGGCATCATGAACACATCCCCACTGGCATATGCAGCTGACAAGTCGTCCCCGCTCATCTGTCCCTACACATATGCGAGTCCTGTCAGTGCCAGCACATGCTCACTGCAATGAGAATGCAAACACATGCACTGGGCATAGCACAGTCCAGGAGGTTGTCTAACAAGTTTTCATGCACAAGACTTGTATTGATGCTGAGGCACACCCTGTGTCATGATGCCCATCATTCAAAGGCGAGCAGAGCAAAGAGTCATGGTGTCAGCTCTTTCTCAGCAAGGACGAACAGTTACTGGATATCTGAGCTGCAAACTAACCATGAACTTGACATTGGGCATGTCTGCATATTCTTGCTGCAATGCCGCTCTTTCCGGGCCATCTCCAACAAACGCCAAGCGGGTGTTAGCAGGCAGATCCTTCAGGATGATCTTCAATGCCTTCAAGTTTTTCTCTGCAGAAAAACAGCAAGAATGGGTCAACACACACGCAGCTCACAGGAGTTTTGCCAGCCACAATGGCAACCATTGCGGCCAGTAAACCATACACCATACACGAGAACTCTCTAAATGCGGGCTTACTCAATGCTGACAGATTTATTGATGAGCTACTGATCAAAACGTGAGTGCAGCACTGTGCTGCAGCACATGCCACTACATGCCAAGCATGCTGCAGTGTGAGCTGTCTGCAACTAAATTTGCGCGCACAGCAGGTGTTATGCACTGATGCTAACACACGCTGCTGGTATGGATGCAGCGTCCAGGTGGCTTTTGCAGCATGCACTTTGCTGGGCTGTGACAGAGACTTGCTTGCATGCCAGAAGGCATGTGAACCAGGCAAGCAAAGATGTAAGGGGCAGGGTGCATACCTGCACCTAGGCGGCCCACATGAACCAGCAGGGGGGCCTCAGGGTGCCCATCACTCAGTTCTGCCCTCATTGCATCACACCTGTAATTGGGATTGAATCTGACTGTGTCTACACCTCTCTGCCACACCTCTATCCTTTCTGCGGTGCACTTGTGCTCTGCCAGCTCACGCTGCAGCACATCAACCAGACATAGTGTCCAGCCAAAACTTTACAGAGCACACTTTGCAGACCAACTTTGCAAAAGTGCTCATCAGCAGTAGCAAAATATGTTTGACAACAGCCCCTGGGTCCTGTTGTGGGCTGGGTGGCAGGTGGTGCAGTGCCACATGGCTCACCTTCATGACCTGAGAAGTGACTAAGGTCACATCCGAGATCCAGGTGCAGAAGCGTATGACCAGCCACATGGGTGCCACCAGCCCCTTCCACAGCTTGTATCTTGGGATGTAATCTGGACGTTGACAGCATACACATCAGATTGCATGCATGCGCCATGTGGATCTGCTACATTTTGCTGGACAAGGGATGCACACACAATCACAGCAAATGGCCACACAAGAGGATGCAGCTGTTTCACACTAACCAGGTGCAGCAAGGCTGGCATGTGAGGGTCGTACCTGGCACATGAGTGTGATAAGAGACCACTAAAGGAAGATCAAGAAGCTTGGCATACAATATGCCAGCAAAAACGAGAAACCCTGGTGATGAGACATGTATTACATCTGGCCGCGTCATTATCAAATGCCAGAAGACGCGGATAGAAAGCCCAAGGGATAGCAGCAGGGTCGGAGACTTGTAGTAAGGCATGCTGAATCCGAGAACATTCACAACCTGCATTGCAAATTCATGCTGAGCATTGCAAAAGAATAAAAGGATAAGTTATGAACAACAAGCCCAACTTGGGCTGACACACGGTGGACCAAGCAGGTACCACTCGCCTACCCGCGCCCCAAAGTAATGTTTTGGCGGATTGACATCGGGTGTGACAACTGTGACGTCGTCGCCAAGTTCTGCAGTGGGGAGTTGTTCAGCTGACTGCCGAAACAGTTGGTGAACTGCGTTACGTCTGACGAGTTACCTCTCAGCCCTTGTATAAGACACTCAAATCTGTTCTTCATGCCGGAAACGTGGCTAAATGGGCTTGGCTCGACGAAGATTGCAACTCTCCTACGAATTTTAGCTGCTACAGTGTGTCCGGCCTCAGCTTGCGCGTCAGCGACATTCCACGATCCGGCCCTGACGTTCAGAGCAAGAGAGGCTTTGAATTTGCGCGTTGCTGCAATGCGTCCGCTTCGACTCCGGGAGAATGACGTTTGCCCGGCATTTTGCGATCCGATGCACGACATCTGCAGTGGCATTTTGTCAAGGTACGCCAACTGCGCAGGACCTGCAAGGCCTGCCGGTTCTACGGTAACATCAGGGTCTGCAGAATCTAGGCGACAAAGTAATACCCTCCAAATCTTTGCCTAGAAAGGTTCCTTCAGCAGCATCTGCAAAGTGCAAAGCATGCCGATGAGGAAGAAGTGCGCATGCTTTGCAAGCCCAGTTCTCAGCTTGGTTCCGGAAGCCGGAACATCATTTGAAGCCTCACCCAGGGCCAAGCTATCAAAGTCCCACAAACAACGTTTGTTACAGGGTGTGCAATATTTGCAGAAGACGTTCGTGCCTGTGCAACTGCCATGACAGGTAAAAGAGGGTGTCGAGCGTGCAAAATCAGGCGTAGCTTCGGCATGTCTAAAGGTCCCGACAGGCGTAAGATTACTGTTGCTGCAGTTTATGAATGTCGGTGCGGTTTTGCGAGCGGCACTGCTGTTGGATTTCAGAGGCACATAGCCCGTTACAAAGGTGACTTGCCCGATGAAGCCAGGTTTCCTTAGTCAGCGACGCCAGTGGCACGCTTACAGCGTGTCCAAATGTCCGTGCGCAGGGGAGACAGGCAAACATCGCATGGTCGGTAAGTCTGACGCAGCGGCTAAACCCCCCAGCAAGTCTGCCAACGCTGTCGATGCACAGACTACAGTCGAGGCTAGTCAACCGTCCGAGCGATCTTGGCTGAGCGGCCTATGGGCTTCAGGTATCTTCTTCATATGCGTTACATTTTCTGCACCTTTGTGACACACAGGGTGAGATGTCTTATTAGAACTGAGCTGATCAGCCGTGCAGATGCAAGTATCCAAGGCAAACCCAACACAGAAGAGGAATCATCCACTGCTACAGATACATCTGACAGGTGAAGAATTGCTTTGCGTAAAGCTAGAATTACCCTTTGCAGTGCTGTGCTCTGCTGTGTGCCTCAGTTGAGCTTCTGAGCAGCACTCTATGCCTGAACTGCGAAGTTAAGGCTTCAGTGCTGATGAAGCTGTAGAAATGCATTACCATAATTTCCAGCTGACACATTGCAAATACACATACGTGCAGGGCAACATGTGTTCCTCCAGAGCAGTCTGTGCTGAGCATATCTGAGATTTATTGATCTTTCAATTTGTTGATCTGTCAGTTGTTTGATGATGTGCATGTGCTGATGCAGGCCCAGCAAAGCTATCAAAGATGTCAAGAAATCCACAGAAGACACTGACATGCTAGAACCTTCCAGCTCAGGTATCAATCTGACACTTTCCATGCCTGACTTGGCATTGTTCACAGTCAGAGTAAGCATGAACACATGGTTGTATCCGAAT
>JAABUK010012686.1_pt1 | contig 10690 bp, 2 predicted proteins | sample 5559141 | NCBI WGS metagenome assembly JAABUK01 (sample SAMN10711869, study PRJNA513367) | rock metagenome | isolation source: Antarctica rocks | place: Antarctica: Victoria Land, Pudding Butte nord | collected 2016-01-03
AAAATGAGAATGTACGAAGTGCTGATTCGAATAATATAAATGAGATAAGAAGAAGAAGAAAAGAAGTAACTCATACGAGAATTAAAGAATAAGAATATCAGACTTATTTTAGATTTTAAAATCAAAAATCTTCGATGAATAAGAAGAAATATAGAGATTAATATAATCACACACGCAATTCTTGAACTATTCTACCCAAATTTAATAAATAAGATTATTCAAAAGAGTCTTATTTACAAGAAAAAGTTCAAATCAATTATATAATATAATTTAACTCTCTAATTACATTAATACTTTCGCTGTTAGAAATATGAATACTTACTTTGTACGTGTAAAAAGATATGAATCTGCGCACATTATATAAGACATCATTAAATTAACGAATGTGAGAAAAAGTTAGAGAGAAAGATTATATAATGTAGTAATTACTTAAAAGAATATAAAGCTTGATTTCATAACTGCTCATAAAAGAAAAGAGAATAATCTCGTACAAAAAAAATATACGACAAGAAATCGAGATACTTTCAATCTCAGAATTAATAAGAGATTATTTCTATCTCTCTCTTCTTCTCTTTATCAGAATCAAATTTATTAACGAAAGTTAGTAGAAGTGAGTCTAAATTAGAGATGAAATGAAGTTAGATAGAAAACTTATAGAAAAGAAGACTAGCTTATTTAAAAGATTATTCGCAAGAATCTAAGAATTGTACAAGAGTTGATCTCGTATTAAATTAAGATATTCAACTTCTTTTAATTAGAAGTCATTAACTCACACCCGAGAACATTATATATTAGAAAACATCTCTGTATAAAGTCTTAAGATATTACAATATAATATTAATAAGTTAAGAAATAAGATAATAATAGAATTGCTTCAAGATTTAAAGATTAAAAAATATAATATTCTCGCAATTCAAGAATTATGAAGAAGTACACTTAATTATACTTTGTATAATTCAAGATAAAGTGTCTTTTATAATAGCGATCAAAGATAAAAAGACTTAAGAATACTCACTCTTATTAACAAGCGCATTCGTACGAATATATAATTAGAGATACATTACTCAAAAGATCTTATTACAGTTATATTAAAACTTCAGAAGATACAGATTATTAATTATATAATTAATATTTATAATATCTATAATTTCTTAAGTCAATATTTAGAATTAGAAGAAATAGAGTCTTTCAGCACTCTTCATATAATACTCAGAATATCTGAAAAATATATTATACTGAGTGATCTAAATCTTCATCACTTTAGCTGATTAGATCTTACATACTTATTATAACACAAACTCTCAAACACATTATTAAAGATTATATAAGAAGTAGAATTAAAACTAATTCTTCTTTTAAAAACGATAATAAAAGATTGTTAAAAAGAAGATTTATATAAATAAACAACTATAAATCTTATCTTTACAATATTAATACTGAAGAATTAACTCATATAATATTAAATAGAAGTAGAAAGAGAATAGTTATTAGATTATCTCTTAATTAATATAGAATTTAAGTGATTAAATCAATTTAAAAAAGAGTTATTAGAAAGATGTAAAGCGTGAAAAAAGATAGATTAAGAAGTCTTCATTAAAAGTCTTCATAATTGTATAAAGTCACTCGAAAATTGCATACTGAATATTAAAGAAGAGATTGACTATTTTATGTACAAACTAATAAGACTCACATATGTAATAATAGAAGACTTAACATTATAAATAAGATTATTCTTTTATAATTAAAGATTTTGAACAAAAAAATATTAAGAGACGATAAAGAATATAAGAAGAGTATGTAGAAACTTCATCAAAAATTCATCACTCTTCATATAATAAGATTTCGTATAATAGCGCAGTTAAAAAGAAAAGATGTTATTAAAAGTAAAAAGAGAAGACTTCAGAAATATAATACAAGAGATAATATAAAGATTATAGAGAATCTAAAAGATTATATATTAAGTAAGATAGCGATCACAAGAATAAATCACTTAAGTATTCTTTCTTACTCTTAAATAGAGAATGTATAAAGCGAAAGATATAGAGAGTAAAGTAAAACTTTTACACAATATCTACTTTTCTTCTTCTTCTGAGATGAATCTTATAAATATTGAAAAATATGAATATTCTTAAAGAATTCTACAGCAGAAAGAGATCGCGAGAAGAGAAATTCTAAAAGTAATTAGTTATATAAAAAAAGATAAGGTTTCAGAATCAGATGAAATTTCAAATAAAGTCATTCAAATTCTTATACGAGAGAAGCTGAATCTGATTAAGAGATTATTTCAGATCTATTTTACTTAAGAAATTCAGTCAGCTCACTTCAAAAGCGCTTATACGATAATACTGAAAAAGTCAGATAAGAAAGATTACTCAAATTTGTTAGCGTATAAATTAATCGCACTGCTAAACACTTTAAAAAAGATCTTAAAAGCAGTAATATTTAATTGAATAAAATATATTATTAAATTATATAATCTTCTTTCAGACTTATAATATAAAGTACGTTCTCTGAGAGTAATAAAGACAGTATTATAATAGATTATAGAGAAGATATATATAATTTAAAGAAGAGGAAATAGAAGAGTTGTAAGTCTTCTCTCACTAAATATAATAAAGACATTCGATAAGATCTCACACGTATAACTAACTTATAATCTGAGAAAGAGAAAAATTCCAGAGTCACTTATATAATAAATAATAGATTTTCTCTTCAATTGTTATACAGAGATAAAGATTAACGAGTTTATATTATCGAAAGTATTAATTACAGTAGAAATCTTATAAGACTCACTAATATTTTCAATTCTTTATCTCTTTTATAACGCTGATTTATTAGAGAAATACGACAATATTAGACTTTATATGAGCGCAATAGAATTCGTAAATGATGTTAACATTCTAACGTATAGTGAAAGTACAAAGAGAAATTATTAAGTACTCACCGAAATTTATAAGAAATGTATTAATTAAGTAAGAAAGTATAGCTCGAAATTCTACTTAAATAAGTATAAGCTGATTCACTTTAATTATACAAAGAGAAATTTTAATATGCAGGCGGGATTGAAGCTTAAGAAATGAGAAATCAACTTAAAGAATAATATACAAATTCTTAACATTTAACTAGATATTATACTTAGATAGCAATCTCATCTTCGAGTAATTGAAGTAAAATTAGTTCATCTAATTAACACTCTTTATATAATTATAGAATTCATCTGAGACATCTCTTTAAAAGTAGAAAAATAAGTATATTAAATAATTATACGCTCAGTTATTATGTATGAAATAAGTGTTTAACACACATCAGAAGAAATCAAAGAATATTAAAAAGAAGTAAGTAGAAAATTATAAACTTTTCAAGATAAATATCTTCATACAATTACAGAAGTATATAAGATAATCTTAACGAAGATCTTAAAAGTGAAGATATATATTCAATCTTTAGATTTTTATATAAAGACTTTAATAGTTAAGATTATAATTAGAATTTAAGTATCTAAAGTTATTAAAGAAATTAAGAATATATATACTAAAATCGTAAGATAAATTATAGATAAGAGAGATTATATAGTAAGAACCCGCGCAATATTAGAAGATTATACAACTAAATAACTCACTTAATTTAATTCAATAAATCAGAATGTAATAAAATTAAATAACGAGATCTCTTTATTAGATTTATTATAAAAGAAATTAAAGAAGCGTACAAAGTTTTAAAGACTGAGAAAAATGTATAAAGAAATTCACTCAGTTTGTGAACGAAAATAAAAGAAGAGATGAAAGAATGATTAAAAAGAAAAGCATTCAAAAACAATTCTTTCGAAATCAAATAAAAATTCAATAACATCACATTAAGAATTTAAGAAATGTGAGAGCGCATTACTCACACAACTTTATACAAACAAGATTGACTTTAATCAGTTTCTATATAAAAGAAAGATGCCGGAAATTAAAAGCTTTTAATGCGAGTATATATAAGATGACATGATGATAGAACATGTTCTACTAAAATATTCTCAATAAATCACAGAAAGAATAGAACTCATTAATTCTCTTTGTATAATAGATTTAAAGATAATTCTCTTAAAAAGAAAAGAATGTAAAGCGGTGTTATAGAATCTTTCGAAATAGGAAGATTAGCCGGATCACGTGACTTAAGACTTAATAATCAGTCAGTGCTCATTCAGACTCACGAGTGAGCAGTCGTGAGCAACCAGCTAGTACTCACTCAGACTCACGAGTAAGTAGTCGTAAGCAATCAGTCAGTGCTCATTCAGACTTATGAGTGAGTAGTTATAAGCAACGATTTCTCTTAAGTATATAAATAATATTATATTTTATAGTTTTATAATTCTGTTCTTCTTTTATAATCAACTTATATTATTAATTATATTCTATCTTTAATTCTTTTATATAAGAATAATGATTTCTATTCATAATTCTTTAATATCTAAATCTTATTATAGTTAGATTTAACAGTTTCTAACACTTTAACTATCTATTATTAAATATCAGTCACTCTATTATAATAGATCTTATTAACGCGAACATATTATACTCTGAACGTAAATAATCTTAAAGAGATATTACTGATATAGATTATATCTCTTTTAAAATTAATATTTCCAACATATTTTATAAAGATAAAAAAAAGCTTAAAACTTTCTTAATCTAAATTAATATATATATTCAATTTAATATTCAGAAGCTGAGAATTGTCGAAGTCAAGATAACGTTCACAGTTACTTATCTTAGAAATGAAGTCTTTAATTAATTTGAATCTCATCTAATAAATTATTTAAAGAAGTTCGTGAAAAATAAAAAGATCGAAACTAAAAGAATCTTCTTCAGTTATATTTACTTTAAGAAGTATATCTAACGAATATATAAGAGAGTGAACGAAGAATGAACAGTTAAATAAGAAGTTCAGAAACTCTAATAAATAGACTCAGTAATAGAGTATATATTCAAGTTTTAGTAGATTATATTATGAATTAAATGAGACGATGTAGCGCTTATAATAAAATATTATTTAGAATTAAAAGATTTGATTAAGAACGAGCTGACTTAAATTAAGAGATTAGATAAACTAGAAAGTCTAATTAATATATCTATTAAAATAGATAATCGTTTATACAAAAGATAGATGAAAAAAGAATAAGAATAATCTTAAATATTTATCTTCGGAAAGTATCGCAAGAAAGAATATTAATCTAAATAAGTTCAATATCTTTGAGAAATGAATTTAGATATTATAAACTAAAGAAAGTTCGGAAAGAAATCTAATTAAGATAAACTCTTTTTAATTTAACAAGAGAAGTGAATGAAAAAGAACTTATATCTTTATTATAAGAAATCTGAACACTAAACTAATAATTACTCTAATAAATAATAGTTGCACGCGACTTCGGAAGAATCGATAGAATAGAAAACAAATAAACCCGATAATACGTGAGATATTAGCTGCGCTGATATTGAGATATTATTATTGAAAATAGTCGCTAAATCGTTTAAGTAGATTCGTAATCCGAAATTTATAGAATCATCTCATGTCTACTTATCTTAAACTGCTTATTATAATGATTAGTGTATTATTCACAAATTAAATAAGAACAGCTTCGAGTGATATCTTAAGAAACTTAAATAAAAGAAGACGAAATAATTATTAAGCGTTATCTTTAAAATATCTTAGAAGCGAGTATTAAGCAATCTTAAATATAATAAGAATTATATGGAAATAATTACTAAATTCTAAGAATTAATGTCGTGTATAAATATAGATTGTGAGTTAGAATCGCAATATTAGTATAAGATATATATATTCGAGAAAACATCTTAAAGAATTAAGTCGAAATTACAATTATAAATATATCACACAGAAGACTGTTTGAATCAAAATCAGAAATAGATTTATTATTATTAAAGTAGTAATCTTTGAGAAGCAATCAATTTATATAAGATTAACATTTCTACTTATCTCGAAGAGATTCAAAGTGTAAGTATAACATAAATCTAAGAATCCAAGAAATTAGAAATAGTAAGAATGATTTATGATAAAGAATATCACATCTCTTACGAGTTATATATACACTTTCCGTGCGATAAACCCGAATATTACTTTATAAAAGAAGAACATACTCATTTCAGAAATTATTAATTTAAAAAGTCAAAAAACGAAAAGATTCTTTACATTAAAGATCTAATAAAGAATCTTTTCTCAGATCTTAAAAACTAATTATTATTAATACTAATTATGCACAATATATAATCTTATAAAAACATATTAAACAGCAAAAAGTCAAGATTATAATAAACTTTAAAGCTATCGGAAACTACGCCTCTTTAGCATATATAACTCACTTTCATTTATTTACTTAAAAAAAGAATAAATTCTATCGCTTAATATTAATAAACAAAAGCTTTATCGAGCAAAATTAAAAATGAATTAAGATAGAGACTTATTCACTCAATTTATTTATATAATAATATATCGAAAAGATGATGTTAAATATCGTGGAAATTAAATATAATATAATTCTGAGCATTTCATAATTAAAAGCTTATAACTCAGTAATCAGTTAGAAATAATGAACTATCAACTTTTCTAATTATGTTTATAAGATCATCACAACTATAATATTATTTACAAAGATAATATAAGTAAAATCTAATAATAAATGCTTAGCAGAAATAATAGAGAAACCTCTGAAATATTTATCTAAATATAACGAATTTAATTATTTGTTTATTAAGAATAAAAGCGCATCTGCGTTATCTGAACATCAATTTTAAGATCACGAAATCCCGTTAGAACTCAGCAAGAAACTTACGTACAAATCTATTTATTTTCTTTCTGAGAAAGAACTTAAGATTCTATAAGAATATCTTAATAAGAATCAGAAAAAAGGATTTATTTAATTCTCAACTTTATTTATAGAATATTTAGTCTTATTCATTCTAAAATTAAATGAAGAAATGTGTTTATATATTAACTATCGATAATTAAATAATATAATGATAAAAAATCATTACGCATTATCTCTCATCTCTAAGTTATATAATCGCATTTATGAAGCTAAGTAATTTACAACACTTAATTTATAAGAAGTGTACAATCTAATAAGAATGAAAAAAGAAGAGAAATGAAAAACAGCATTTCAAACTCGTTATAATTATTATGAGTATCTGATTATGCTCTTTAAATTAATAAACATCTCGATCTTCTTTCAATCTTTAATGAATAATATTCTTAAAGAATATCTAAATCAGTTCTATATTATCTATCTTAATAACATTCTTATATACTTTAAAATCAAAAAACAATATATTAAATATATTCGAAAGATGCTTCGCGCTTTTCAGACAAAAAATCTACTAATAAAGATCGAGAAATGTGAATTTTATAAGCAAAGTGTTAAGTTTCTTAGATTTATTCTAATAATTATAAGAATCTAAATAAATAAATTTAAGATCACAGTCATACTTAAATAATTATAATTTATATCAGTAAAGAAATTATAATTATTTCTTGAATTTACCAACTTCTATTGAAGATTCATTACAAATTACTCGAAAATAATCGCCTTATTAATATAAATAATTAGAAAGAAAGTGTTCTTTATCTAGAGAATAGAAGTAGAGTCTTTATTTCAGAAACTGAAATAGAAATTCATAACAGCTCTCATTCTTATAATATTTAATCTTAAGAAATAAATTATACTTAAAATAAATGCATTAGACTATATTATTAATATATATATAAGTTAATTTAATAATAAAGAATAATTAAGGCCTGTTATCTTTTATTCTAAAATAATAATTTCTGCGGAACTTAATTATAAGATTTATAATAAGAAATTTCTAGTTATAATTGTCATATTTAATAAATGGCGAGTATATTTAAAAGAATTTAAGTATTCTGTGAAAGTCTATATAAATTATAAAAATCTGTTGTACTTCATCATTATTAAGATGTTAAATAGATGTCAGATATGATGATCTGAGCTGTTATTAGCATACAACTTTAAGATATTCTATCGAAAAGAAAATGATAATATCAAAATCGATACTTTGAGCTGTTGAGCAGATCATGTCCGAGATGTCAAATCCGCTCCACAATCAGTTTTACGTGAGAACTCAGACGGATTCATGATATATAATCACGCTGTGATTACTTCGATATTTTAAATCTTTAATTAAGATTAGAAACGCCGAATTATTAAATTATATCTAAATAATTATTTATTTCGTGAAATTTAAAAGAACTCCGAAAAATATTCAGTCTTTTAACGATAAAACAGCGGACTGATCTTATATAAGAGATTAATATACATTATAAATTAAATAAAAGAAATGATTCTTTAATAATATTATGAGAAGATCTCTTATAAGTATTAAGAAATAGAAAAAACTCTAAAACATATTTTTAAATTCTACTATTTTTCTGAAATGAATAAAGTAGTTTGATAGTGAATTGCTAATTATAATATCTATTAGAAAACAAAGCACTTCTAATATAAATCATACGAGAAGATATAGTTATTAAAGATATTAGAAGAAGCTTAGAAATCTATAATATTAGACTTTATTATTAAGTTACTTTTATCTAAAGATTTAATAATAAATATCAGTTATAATAGCATTTTAATTATCATTAATAGATTAATAAAGTATATATACTTCATCAACTATTTAAAAATATTTAATGCGGAGAATCTGATCTACATATTTTTGCAAACAATATTCGTCAATCATAATATATTAGCGGAGATTCTCTCCGATCAAGATAAACTATTCACTTTTAAATTTTGAAAATCATTAATAAATCAACTTAAAATCAAGTATAAGCTATTAATCGTCTATCACTCGCAGACAGATAAATAAACTAAAAGAATTAATTAGATATTGAAACAATATTTACAATATTACGTAAATTATTGTCAGAATAATTAAGTAATACTTTTATTAGCGCAGTTTGCGTATAATAGTGCATTAATAGTGATTGAAGTGTTATCATTTTACGCGAATTATAAATATGAATCTGTTTCATATAAATAATTAAGAGAAGTGAAACAACTTATATAAAAATCAGTTATTAATGTATAATTATTAATTAGTTTATATTAAGAATTGATAAAAGATCTTAAGTTTATTAACTAAAGATTTGAGATCTATTATAACTTTAAGAGAATTGACGAACTAAATCTCAAAGAGAGAAACTCAGTATATTTACTTCACCGAAATATTAAAATTAAAAGATTTAGTGTAAAATTGAATTATATGAAGCTCAGCTTCTATTTAATTTAGAAAGTCTTAAATAAGTTAATTTATAAACTCAAACTTTTAGATATTATAAGGATTCATTTTATATTCGACATTTCCCTTCTAAAATCTATATTAAAGAACGTCAAACAGACTTCAATTTATCTAGATAATCAGAGTCAGAAATATGAAGTGAAACGAGTGCTGAATAATTAAGAGATCAAAAGCAAAATTCATTATTTAATAAAATGATTAGAATATAACATATCAGAAAATATATAAAAATCAGAAACAAATCTTAATTCCACGATTCTTAAGAATTATCACCGCCGAAATCCTTAACATAAGAAGAATCAAAGAAGACAGTCAGCTGCGTCTTGTTAAAAGTGACACTCAATTCTATACTAATTAACAACTCTCTCTTCCCCGAATATCTCTTATTCTAAGTAAGCTCGTTTAAAGATTTAATCTCTCAAAATATTATAATCTTCCGCGCCTTTTTCAAAAACTTAATTTGTCTTTAAAGACTTATAGTTTCTACAATCTTCTTTAGAGATCTTTTATAAAAAGCGCGAAGAGTTAATTATAATTTCTTCTTCTTTTAACTTAGCTTATTAAAATTATCACTAAAAAAGTTTTCGTTATAATAATAACCGCGATAAATGTATTTAAAGTATTTAAAGAATTACGCAGAAAAGATATACAGAATATCTACGAGAGTATAATTAGAGCAGAATATCTTAGTAGAAGAACTCAGCTTTAGTACTCTCTTTATTAAAGTCTGATGACGATAGAAAGAAGACTTACTTATTTGATAAATAAGTATAATAAGAAGAAAGAATAATAAAGAGCTTCTCTTATAGAAGCTCTTAACTTTGGCTCTTAATCTTCGAAACAAAGATTAATTAAAAGAGAGATAATATTATAAAACCTTTCGAAACAGAAAGATTAACTAAATCATATAACTTAAAACTTGATAATCAGTTAGTGCTCATTCAGACTCACGAGTGAGCAGTCGTGAGCAATCAGTCAGTGCTTATTTAGACTCACGAGTAAGCAGTTATAAGCAATCAGTCAGTGCTCATTCAGACTCACGAGTGAGCAGTTATGAGTAACAATTTCTCTTGAGTATATAAATGATATTACATCTCATAATTTTATAGTTCTATTCTTCTTTTATAGTCAACTTATATTATTAATTACACTCTATCTTTAATTCTTTTATATAAGAACAGTAATTTCTATTCACAATCTCCTAATATCTGAATCTTGTTATAGTTAGACTTAATAGTTTCTAATAAGTGATTATTAAAATAATACTTTGTATGAAGCTGCTCAATCAATTTAGAGTAATGAAGAAAATTTAATAAAGTGAGGAGGAAAATGAAAGAAATAAGAAGGAGTGAAGAGTAAGAGGAGAGAAAAAA